>JAAUYG010199061.1_pt1 | contig 10944 bp, 14 predicted proteins | sample 7278091 | NCBI WGS metagenome assembly JAAUYG01 (sample SAMN14350201, study PRJNA611818) | marine sediment metagenome | isolation source: surface marine sediment (0.6m) | place: French Polynesia: Moorea | collected 2018-08
CTTACTCAGTGCATACAAATGAACCTGAGAAATAAGACCACCTCAGAATTCAGGACAGTTTTTCACAGTCCCTTGGGTGTCCCTAATTCCCAGGTTTCACTGTACATACCAGCTACCATCAGTGCAGCCATGTATGTCTTATTTGGCAGCTGAGCGCATATTGTCTTTCAAACATTTCCGTTGCTGGGTTGGAACTTTTTCTGCTTTGCGATATAGTAGGGACTGGAATACCCCTAAACTGGTTCTCTAAGAAGGCAAAACTATGGACTTCTAGTCGTAGCACTGTGCCCTCGGTTCACAGCTGAAGTTCACCATTGACTACAAAAACATCCTTCCCAGCCTGCCACCCAAGATTTTCCGTACATGGGAGTTGTGACTGGTTGAACCTAATGGGTGAAATTAGCATACTCTGCATCAGAATGATTCATGTCCACACATGAACAGTATCAATTATGAAATATCCAGGAATGCTCAGGTCAAATAAACACAGATAATCTTCCTCTATCATACGATACATGCATGTATGTTTGCATACGTGTAGACTAAAGAGCAGCATGCAGAACAGATGCGTTTCCAGACTGCACATGTATGTGTACAATTGCAAGAGCATTGTAGGTTTAATTCCATGTGCTGCACTATTAATTGCATAAACTTAAGATGCATCTCATAAATCCCAATTTCCTTGGGTGTGTACATGTACACGTAGTACAAGTACCTGGAATAATAAGTACTTGCATGCTTCTGAAGTTTTACTTATTCAATGAATTACAGAACATACTGTTCATGCATTTTCTACATGTAGTTGATTAACTGCTACAGTAACTACGCAATACATTGTATTGTCATGACCATATTTTAAACACATCAATACAACAGACATCCTGGCATGTACATGAATTTCGATGAATTCCTCACCCCATTTCTGTCCTGCTCTGAATTTCCTGAATCCAGTAGGCACACAGCTCATTATGAGTGAGGCTGATAACTATTCTTCCCACATCTGGTATTGAGTTTTTCAACGCTACCTTCAGAGTAGTTGTTTGCTCCAAACACGTGTGAGGCAAGAACCCAGTGCTAAAATGAGAGAATTACTTATTCGCAATTCATTTATTGAGACGGTCATAATAGATGTATCTAATCTCAATGTACATGTACACTAAATATATGTTCATATTTACAGTCTGAAAACTAGATGCCACACTAAATGGTGGGGGAAAGGAGCAGTAACAGTTGTGACATGGTAACTTGCAGGTTATATATGAATTGCTGCTATACTTTGTTAGTGGAGGGAGAGAAAGTAACAACGACAAACACTCCAAAATTATTAATTGTATTATTATGTTGTAATTATCATATTTGGGATAATTTGAATATGGTATAAATGACTGACTACATGTAGGAGATGCATTTGGCTATTTCAATAAAGTTTTAAAAATATTTACTATGTATGCCACAGAAAACAGCATACCTAGAGAAAATTATAAGACTATCGTGGGCCACAAGGGGAATCTTAAGTTCTCTGATACTCCTGACAAACTGAATGCTCGTAAACTTAACCCGATGAGCAAGATAGTCAAGCTAGATATCATAAACACGGGAGCAGTGTTTAATAAAATACATTTGTATAACAAAAGGGCTAAACAGTCATACTGCTCTGCTATAAAGGAGGAATATACAGTGGAATCTGTCTTGAAAGACCACCCCATTGGCCACAAAAATGTGGTCTGTCAAGCTAGATGGTCTCTGGTGACAGGTTCTTTTGTATTGAAATGTAGGTCCTTCTGCCAAAGCTGTGTGGTTTGTCGAGACAGGTGGTCTCTCATGGCAGTGGTCCCTCAAGACAGGTTTCACTGTACATGTGAATATGATATCAAAAAGACATGGGAAGCTCTGAGACGTATTATGAGAAGGCAATACATGTACATGTATTGGATATTACATTTTGGTGATCTGCCAAAAAATAAAACTTTTATGACACGTACTTTGATTTTTTTTAAACAAAGGACCAGATGGATTGGAAATTTCAAAACACTACCTATAGTTTTTATTTAACTTCTATGATGATGGTAAGATTTCAAAACATGCATGAGACCGCTACCCCACAGTTTTCATCCGATTTCAATGAAACTTAAATGAAAAGTCATAATGGCAATCGGGTGGAATACAGGCTATTACATACTCTTTTGGCAATCTACCATACGCATTTCAACATTTGCAGAAATCGTAGAGATTAAGTTACCTCAGTTATGTGGCTATTACCCATAACTTCTATCTTGGTTTCATTTGACAAACGGAAGGTCAAGCAGACATAAGGCATATAGGCATCTTGTTTACAGACATAGGGAAATAATTAAAGGGAGCACATGTGAGGGTAAACCCAAACCCAGGTCCTTTCAAATAACAAGAGGCCCAGGGGCTTTGACACTTTGTTTGCCAGATGAAACCAACACAGTAGCTTCATGGATAATGACAATGTAGCTGAGGTAACGTCTCTTCAAAGTTTCACATATACTTTTAAAATATGGCAGAACGTCAGAAAAAGTAATGGCCTGTATGTTAACCGAAAACCTGCTTTCACTAAAGTTTGGCGGAAATTGGATGAAATATGTGGGAGCAGTATAGCCTTTTGAAAATGTTAACATCAGGAAGTTTGCAAAGTGCATCAAATGACAACAAAATGAACTCAAACAATCAGATATAAAAGTACGTTAATTAAGTTATATATGCACCTACTTGAACCACAAGTCCCAAATTATCATCGGTTTTGTTGTACGATCAGATGTTTTCAAGATATTGCACATTTTAGGCTTTTTAGGCATTTTTTGCCACAAAAGTTTTAAAAATAATTGGATGATTAATTGCTAAGAATGTAACATACTGTATTCTACTATGGTAGCCAGTGTCCTCATGAAGTTTGGTGAAAATTATAGGGGAAATAGAGAATATCTGCAACTTCTGGAAGTTTGGCCAATGGCCAAGTTTCATGCCCAATACAGCAATTTTGAAAATCGGCCCGTTTCTCAGAAATCGCTGTCCGTAGATCAAAAATAAGCTCAACTTCGACATCCCTGGGGTAGAAAGAGAGTATATGTTCAACTTCTGGAACTTTGGCCAGTGGCCAAGTTTCATGCCCAAATATGGCATTTTTTTAAATCGGTCCGTGTGATCTCAGAAACCGATGCCTGTAGTGCAAAAACAAGCTCCATTTCGCCCTCTGATGTAGAAACAGAGTATATGTGCAACTTCTGGAACTTTGGCCAATTGTCAGGTTTCATGCCCAATATGGCAATTTTGTAAATCGACCCCCTGAGGTAGAAAGAGGATATGTGCAACTTCTGAAAGTTGGTTCTCATGCAGAGCCTCAAGACCCATGGGCCTCTTATTCTAGTATTCCCCGTGGCAGTTCTCACAAAAGCTACTTCTTGGAATTTTGAAATTTTGAATTAAAAGTTTGAAAAGAAAAAAGTTAAATTTGACATTGTGGCCAATGGGAATACATGTATTTAAAAACTTTACTCCTCCCATAGTTATAATCCTTTTCTGCTGTTTGTGAATGTTCCTCACAAAAGTTACCTACTGATATGTTGAAATTTCAAGTTTTAGATGTTTTGAAAAAGATTGAAATTTTCGTTAACATGGGACCCTATGGGAGTGAAAATTTCCTGATTCTTTTTCAGTCAAACTTGTTTGTGAATCTTCCCTGTGACATTTCTTACAAAAATTGCTTATAGGAATTTTGAAAATTTAAATTCATTTTTGTTAAATATTGAAATTTATCACTGTGGGCAGTGGGACAGTTTCAAAACTCTACTCCTCCCACGGTTATTCTTTTGCAACCAAACATTTTCTGAATGTTCCCTGTGACAGACCTCACAAAAGTTACCTATTGGAATTTTAAAATTTCAAATTTGATTTTTTAAATAAAGATTTAAATTGTCATTAACATGGGACCTTATGGGAGGGACATTTTCAAAACGCTGCTCCTTCTACAGGTATGATTCTTTTACAACCAGACCTTTTCTGAATGTTACCTGTGACAGTTCTCACAAGTGTTGCCTTTTGGGATTTTGGAACTTCAAATTTTTTTCTTTTTCTTCAAATAAAGATTGAAATTTAACATTGTGGCCAATGAGAAAATGAAAAATTGGCAATATATTGAAAATGGCTAAAGGTACAGCAAAACGGAGTGAAATTTGGGACTCGGTGGTACTTCTGAATTATTTATACATGTATATATACACATTGTAACAGGCAAAAGTCAAGCGCCTCTGCTCAAAATTAAGAAAGGTCAAAACAAGATATATCCGCAGGCACATATAAAGCATGACAAATCCACCTTTAAGTGGATGATAATATGAAAAAATAATATAAACATAGATGGAGCAAATTTACAGCCGGGGCTCCACTCAAGGGTAGCCATACAGTAACGTAGGCTTTAAAAATGAGAATTAGTGTCTAAACAGGGGACACGGTTAGTATAAAAAGAGTTTTACCGTACAAAGTTGCCCAGCACGGCAAAAAACGATTTTGTGGTGTAATAATTGGACTCAAAATTTACACAGACACGTGGGCTAATATATAGACAAAAACGGTGCACGAATACATAGGCTAATGTATAGACTCAGACGGTGTGCCGATCAAACGTGGCCTAATATATAGACTCAAACTCCACAGACACGTTGCTTAATAAATAGGCTCAAACACGGTACACAAACACGCGGCCTAAACGGTGTTCAAACGGTGTGCAGGCCACAGGTGGCCTAATATATAGACTCAAAACTGCACAGACATGTGGCCTAATATATAGACTAAAAAAACGGTGCTCAAACGGTGTGCTGATCACAGGCGGCCTAATATATAGACTCAACACAGCACAGACTGTGGCTTAATCTATAGACTCAAAAAGGTGCCCCGACGGTGTGCAGAAACACGTGACCTAATAAATAGACTCAAAACTGCACAGACACGTGGCCTAATATATAGACTCAAAAAGGGTACAAAAAGGGTACACGAACATGTGGGCTAAGATATAGTCTAAAAACGGTGTTCAAACTGTGTGCAGATCACAGGTGGCCTAATATATAGACTCCAAACTGCACAGACATGTGGGATAACATATATCGACGCAAAGCACGGGGCGCAACAACGTGGCTAATATATCCATAGGGTGAAAAAGGTGTGTATTGTAAGTGGGCTAATATAGACGCAATTCTGCACCAATACGGGCTAATATATAGAATCGGAATGGTGTGTCTATTACACGTGGCCTAATATTGACTAAACACTCAGAAGTTGCGCAAAAACGGGATTAAATATACAAACTCACAAATAAGTAGGAACGCAAATGAGCGACACGTGAAAACAAGAAAAACACGACTGGTCAAGGACAAAATACATTCAAGGCCGTTATAAACCAGGTGTTTGGGGATGTAATGTGAAGTAGTCGAGAATGTCGTAAGTGACTTTATAACTTCCTCGTAGCCGCTATAATAGTTCCGCGCACACTGTTGTAGTAGCGGCGATTTCCCTGTTCGTTGAAATGTACACCGTCCGACAGACATGCTTCCCAGTGAGCCCAAAGGTTCCTGCGGCGCCAAAAGAGTAAACCGGGCACGTCCTTCGTCAGCTGTAGCATCAACGCATTATACTGGCCAGGGTCACTTTGGAATTAAAGGAATCCGGAGTTCTTGAAGTACCATTTTTTCTGAATACAACCTGTGAAATGATGACCACTTTTACCGCGGGTTGGCGTAGCAGATACATTGCGAAACGCTTTAGCTCCTGCGCCAATTTGTGGGGAGCTACTTCTGACGCTAGGTCATTTGTGCCTATTTCCAAGAACACTATATTATGGTGTATCTGGCGGATGACTTCTCACTCCTCCAGCAACCCCGATAACTTTAATCCTCGTTTAGCGTGGTGTATGATGCGAAATTGTGTAGGGTTCGGCGCCAAGTTGGGGGAACCTCTCCCTCTCCCTCTCCCTCTCTCTCTCTCTCTCTCTCTCTCTCTCTCTCTCTGATTGACTCCAGGACTTGGGCCCTATCATGTTCCCGGGAGGGAGTGAAGCTAGTTTCAATCGAAAGAGGATTTCACCCCGAGCCCCGACGGATTGTGGAAGGACTCTACATCCAAAAATTGCCGACATCAAGCAACAAAAGTCATGGGGGAATCTCCAGGAGCAGCCAGGCATCCTCAAGCACGTGCGGAAAACTGATGAGGCTATCCAGAGAGACCCTGACTGGACAATCATGCTGCGAAGGTGTCGAGGGGATCCTGCGGAAGGCTATCTCCATACTTTGCTACCCAGAGAAGTCCTGCCCTTCAAGGACGCTGTGACTCTGGCCTACGAATACCCGTGTACTTTGGGGAAAGAGCAAGAAGGACTCCACCGACGGTTGAAGTACAGCAGTGCGTACGGCCTACCCTTGATCACCCCGGCTAAGTCGGGAAAGTTACGGCTCCAGGACCGCCGGAAGAACGCCATCGAAGCCCTTAGGCAGGGGAAAGACCATGTGGGCTATGTGGGTGATGAGGTACGCTATGAGGATCGGCTGAAATCGGACGAAATGACCAATCAGTGGAGCCTGGGTGGAACCCACTATGAATGTCATCACGCGGAGTGTGTGGTGGTGGGAACCGCCCGGTTTTATTTTGTCACAGAGGAGGAATACCTCGCACATTGGAATGCCTTCCATGCTGCTGTGTCCCCATGGTACATCTGTCCGGCCCAGGGATGCGGCTATCTCATCCCTGGAGAGCCTGATGCCTTCGACTGTTATATGTTGCACGTACAACGCCAACATGTCGCCCATGGGCAGGCCAGAGGACTCGAGCGGGAGAGCGCAGAGACCAGCGAAGATTCCACCCGCTGGCGACTGAACCCCTGTTTCCGATATGTGGAACTAGGAGATCTCCAATCCCCACGTCGGAAGACTCCAATGGAGGCCCCCTTTGATGTGCCTGTAATAGAAGCCCGATGGCTGGCCAGGCAACAGATGAACACCTTGCAGAAACGCGGCTTCCCTGACGCGAAGTTCCTGGACGATCAACCCTATTGGGAGGAGCGTTGGCCGCGGGCAAGAGGAGGTACAAGCGCCAAGCACCAGCGTGAGAAAGAGGTACGCAGGCAACGCGAGGAGGAGAGATGATGGGTAGAGGAGGCTGCTTGCTCCAGCCCCTCTAGTTCCAGCTCCCGTGCAGCTGAGAAGATCACCCAGGAAAAGAGGCTGAGGTTGATTACAGGAATGGTCAAACCCCCACTGCCCTGTAGGGAGTTGCCCTGTTGGCTGCACTGACCTTTGAGGATGCCCTCGTGGAGGAAGGAAAAGAAGAACCAAGATACTCGACATATGCTAGAGTGATGGTACAATCTTTCTGTGCAGGACGCTCGATTGTGGCTTACCACACTTTGCCTCTGATGCGGCCAGGAAGACGACCAAAAGGATGGGACGAATGGGGCCACCCTTGGGCGTTAATGGACATCGCAAAGAAAGATATCCCGGCGAATCAGGAAGTCTGGCGCTATCCCCATACAGAAGGGCGATTGATTGTTGACTTGGTAAGACACGACAAGGAACCATACTACTTCCCCGATGCCCCCGCCTTGTTGAGGGTCCTCCACCGGAACGCAAAAGCCGAAGGAGTCACAGTCGCCCAACCAGGAGCTCAAGGATGGAATGCTAGGGATTTGGAGCAAGTAGAACAACTGCTGCGTCCGCACACCTACCCTCCTTGCGCCACAGTGTCAGCTTGCCTAAGGAAGTGGGTACAATTCGTGTATCGGGGAGAGGGATATCGAGAGGGACCACCTATGCCTGGAGGAACGGAACCCATCACTTTTTGGAGCGAGAGTTGGGATTATCCTGAGCCGATTGTCCCTCCCGTACTCACAGGCCGCAGGGAGGAGAGGCCCGTGGAGGAGACCAAAGCCACGGTGGGGTCGAGACCAGACAGTGGAAGTGAGGGGACCCTACGGGAGAAATGGCAGGCCACTGACAGCAGGGACCCTCCTGCTTGGGTCGACAAAGGTTTCGCGGGAATTAAAGAACACATGAAACAACAGGCAGCAGCAGCCGAAGGAACGAGAGAGGAGGAGGTGACCCTCTACTGTCCTCGGCGGAACCTGCCACCCCAACAACAGATGCGAGCCCTCTTGGATCCCCAATTGCCAGGGTACGAGTACCAGTGGTACGCCCCTTGAGTTATGAGGATGACCAGGCTATCCCCGACCACGCCCTTCCCAGATTCCAGGGCAATCCTGAGGACAACTTCCAGGTTATGTCACCAGTCCCAAAAAACCTCTGCGAGTACTGGACGAAGGCACACCAGAGTCCCCGCTGGGAGGGTGATGGCAAAGGAGATATTCGAACTCAGGAAATCTGTCTTCAAAAGGTGATCAAAGGATATGCTGCCCGGGCCACCCGTTTCATGACAACGTACCAGTATAGCACTCCTGGCGGGTTGAATCATGGGCTGTCAGCCCTCCACGATGAAACTGACAAGTACATTCCACCTCCGATGGTAGAGTCAGCCTCTGCTCTTTTAGGGGACTTTGTTACCCTGTACCAGGAGCGCGAGTTCCATCGCAAGAGATTGATTCAGCTGGAGCAGCAGGTTTTGGAGGCCCAGAGTGCGACGGATGTTGAGATCAACATCCTCTGAGCCCAGATGTTGGGGCTACGTCACGACGTAGAGTGCGCCCACCAGACGAAGGAGTGGCTGGAAGAACAGGTGCAGACAATCAGTGCCCGAGAAGAGAAAGCACAGGGTGCTCTCCAGGTCAGCAAGGAGGATGCAGCTAAGCTGTCGGGAGAACTGTCCATGGCTAGGAAACGCGTGGGAGAGCTGGAAAGGAATCTGTTGGCCCTGAGGAAGATGTTGAGGTCCCGTACCCGAATGGACACACCCGCCTCAACGGACACTGAAGCGGTCAGCTCCGGGACTCTGGCGGTTTCCGTTGCCCAGATGACCATTGGAGTAGCCTCACCCATGCCGGCAATGACCATGACCCGCCAGTCAGCCGCTCTGCCCTTCCCAACTACCGCCGTGTCGGCCAGACAACCGATAGCCGCACCTGTAGGGACCGCGGATACCGCCACCACCGTTGCCCGTTCCATGGTCCAGATGGCCACGGGGAGCCCCTATCTGGCACATCCCCCTCCACCAGGCTTTCCCTACCTCACGACCGGTTATCCACCCTATTGGGGAATGTATCCTTATCCGTATCCCCAATACTTGCCCCCGATGCTGACCATGCCGTTAGGAGGGAACCCCACATCAATGAACGCCACGCTGCCGACCTCTGCTACCGTATCGTGCCACACTCAAGTAGCTATGGAGACCCCTGCAGTTATATTGGGAACGACCCTGGACTCTCCGCTACCAATTAGCGAGGCCCCAGATTCGCCAGCCTCCTCCTATGGAGAAATGCCGCCTTTAGAGGGTCTGGAGGACTCGGATGAACTGGAAGAGGAAGAAATTGAGACCAAGGGAGCCGTGTGTGCGGTGACTTCAATCCCTAAGGGGGAAGGGCATCGCCGAGGACGTCGCCAAGTCACAGACCAGCAGGGGCCAGAGTCCCAGCAGTAGAGGCCACCATGGGGTCGAGGAGCAAGTTTCTTCTATTGCTCCTCACACACCCCTAATATTTATGAGGAGAGCAGGGATGAAGGAACAAGCCAGCTGCCTAACAGAGGATCCGACCGCGGCTGGACCTTTAGGGCTAGGGACTGACTGTCAACTCGTCATGCCAGTCCCACCTCAGGTTGTCGACAAGCCACAAGAAAACAGAAATAACACCACCACGAGAAGGATCGAGAACACGCCTTATGATCAGCCTGGACTTGGAATAGCCGGCCAGGAACATCACGTCGGGACTATAAAGACAGCTCCTAACAGATACCCCCGATGGACCCCCGCCAGCCCATCTCAGTGGGAGTTAAGATCGAAAGAAGAAAGAAATAAGAAGCTACGGACTAAAGAGGGAGGAATGGAGAAGTCACAGTCGAAAGAGGGAGGAAATGAGGAGTGACAGTCGAAAGAGGGAGAAACCAGCACCTTCCCCGCTGTCAGGAGACCTCCCGAAGTAAAACCATCGATCAGGATCAGACATGGAAATGGAAACAACTTGAAGTCAACAACTTGAAGTCCTTAGCCAGCGTGCCCGAAGAGATGTAGGAAGATGGAAAGGCAAACCTGAAAGCCTTTGCCCTGCAACGAAAACATGCCCACCAGTTGACTCTGCATCAGACGGATCCTTAACTTTGGTTGGTTTTCGCCTACAGCCTCTTTAGTTACCTACAGCGGGAATGAAGGGATCTTGCCACACTGCGTCCAGAAGGACAGAAAAGCAAACAATTATCCATCGTCATTGGTGTGACTGCAGGAGTGAAAGTACCAGATTGACAGGATCAACCCAGGACCTGTCATCGATTGGGAAAATGAAGAGGCAGGATTCCAGACAGCTCTGCCCGTGATGAACGTGGCCTATCAACCCAAGGAATACTCCAAGCGCCAGAGTCCAGAGACCATCGGGCCTCCCCCAATGTATGAGGATTGGACCCCTGATGTACGAGGATTGGACCCCCGACGTACGAGGATTGGACCCCCGATGTACGAGGACTGGACCCCCATGATACAAGGATTGGACCCCCGATGTACGAGGACTGGACCCCCGATGTACAAGGCCATGGGACCCAGCGTCCCCCAGATGAGGACTTCGGGGATCGAAGACTTCGCGGGATTCGGGACTTTGTGGGATTCAGGACTTCATGGGATTCAGAACTTCATGGGATTCAGGACTTCGTGGGACCCAGGACTTCATGGGATCTAGGATACGGCAGGAAAACAGGACCTTTTAACACAACAGATCGGAATCTTGTTCTGTGGTGTACTCTATGAGAACACAAACTTTCAGGATAAATTCTATAAAATGGACACCAC
>JAAUYG010133024.1_pt1 | contig 10943 bp, 10 predicted proteins | sample 7278091 | NCBI WGS metagenome assembly JAAUYG01 (sample SAMN14350201, study PRJNA611818) | marine sediment metagenome | isolation source: surface marine sediment (0.6m) | place: French Polynesia: Moorea | collected 2018-08
ACGCCAACTTCTCATTGCAGTATTCTAACAGGCATTTAGATTTACCATGGTAGCCAATGTTGTCACAAAGTTTGGATGGACTCCAACAAAAATTGTGGGAAAAATTGAAAATTCCAGCTGCATATGGTCCTGTGTTAAGAAAATTTCAAAGTGCCATAATTTTTGTTGGAGTCCATCCAAACTTTGTGACAACATTGGCTACCATGGTAAATCTAAATGCCTGTTAGAATACTGCAATGAGAAGTTGGCGTCTAGTATGTGTACCTGATATAACATTCTATTTAAAGCTTTTCGAAACATTCTTGTGTACTGGGTCTTCAGTTCAAGCAGAGCGTCAAGGCCCCTGGGCCTCTTGTTCAGTTTTCCAGCCTTGTGGGAACCCAGACATGTATACACAAGAGATACACAACAGTACGCATATATGTAACCCCAAACCCCTTCTAAGGCAAAGATTCAAATTAATGGATTAAATTTACGGCGGAGAACCATTCTTTCAACTCTGTACAGTACAGAGGAACAGATACTGGAACCAATGAACAACACATTTGCATTTGGCCAAAGCCTAGCAATGGAGGTGTCTACCATAGGCAAACCTCGATTTACAATCCCCCCCTCCCCAGTCTTTTGCTGTAATTGTAATTATGTAAATTTCAGTGAGGGTACTCACAAAAGCGATATGTACTCATAATTTCCATTACTTTTCCATAATGAATTTAACATTTGCCACGAAGAAGTTCATGGAAAGAATGTAAAGCATTTTATACTAAGAATGCGTGATAGCAATAATTGCAGCCATTTTAACAGAAATTCATAATTACTTGGAACATGAATTCACAAGTGCAGAACTGTCCACAAATCAATTTTTGGAATGCGACCTTAGTTACAAATATTTGAACAGAGCATTAGAACACAAAATAATGTACACCTCACAGAGAATTAAAACGACCCTTGCATGCTTGGAGAAAATCTAGTAAATGAAAAATGAAAACAAGCAAGCAAACGAGGTGGGGGGCCCAATCCCACACCAATAATGATACATAGCACACGGACAAAACAAAAACAACAAGTTCAAAGTTCATTAAGTACATTTTATTCTCAAATAAGAGTCAACCTACACAGACATACAGTCAGAAACAAAGTAAGTATCAATGACAAGTACATTGGGGGAAAACTGTATACAGGTATGGAACAAGGAACTAGATCTCAAGCTATGTTCATAATTTACTCCGAGAAAACATTTCATTTTAGAATCATTTACAATGTGGTGACCATCTTTGCGGTTTTCAACCAAATGAAATTCGTCTACCTTTCGTCACGACTTTCAGCAATATCCTATTGCATTGTACATGAAATCCATAGTAGTAGCTCGGCACGAAAACGCTATTTCTCCTATGTCACAAAACATGATGGCAAGCATAACCACAAAGCCGCACCCCAACTGTTCGTTTTTTTTACATCAGCGGTCTGTTCTCTAGGGCTGTTTGTTTATCAAATGCCAAATGCCCCATTCCAGGCACCATAAGTTATCCATCACTCACACATACAGACATGCATCAATACATGTCTGAATGTCTGCGGAAAGATTCCACGCAAAGGTCTTCTCTACCATACAAAACTGGCGTCACTGCAACCGTCGGGAAGCGCCCTCTCTATGCAAAGCTTCACGCGGTGGCATCAACCCCCAGCCCGCTGTCATCACCATTACTGACGAGGTTTCCTCTGAAAGGAAAGGCAAAAGGTCAGCTATAATACCATCATTGCCTCCACCAGAGATATGGATAAGCAGTCAGTGAGTGAATCTCACTTTACATTGGCGTTCAGCTTCAGAAGATCATCTTGCAGAGACAAACTGTCCAGTTTTAATGCCCATCGCTTGACAGTCGGGCATCATTCCCCACTTTCCCATACTCACTGTGGTCACCTTAACCACTAGGCTGACAGGGCGGGTGGTATAATAGATATCCAGACAATATTGCAATCCAGAACATAAAGAACTATAACTGGAGAGATTACATGACTTGGAAACGTTCCAGGGAAACATAGAGGTCAGACGTCACTACACTAGAAGCTCACCTTGTGTTAGGCCAGTTAGGGCTAGCTTAAAGTAGTAGAGAAAACACAGCCTTCATTGTCAACCAGGAACATGTTATTCTTGTATTGACATGTTGTGATATTGACAAATGTTCCAAAATATAATATCTATCTATATATCAGCAGATTTATTGCCTCTTTATTAGTAGCATTTGCAACAAATAAACTTCCTTCGTTAATTACTGAAACATGTTGACTCTGTACTGTCACTCACCCTGCGTCACCGGCGTCTGAGTGACGATCCCGGTCACTGGAGACGTTGCTCTCCTTAGATCGAGACCTGCGGCGGGACCCAGAGTGCGACCTGCGACGGGACCTGTGAAAAGAGAACATACAAAGCTAACACTAGGTGCTAAAAACAAACTAACCAATGAATCCGAGTGACAAATTGCCAACAGATACCAAATTGACAACAAATACCTATTTAGAGAGAAGAAACTGATGTACCAAGTATTAAGGTTCATTCCCAAATATTGTTTTAGGATAAATGCACCTAGTATAAGTCATGTTTCCTCTGAGCAGAATACGAACCTTTTTGACCGAGACCTTGATCGAGATCTCCGTGACCTTCGATCTCTTGACCTTGACCTCCTCCTTCTGGACCTAGACCTTGATCGGGATCTCCTGGATCTACGACGATCCCGGCTACGAGATCGTGACCTGGCATAACAACAAAGTAACATGTAAAACGAGTTCGACCAATAGCAACATTACCCACCTAGTGCAGATATTCTTTTAAAGCGATTCAATACACCTTGCGCAAATACTAATCCACATAACTGCATGCAAATTATAAAGTTAGCCACAAAAGGCACTATCCATAATTTGCAGCTAGACTTGACATGGATTCTTACCCAATTTCACTGGTAAAGGTTAACGAACAGAGAAACTGATTCCAGTGAAGCTAATATTTAACGTAGTTCTGTAAAAGAATAGGTACCGCAACACAAAGCTGTTCAAAACCATCTGAGGGCTTCTAACTTCCAGCTACAAAGCTCAACACCAAACCTGTAATTTTACCTGTGTCGGCGTCCACGGCTCCTGCTTCGGCGAGAGCGACTGCGGCTTCTGCTTCTACTACGATGTCGACGTCGCCGATCACGGCTACGACTCCTGCGACGACTACGACTTCTGCTGCGGCTGCGTCTCTTGCTTCTACTGCTGCTTCGGCGACTGCGGCTTCTGCTGCGTTCTCGCTCTTTCTGTCTCCTCTCCTCTCTTTCCTTTTCTCTCTGCTCTCGGCGGTCCTGCACACTTTTCTACAAGCACAAAAACATGATTTCAAATAGGGACTTGTCTAATTACACTGGCAATTTATACATGGAATTGAACAAGAGTTTACTTTAAAATTTCTGGATTGGGTTTAACTATCAAGAAGGCAAGTGATTAGCTCGAACTAATGCCTATCACATTTAATTAGCATGTACACAGGTAATAAGATTCTAATTAAGGTAATCAGGACTGGGGTTCTCAAAATAATTACATCCAAGTTAAAAGTTTTGATTTGGCTCAGATAAACAAGGACACAGCTCACAGTAGTGACTTTACTAAGTAAAACTTAAAGACAAGTAGTTTCGATAACTTCAGCCAAGCTCTTCACAGACTGGTGGCTTTCATATCCATGGGTAACATTACATTCTAGCAGCCTACAGCTTTGGTTCCCGATCTAATCTGGACGTGGAGCAACACCCTGTATATAGAATGCTTTTTGTACTGTATGTTTGCTTTCAACCCACATGTTCAATACTACATTTAATCTTGCTTCACATACACACTTCAAGAAATTTTGATCTGAACTGAACTTTATATCATAGACAGACAGATCACGCTGTAAATTATATTAAGTGCAGTAGAACCTCACTTTGTACTGATCTCATACTTAAGGCCAGTTAGGCCACTTCATAGCAGTACCAACATTATTTCCTATTTCAGTAATCTCATAAACAAAGACCACCCCTTATTAACACCAGTTTACTTTTACAGTGTAATGGGTGGTCTTATATTCTGAAGTGCCACTTTATCACCTATATTCTTCAGTTTTATACAGACACACAGCATAGCTGGCACGAGGGCTGAGTTACCTGGAGGTTGGCTAGCTCCTCTCGGATTTTAATAAACCCCAGATGCAGTTTACCGCCAAAGTGGTCGGCCAGACGTCTGTCGTTGTCATGGATACCAAGGTAGGCGGAGCAAACCTCGCATACACGAAGCTTCTGCTGCTGGTAGCTAGATGCTGGCATGGAGTTGCGATATTCAATCTGAAAAGTAATTAGAGTTTGTAAAGTATTTGGACTATATATGAATTTTGATTTATGTCAAATTGTATCGGCCATACTACACTAAGCATACAGGTGCAGAGGCTGCAAAGTAATGGATTTTTGGATGTACAGGGATTGGTAAAACCTAACCACAAACCCCAATATCAACTTCTGCATAATTATACAGACTCCACTGTGGACTGCAGAGACCTATACCACGTGATATATACAACTCATCTGCAATAAATCTTTAACACACCAATGTTGCTCATGATGGCTTTGACTATGCTTTTTGGATATGCCACCAAAGCGGTTACCTCAGCTACCCTTCTCAATACACATGGTATGGTATGAGTACTAGTACTATAGATAACACTGGGGCTTCTGGCATGCATAGTACTAAACACGGTTTCTGTAAAGAGTAATTTGTAATCCGATCCAGCTGTTGCACACTCTCTCCTCAAAATCCTTCCACGACTCCCAGCCAAGATCTATTCCGTGAGCCTACCTCAGCAGTCGCCTTCTCCTTCTTCAGGTTCTCCACCTGTTCGAGCAATCGCATAGATTCCTGGACATCTCCACTGGCGCCGACCTCTTCCGCCTTGGCCAGGTCCGTACCGATCCGCTCTCCTAGGGCGTGGATCACCTCCGCCTGGAAAGTAAACCCTTGGAATGAAACATTACTTGCTTACAGTTGACCTCTCCCAGTTCAGCACCAAGAACCATGACCCAGCTTCTGCAAAAAAAAACAACATACATATAAAGGTCCAATAGTGAACTAAAGCATGGAAAAGACAGTATATCGAAACCTGTCTTGGAGAGACCACTGCCATAAAAGACCACTATTCTTAAATAGGACCACATATTCCCACATATTTTTGGCAGGTGGTTTCGGTGTAATTGAGCTTGTCACCAAAGAGTCAAAGACAGTCGAGACCATATTTTTAAGGAAGATGGGGCAGTCTTCCAACATAGGTTCTACTGTAGTTGCCAAGGTGATTCATGAACTTCAGTTCATCTCCAGACTTCACATATTCTTCTGGCATCCGAAATTAACTCCAGGGTTATTTAGCTGGGCAAGAATGTGCACAGTACTGAGACACAATATGTCATAATACTTTAGGAACATCCATGATTTTATGAAATTTTAAAATTGATCCTAAAATGCCCTGTTTCAGTGTACGCAGTTGTCTATCAGCATGATATGCATGATCAATATAGATTTTCACATTTAAGATCTGGCAAGAATAAAATTTCTTGATCACATTCATGACATCAGTGGTCTTAAAATAGAGGGCATACAATACATTTTAACATATCAAAAATCAGATTTAGAGTTTAAGAGACAAATCGAACCATAGTACTTAATAGTCTGTTTGATGTCACACTTGAATGAGAAATGTTCCAGAGGTAAAAAAATATTTGTCAACAAAACGAAAAGGTTTAACCTTGGCTGCAGCTTCTTCTGACAGCTCTTCCTGCGTTTCTTTGAGGCGTCGTTTAGCCAGTTCAGTCTTACGGTCGCACTCCATTATGAAATTTTCCAGATGCTCCATTGCCTGAAAGACATTAACATCCAGACTGGTAAACCACAGTTGGTTGAAGTGCAATGCAGCCTGGATCACGGTTAATAAAAGAATTTAAAAGTTGGCCAACATTATTCAAACTTGCAAACCTGAATCAAATACCCGATACGAAATCATACGATATTGGCCAGCAACAGTACCAGCAATAATAGATCTCATCTATTTAGGAATGCTCACGATGTTACATTAAGACCCTGGCCAATGGTAAACAACAGTTTAAATAGTTAATACCTAGTGTAAAAATATTGGGATATCTTTACCATGTTTACAGCCTATCAATACTTTCACACAGAAACTATGGCTATTACTAAAGCTTTTAAGAATTTTAAAGACTTTGTTCCTCACTGCTCATACTACAACAGGGTCTGTGAAGCATTTGTCACTAGGCAAGCTACTTACATCAATGTCATAGTAGTAGTCTCTATTATGTGAAGCAAGTTCATAGTCAGCCTTCAGTGCTAGGTCATGCACCCTAGGGCATTCCCCCAAATCCATCCGCTAAGAAGATATGATGGGAATTTTTTAGAACCATATCAAAACTTCTGCACTCAGGTAAACATTGTAAAATACATTGCTAAATCTGATACAAAAAGAGCATTAAACCCTTTCAACTAATTCATTTAACGTTGAGAATAATAGTACTTGTAGAAACCATAAAAATTCTGTAGAATTTATTTCAGGGACCACTTAATGCATAAAACAAATTTAATTTATCAAAGTCAAACACATGATCAGAGCAGTTACATATAATGCACACTACCAGACATATTAAAGAGCTAGACATAAAACAGGACATACCGTTTTACCAGGTTTAGAAAGACTTCAATCATTACATACTTAACAAGTTCAATTGACATTATTTGACAACACAAATGTAAGGGATTTGGAAAGAAGTTTGAAAACATATAAAGACTGTGGCACAAAAAGGAAAACTACTTAAGTTTCAGCAATTTTAACTAAATGCAAACAAATGTGTATAATGTATTGATAAGAGTTTTCCAATTATTATGTGCTACAATCTTTAAACAGATACGCACCCTATAAGCAGTCTGGCACATATCTTATGCACTAATAAATAATGTTTAGTACTCACAGCACTCTGCCATATTCTTGGTCGCGCATCTTCCATAATGTTTGACTATTTTAAATGCTCCAAAATTCAAACAAATATTTATTTCAAGCTTCCATTTTAGAATTATAGTGATCACTGGAATATATATCTAGCAGATAATATTTGTGCCAACATGTAAATCCCACACCGATAAAGCTAAAAATTTCCCATGACAAAAGGTACTAGTAACCAGCCACCAATGCCTTAAGTTGAAACCAATATAGACTTTCACCCTCATAGACATGATTTTGTGGTTATTTTTTTTTTTTTTTTTCAATTTCAAGCCGTATGTACTAACCGTGCTTGACAGGATCTCATGAGGGCAGCAGCCCAGCAGAAAACTCTTACATACCCGAGGGTCATCAAACCGTACACGTGCACGATCGGGATCACCTACAAGACAAAAACAATACACACCCTCTGGCTGTGACAAACTGCTGCACAACGTCTGGTCGTCCATGGGAAATGTTAAGCACACATGTATACGTACAATGCTGGATCCTGCTGCGACAGCATAGTATTATACGTACAGAAAGCGAAAACTGGAACATTGTGGACGAGGTGGTCATCTGGGAAGCGGTCTCCATAGCGACTAACAACATTGTACTCACGTGGTTATGAGATCAAGATAGCTCACACAGGGAGTTGTCGCCAGGCTTTTTGTTTTACGAAAACAGATGAAGCAACATTAGCATGATCACAAGATATCTTTTGCGGAAAACTACATTTTAACAACTAAAATTTGTTTTAGTAGACTGTACATAAAATATGAAATTTGTGATCATAAAATGTATTTTTTGATTTAGTGGCGCCACACAACACAAGACAGTAAGATAGTTTCTATACTTCATCCCAAAAAAACTGAAGTAGAGCTTCTCAAGTATTCTAACTATACGGCTGAAGTTTCACTGAAAAAAATTCTAGTATTCATCCAAAAATTTAGCCTAGAGAACCAAATGAGCACCTTAAACATGTTAAATACAGCATCACAGATATTTGTTTCCTGTAAATAAAAGGCATAATTATTCTAAGAAATTTGTCAAATTCATTTGGAAAAAAATGAAGACTAATATACACACGGAGAGGATCCAAGCTGCACTGCTGTTTGCAGTAGTAAGCTGCAACCCTGAACATTTAGCGTCCCAATGCCCCTACCCTCCTAGAAAACAAGACATATGCCATGGTCATCTTCCCATTCGCAGGAAGATGCCTCAAACTAGCAAAGAACAACTAGCACTTAAAGTTCAACAAATTTAAGTTACAAATTTAGGATAGAAATCAAATTTGTATTTTACCACAGTATTGGAAACTACCTCTGTGACATAGTAGCTTTTACTTCGACCCCAAGTATATAATAGCAATCCTTGATTTCATGTACTGGCTCCAATACACATGTGAAGGTAAAGAATTCATACAAGTAACTTCCACCTAACACTCTTGTCAAGACTCACGGCTTGTAGCAGGGACCTTTTTGTTTGTCGTACCTTATCCTGTATTGTTCCTTGAAAAAATCAGGTATATATAGTCAAAAACATTGTATATTCTAAAATGGTACCATTGTTGTACTATACATGCATGAAATATCATACATCAAAGATTCTTGTAACAACATTTCTCAAGTGCTTGGCTTTCTAACTGATAAATCATATACGAAAAGACCTAAATCCCTCTTACCTGCACATGTGAACTGATTACCGCTTTCAGCAACCAGAGAAAACAATTGTTATTATGCATAATCATATAATCATATTTAAGTATAGGCAGGGTGTGCATCTGCCTCCTGCTGGCTTGGGTTGAATACTACAAATGTTAATTTAAGGAAGATAAATCAGCCTCCCCCCCCCCCATTCCCATCTCCGGCATGACTGGCCTTCAAACTGAAAAGGACAGGCTTGTGGTTCCTAACTGTTCCGATGATCCACTTAAAAAAGGGACTGAAGTCATATATGCATCAAAGTGGGTTGTTTCGTGGAAACAACATAGATGAAAATATGTAGGCTACTCTGATACCTAAGATGGCCCACCCTCAAATGATGACCTACCCTTGGTCTATGCATGTGATGGCCATAGTTATTGAAATGTTTAAGCAATGTGAAAAAATATAGCTGGATAACAAAAATTTCGATTCATACTAATATTGAAATTAAGATTCCGAAGTTAACACTGCATCAAACTGCTTTAGTTGTGCTTCAACATAGATGAAATTGTCCATATTTTCATAGAAATAAGAGGGATTTATTTGGCCCAATCAGCTGCCAATTGCCAATTTGATTTTAATTTAACTTAATTAGGATATAGGAACTTTTTAAAACTTTCCCTACTGAAGAATGTCTTAAATAAATAATATAAATATCCTAGAAAAAAGCGCCCAACTTCTTAGGTACAGATTGTCTCAGAGACCTGAGGTGGGCTGCTTGGGGAGGGGGGGGGGGGTAGTGAGTAGTGTGTAAATGTAAGTGTTGTTGTAAGCAGGTATTAAAAGTTTTTATTGGATGAAAACAATCGCCATCATTACAATGTTTCCATGCATTCCATAAAGCTGTAAGGATTCTAATCAGCTTTCAATTTAGCACTTATTGAAAATCCGCCTAACAGGGAACAATTTGGGAAAGACGCGTGTGACTTTGATTCCCTTTTGAGTCTTCCTCTTGACAACAAAAAAGTTCATCACATTCCAGATTACCAATGTTCATTTGTCAAAAAAAATCAACCGAAGGGAAATATTCACATTCTTTATGACTATCTCACCATCTCTTGATGTTCCCATAAGCTGATCCAACATTGCTCGCATCTGATCTTGAGCAGACATCTCGTTCTGTTTCTTTTACAATACGAGCAATATGCTGCGAAATCAGGAAAGATGGCGGATGATGTTAAGCCTCGTTTTGGGTAATTGGTGATATTGGATTTCAAACGTTTTGGACTATGCATTTCTTCCCACAGATATTCAAAATTAGAAAAAAAAGTAGCCGATGCAAGAAATAGGGGCATGTATATATTTTTGTGTCACGTTATCAATTATGGCATTTTCAGGAGCAGTACTCGAATCATTGTTCAACATTCTCAAGGAATGATACTGAGCGCAGGTGGTTAAACCGCTATGCTCAGGTGAATGGTGAATGACGAAATGAGATCATTAAAAAAAAAGATTTCAAAATTATATTTTTGCTTACTAACTGTAAAATAATGATTAATTTCATGTTTAAATTGTTTACTGTGGTAGGCATCGACAACTGATTGGTCGGTAGCTTTCCGGTAAACTTTTATTGCCTTTCATGTATATTGCATGGATATATTGGCTACATTCCAAATCTGGAGGAACATAACTCTCATATAGAAACCGATTGAATAAAAGTTGTAGTGGATCCGGGTAGTGGATCAGCTATGGATACAACAACTTCTTCAAGAACTTTGGGTGGAGTCAATCTGGTCCCGGCGATATAGTGGTCTTGACTCTCTTGAAATGGTCCAGCTAGGATATCACCAGCTTTAGGATTACCCTTATTAGCTTTTTTTAAGGGCAATATCTCGTTCATAGTATTTACGAGAATTTATAGTGAGCTTTCTAACTTTATTGCGTGATATGCAGTAAGTCCTATAACTAGCTGCACTGTTGTCTCTATTATATGTGTTCCATAATTCATTTTTATTTTTGATTGTTCTCTTACATTACTGTCGAGGGGGAATTGGTACTTTTTGGACCTGTTCTGGACCACAACTGGTACGCTGGACTTTAGCATTAGCAGTAGACTCAAGAGCCGACCTAAAGTTAGCCCATTGGTTGTTGAGGGTAATGCTGACATTAACAAGAAAGAACTCAGTGGAAAACCCCGCCTGCCAACAAACTACCTTTTGTGACATCCAGATTAAAGTGGTAATATAACAGCTGGCTAATAT
>JAAUYG010013868.1_pt1 | contig 10942 bp, 9 predicted proteins | sample 7278091 | NCBI WGS metagenome assembly JAAUYG01 (sample SAMN14350201, study PRJNA611818) | marine sediment metagenome | isolation source: surface marine sediment (0.6m) | place: French Polynesia: Moorea | collected 2018-08
AATACAGCTGCACCATTTCATTTGAGCCTGGCTGACCTTGAAGGGTCAATTCAAGGATTCTGATAAGGATGTAGTATCTTATTGCCAACCGGGATGCCCCCCTCGCGTTGCTCAGCAACCGACTGTCTAGTTATACCTCTAGTTTATATCAGTTCTCGACTGCAGTCATATAATCAGTGGTTAACTGGAAGGGAGAGCGACAGCGGAATGCAGGATTTGATAACATATTTCCAGTGCCTGATTATTTTTATTAGATACATGTAGGTTATTTTTCAGGGCTCAGGTGCTCATAATTTGACACAGATTATGTGCAGTTGCTGGGTATGTGTGTTTTTTTTCCGTATCAACTTATATTCTAAGTACTTGGCATACTTGGCATCCAAATCATTCATCCTTAGAACAGCAGCTCTTCAGTCTTTGTAATGAAGTTACAAGTACAAGTAGTACTTTTTGTATGATTGAAATAGTCCCCTTGTTTTACGATCAAACCCCTCCAGGATATGCTATAGGGATATGGCATATAATTTGGAACCAAGATTGTCACTTTAAAGACTTGCAGTTTTATAAATTGGAGAGACTGTGCTAATAGTAGTACATACAGTGGTCCATATAATTTGACATCGACCCCATTTGAATACTCTCCTCTGTTTTAAGTATGTCCATCATATCCACGATTGTATTTTCAGCATACACATCCTCCCGTTTTATGACCACCTACATCCTAAGACATTTTTCTGGCTGAATGTTTGATCTTAAAATCCAGGGACCAGTGTACATATATTGTCAGCCAGAATTGATTTTGTGGCATTTTCTCTCATCGACCTATACTAGTTGCTCAGGCAAATAAAGTTCACAAGGTAATAATCATGATAATCATAGTAATTAGTGAATTATGCGAAATGCTAAAACATGTAAAAGGTGCCATCTATACATGCTATACATGTGTCTATATTGGTAGATACACTACCTGTGAATATGATCTATAGATGTATTGATTTGATTGATTGATTGATTGATTGATTGATTGATTAGTTGTAACTTTGAATTGGATCCTGTTTGAGCTGAAGTGGTAGAGCACATGGCTTTTTTGGACACAGTCATGGGCTCTAACCTGAAGTTGTCCTTTTGTAATGTTTATCACATTATCATGATTATGGGTTCTGAGATTATGAGGATGTACTCGGCATCAATGCTTGTGATATCCTGCCTGGATTCAACTAGGGGGTTTGTGGCTTGTGACACATGTTTAAGATCAGCTTAACATGTTGAGGTATTCTTAATCTTACTAGTATGTACTGTAAATGCAGACATTAGTATAATTTAATGGGGTTGAGTTAAATATTCAGTCAAAGGCATTATACCCCTACTTGGTGCCAGTAATCATGGTAATTACATGAATAATGTTCATATGTCACATTGTCAAACATTATTAATATTAATTGCAAGGATACAGTGTACCAATATTTCAGAAGTTCTTTGAAGGAGAATTTTCAAGTTGAATAACTTCATTTGGAAAGTTTTGTAGAAGACAGTCAGATAATGTCATGTAATGTAATGGCATGGTATAAGTAAACTCCATGCAGCCTGTCTTGCTTTATGTAGTTATAACAAGTATAATTTATGTGCCATGAATACAGTTCACATACTGAACGGATTTTACGGTGTACAGCTGTACATGTACTTTGTATTGAAATGTGGCACGTTGCTGCAGTAACAACCGCGATGAAGGAACCAATCTATTCGGGCTGGTTTCTGTGAAAACCTAAGTCTAGAAACCATCTTAAGTTCATTAATCACCTTATCAGGGATTGTCTTTTCCGTGCTTAAGATCACTAGTGGACTTTTAGACTTTTCTAGAAACTGCCCCTGGATAGATTGGGCTATTTTGACATATGCCAGTGTGGTATTGTGTCGCTTCTAGGGAACATTATGTCACTCCATTTACGTTATGAAAGTTGAAGTGTGGATGGCGCACTTAAGGTCTTTCTGTATTATAGGTATTTACTATAGCTTGAATGGATTGCATGAGTGAGAATTGTTGAAGTTTGGCAGGTGCTGTTATATATCTTCTGCATGCATTTATACAGAACAGTTCTATGTTCAATTTGTTACCCGAACACACAGGCACATACTTTATTTTGACCATTGAAAGGAGGTTCTGTTGATTTGTTCATGAACTCATTTCTTTTCTAAGACATAAAGTGAAAATTTGATACAAAAAGTGATTTGTTTGTTTCCTGAGGTCCATGTGAACACAATAGTCCCTCTCTTAGTGGCCACTCAACAAAGGCCACCCTCTCTAATGTGGCCACAAATTTTTTTGCCGCTACTGCTATGAATCCATTTACGTCTCCCTCTTGCCAAAGGCCACCTCTCTGTGACGACAATTTCTTGGTCTAGTGAGAGGACTGCTGTACTGGTGGTAACTGGCACACTAACCCTTTGATATCCCCCCCCCACCCACCCACTGCTTTTCACTCCACTATGCTAAATGTTGGACTGGTATGGCAAGAGATTACATACAGTGGTCTCTCTCTCAATGGACAGTCTCTGCAGAGGACTTTCACGTCGAGAGGACACAAATTCTTGGCACTAAGTACATGAAGTACTGTGTGATTGCATATAATGCTGTTTGTCACCTTCAGATGACACCTCAATACTACTAATGGGGACAGGTAGCATTCTGTAGTAGAAGGGGTGTGTCCTATTAGCTAGATTAAAAATGGACTACTGTACTGGTAAAGTGAAAGTGACACAAATGACCGTACTCCCAGGGACTATATAGTATTCTTGGAAGCTGTCCATGAGGCAGTTGACTTTCTATGATCCACTGAGACGCCACCTGTTACTGAGCCAGTTACGGTGGTCACTGTGGTTTAAGACCTCTCCATTTAAGAATTCCCTTCGATTTAAGACTGCCCATCAGTGATACCAGTGTTATAGTTTCAATGTATCGACCATCCCTCCATTTTATGACTACCTTCAGTTTAATACTACATTTTGGGGCTAAAAATCAAGAGGCCCAGAGACCTTGATGATCTGCTTGGTCAATTGCCAGATAAGAACAAGTTCGGTTCATGCCTACAGCCATTTGGCTACTATAGCTACCTAGTCATGTAGCCAAGGTGACTACATAATCCTGTTATAAACAGGAAATGCACTGAATGACCTCAGACTGTCCTTGAACACTTAACAGCCAAAAGTACATGATATACACTAGGTATTTAGCAATACAAGGTTGTTGAAAATTGGAACGAGAGGCCCAGGGGCCTTGACGCTCTGCTTGATCAGTTGCCAGATAAAAGAATACTGGTAAGGTATAAACTTATCAGTACAAATATACCTGAAAATTTAAGTCAAAAGGAGATACAAGGTCATCAAAAACTGGAAACGCACCGAATGACCCCAAACTGGTCTTGAACACTTAACAGGGATAAGAACTCGGTATGCACAAAAGACTTACTTCTGAGGCTGAAAGTTTGGTCCATTTCGCTCTACAACCACTGTTTTTTTGGAGATACAAGATCCCCAAATATCAGAACTGCACCAAATGACCCCAAAGTGAAATTGAACACTTAACAGTCAAAAGTACTTTACACACAATAAATACTTGCCCCAGAGGCCGAAATTTTGGTCCGTTTTGCTGTACGAAAAACTGTTTCCAAGATACAAGGTGGTCAAAAATCGGAAATGCACCAAATGACCCCGAATTAAGTTAACACTTAATAGCAGTCCAAAGCACTCTATATGCACTAATTACTTGCTCCTCAGGCCGAAATTTTGGTCGCTGTACAAATAGTCGTTTCCGAGATACAACTTGAAGTAGTCAGAAATGCACCGAATGACCCCAAACTGACCCTGAACACTTAACAGTCAAAATCTACTCTATATACTTTCCCCCGAGGCCCAAATTTTGGTCAGTTTCGCTGCACGACTAGCTATTTCCTAGATACAAGGTCGTCAAAAATCGGAAATGCACCGAATTACCCCACACTGAACTTGAACACTTAACAGTCAAAAGTGCTCTGTATACACTAATTACTTACCCCTGAGGCCCAAATTTTGTTCGTGTTGCTCTACAAGCAGCGGTAAAATCAGAAACGCACCGAATAACCCCAAACTGTCGAGCGAAATATTTAATATCAATTCCATGAAAGGTATGTAGATATCCACCATATCTCCATTTTTTTTTTTTTTTTTTTTTTTTTGCCTTTTGTTTTCAAAATTTTAATTTTATTTTCACATTTTATTTTATATGAATGTTTGGGTTTTTTTTTTTTCCAATTTTCGTTTCGACATCGGACCGTATGGACGTAATTAGCAACTTGAAAATGCTACTCCTTCCAGTTGTAAAATTTTGCATATGGGTACCTAGACCATTTGGTGCGGTCATTGTCATTTTGGGGATCATTCGGTGAACTTTCCGTCATTCGAAACGGCTGGTCGTAGAGCGCAATTGAGTGAGCCCAGAGACACCAGTAACACGTATTTGCCTTGTGGTGTTCAAGGTCATTTAGGGTCATTCAGTGCACTTGTGTCAGAATAGCTGTAATTCTCGAAAACCGCAGTTCATGGCGAAGCGGTTGGGAAGACTAGTAACACATATGGGGTACCGTTGACTTTGAAGTGGTCATGATCATTTTGGTGTCATTACTTGTCTCGAAAGGTCTAACGCGAATTAAAAGGCCCTGCAGAGCGAAACGGGACTCATGGACTCTAGTTATGTAGACGGGGCAACTTTGACCTTGTGGTGTTCAAGGTTATGCTGGGGTTATTCGTGGACAGTAGCACAACCGCTGTGTGGCTACATTGACGTTGTAGTGGTGGATATCGTTTTGGGGTCATTCAGTGCATTTGTCTTAAAATGGTATGATGGAATATTTGTGGCATCTTCTCAGTTGACATACCTGCGTGCGGTCGACAGGACATAAGTTCAATGCACCATTTGTTTTCTTATGGCCAACATGTTACATTTTAATCTTTTCTTTAAAATTAAGTTTGAAATTTCAGTATTCCATCAACGTTCACTGTGAACATCTATAAAACATGTATAATAAGCTTGGTTGGAAAAAAGGACAGGAAGATTAGCTTTTTGAACGGTTTGCCTCCAAATGGTGCCATGTTCAGAAACTTTGAAAAGTATCGAATTATAATACTTGTTAAACTCAATATTGTAACAGGCAGCTTTTTTCAAGGTAACCATCGGCAAAATTCCACAGAAGTGTCATAGAACAGGCATAACAACCGTGAGAGAAGTAGCGTCTGGAATATTAACCCCCAGAGTGCCCCAAGTTAAAAAATAAATAATATTGGATTCGGGCGAAATCCACACACGACGGACGACAGACAAAACTACCGCCGTAGATTAACTAGGCTACAAGTTGAGCTAAAACTACAAATATCTTGGAAACAGCTATTCATAGAGCGAGGCAACAATAATCTGGGCCTCTGGTGTTAAGTATAGTGTATGTACCGGTATGTGGGATACTTTTTACCCGCGATGCTTCAAGTTCGTTTTAGGGTCATTTCGTGCATTTGCCGCATATCTTTACCCCATCTACAGCTCGGATTATTTTTCAACCAAACATTTTGCAGACGTTTTCCCTTACAGTCCACATAAACATTATTGCATGGAGTTTTGAAATGAAAATATTCTACTAATATGTTTGGAAAGGGCTGATTTGAGGGAAACGAAAGAGACTTGTGGCAAGTAGTAGGTGCACGTGGGGGATACTTTTTAGGGTACTTGATGCCTCATTCTATTTGGCGAGTCATTCGGTAAAATATTTTCCCTTATTGTGCGAAAATAAGATTTTCAAAACCATACTCCTATAGTTATAATTTTTTAACATTTCGCACAAAGGGACACAGTTTTTTAACTGGGAAAATGAAAAAAAGTGCAAAGATCTTGGAAATGGCAAATTTGACGAAAATTTGGTCGTCTGGTGTAAGCGCGCGTACCTATTGTGGAGTATTCTTGACGGTTGAGGGTTCAGGATCATTTGGAGGTTATTCCGTGAATTGCAATTTTTCCTCTTAAGACACAATTTTCAAAAACACTACTACTTGTACGGTTATGATTCGTTTTGCCAATGGGCAAGAAAAAACGTCTGCAATTATCTGAAAACGAAACTGAAAATTTGCACACTAATGACACATAAATAGGATACCATTTGGTGAATACCCGGTATGTTTCTGGTATGATGGAATATTTGTGTGTTTATATAAATGGCCATATGTGCTGCTAGTGCCAAACAGATTATAAATTCCCATGGAGCTCTTTTTAAAGTTTCGAAACGCTGAACTTCACGAACCTGACATGTACGTTTAATTTCCCATTGAGGTATTGTAAGTTGAGTCATTTTGTGTCTTGAGGTCTTGTACGTTGGTAGCCTCTTAGACAAGGCTACCTACTTACCAACACCTTTATCTGAAGGCAAATAAAAGTGTTGGGGGACATTCAGCGGCTTTGAGTAGCTTTGAGTGTATACTCATTTATTTCACAAGCACAAAAATGCAAGCTTTGCAAACACCACCGCACGCTATCCGACATCTTTGGGGCCTCGTGGCATGCATTGATAATCTATGTCCTACGCTTACCCCCAGGCGCTTATCCATGTCGTGTTAAAAATTTATATATTGCACTTATTGCACACCGGCGATAACAAACACAAAGCTATTTTATGTGTAGGTCACACGCCTAAGAAAGCATACAAGTATCGAAAGTGCGATTGCACTGCCTCTTCCTATGCTTAATCTTTGATCATGAAAGGTCACTCAGTCTCAAGGTAAGCGGATCTTGGTGCCAATGCACGCTTTCTCCCAGATCACCGGGTCCTACTATCCGTGTCCAGCTGAATGTTTGCTCGCGCAATTATGCTTTTCCTTTCAGCAAGCTCATGTTGGGATCGTAAACCCGGACCTGGTTATATGGCATACCTCGACATTCCAGTGAAAATAGCTGCCTTTTGTATCGAGTGGCTCTCGATCGATGAGAAAAAGAGGACAAGTCGCTGAAGGGCGCACTTTGCCTCTGTCTTTGTGATGCTTGATAACGCTCCGGGCTCCGGAGGTGTGAGTGATGAAAAGAGATATTCTCTCGGCATGCCCTGTGCTGAGTGCTGTCTTTCTGTTAACGGCAAAAAACACTTACTGGTATATCTTCCTACCTGCCTATGTCAGAGGACAGCTCCCTGATTTGTTTTCCTTGAACAGTCCGGGGAGTCTATATTGGGCTTGCACAAGATACCCGTAAACGTTTAGTACCTTTGCTGTTGTATGTGCCGTGCTCAACGGTGGTGATTTTAATGACGAGGATATCATTTCATGGCGATACTAGTTTAGTTTGGTTGACCTGCGGCAAAAAAGATGCCTACGCAATCATGATACTGGTTAAAAAGCGCTTAGCTGACTAAAACTGAAAGATGTAATAGTACCAGAAATTAAAAGTTTCGAGAGAAGAGCTGCCGGGACACTTTCGAAACAGTTGGTCAAGAATCGCTTTAAAGTAGGCATAATTAAACGCACAGTTCAGATCATCAACTTGTGGTGTTTGTGGTGTAAACTGTGGATATTCACGGATTGATCAGAGAGACATCCTTTGGTACCGTCAAAGCAACAAGAGTTACATGAAATGGTAAGGACAGTTTCTCCCGTGGTGGGTCCACAATTTTACAATTCACAATTCAATTCACGAGTTCACAATTTTAAATGATGTTAAAATCTCTTGGATTATTTTACTAGATTCCCAATAGCTAACGATTTCTTCGAATTCAAATGGAATTACGTGTATCACGAATTGTGCATGTAAGATATTTTTCTTACATGCACAAAATTACACATAATATCACAGCCTACTAGAGACTAAAATTATCGTGAGCCTAATTGTTTCTAGTCGATAGAAAATTACAGATAAAGGCAAATTTGTTTCCGTATGAAGAGCACACGGGTAAATATCACTTTGTCTGCCACCATAAACGTAGATGTCTCAATTCCAGGCCCCTGTTGTAAATTGATATCTTCTTGTACTTGCCAGTCGCATTCCCGAGTACTAGTATACAATGTATTCTATAAGAATGCAAATATACAGCGGATAAATGCAAAATATGACTAAAACGCATTCCATACAATAACAGTCGATAAGTATAAAAATATGTCTACAATGCATTCCATACGAATGTGTAGCTACATACGGTGGATAACTATAAAACTATAATTATAGTCTTTCGCTTAATGGGCATTATTATAGCAAGATACCGTTATTTGGGACCCTGTTACCGATTTGACAGCACCTATGTAAGTTTCGATTAGAAATAGGGTATCAGTGGGAAGAGACACTGTTTGCCTATATAAGGCTGTACTTTGTACACTCTGACTACTATTTTAACTTCATATATTATGATGCCCATATTTTATCGGATTGAACTTGATAATGTTGCACATTTAAGTCAAGTGTCTCTCCTGAATGCAGAACCATTGGGTGGATTGATCATTGTTGTAAGTCGACCAGTGTCTCCTGTCGTCTGCTTATTTCTTTGTGAAGGTAAATAGACATGCTTGATCTAGCCTCATCGAACAGAAATCGCAGACGACAGCGGTACTCCGACAGAATGGGGCTCCTGTAGTGCAACTGAACGCGATAATTGTGACGCCAGACCGTCCAAAGAAAGGTCAATAGTAAAAAACTTAAATTGATGGGGTCTTTTCACGTAAAAGAATGCTAAATACAAACGCGCTTTGAGGCAAGTAATTAATTTAGTCTGTAGCTCGAACGCATCACGTATGGCTTGGAATAATAGGCAAACAGAGAAGCATGGCGCAACTGCTTCAGTCCGCACGTCCGCGAGTGTGATTTAAAGTGGACTCAGGGTATTTATAACGATAGAGCCTCAGAGAAATATGTGTCAGAAAATACCGCTAATTACCCCCAAAAATAAAAAGGCCGTTTCACATTATGTCAGTGAACTGCCAGTGGAAAGCACGCATCAGTATTTTATTTGGATAGCACACCCGAGGGTTTGGCAAGAAAGCAGGACAGGTATCCACTGTTATTTGAGACTACCGAAGACACGCCTTTAGCCCCTACAGCGTTCTGTTCAAAATCATTTAAATTAAACTTATCCGGATCTTCACTTCTAGGTTTTGACACGTGTACGTTGTGACGTAACTCAGTTTTGAAATTGGCATTTGCGGCACCCGACTACACATGCCGGGGAATTTTCGGAACCAGATATATGTCAGTTTTTTTTCAAGGTTTCGTATGATAAATCTGGCAAAAGCTCATTTAATGGAGAAATGCATGTGCTTCTACTAATACGCTTAGAGATTAAAAGGAACTCACAAAGACAAAAATATCTGCATATGGCTTTTAGTGCAGCCGCACCAGCCCTTTGGAATGGAATACCTGCTCACATCATGCACATAAGCTAAGACACTAGACGCTTTTAAAAAGTTACTCAAAACGTATTTCTTCAGACAAGCTTCTGATGAGTCTTAATATTGTTTTCCATGTGCAGCGCCTTAGGGCAACATGTCATCTTGGATTTGGCGCTATACAAGTTTGGTATATTATTATATTATTGTCAGAGTTGAATTTGGATTATATTTGAAGGTCAAATTCAACATCACCCTTACTTTAGACTGCATTTGGAAGAGTGTATGCATTGCTATTAAACAAATAACTAAATTTATCCTAAACTTAATCGCTATACCGTTGGTTTGTCAACGAGTGCCCTTAAAGGTGGAGCTCAAGTATTTTTGAGGAGCTGTAGCAGCAAGCCAGAAACATAAACATGTGGTTACTACTACATCAATAGCAGACAGAGAGCCGCGATGCACCATTAAACTTAACGTTGATTGACAATGATCAAATAAATCCCATCTCTATTAAGTATTGGCCCTATGATAAGAGATAGGATATATTTCAAGCGCCTGTAGCAGCTAAACGTTGAGCGATAGACTGTGGTTATTATGAGATACTAATATGAAATCATATATTAGTTGGTCCAACCGCACCGTTAGATTGAATTTGGGTGATCTTGAAAGGTCAAATTCAAGGCGGCGCATTTTTGACGTCTCATATCCCATGTATCTCGCATACATGTATGTGCAGATTCTGCATCACTATGAAATACTATAAGGAAGTCATATAAGTCCAATCGCACCATGGGAGTTGTTTTTGGTTGACATCGAAGGTCAATTTTACTTTCAAAAAGAAATGCCATTTGTGTAATCTTTAAATGTATATCTTGGTCTGTTCCTACCAGTGTACGAAAGACTTAAGCTTGATAAGAACACTCGGAGCACTTTAAAAACACACCTCGTTCGTTCTAGGTAATGCGCTTTAGTGTTGCACCAATTGTGCTGCAAATTGTCCCTTGTTTGCCAGCTTTTTGTTGGGGGTATAGTATAGTTAACATCATGTTGAATAGCGCTGCTGCGAGGCCTGCTGGCTTCTAGTCAATAATCAATGACTCACGGCAAAATTGGCAGCAGCCACTATATTCTGAAAAAAGTAGACCAGCCTTGTACAGAGCCTTGCACGTCCTTGTTACGGAAAAAAGGTTTTTTGAAATTCAAAGCGATTTTAACACATGTTTAAGTTTGTGACATCATGTCAGCCGCGACTATCACTAAGTATGCACACTTGATTGCTGCTGTACCTTACCAAACTGAATCACTGGCCTTGAGGTTACTCGATAACAGCATTATTGTTATTTGACAAAAATGCCGATAGGTATGTTAAATTATGTGATCACTTAACAATACGCATAGCTGATCATTCAAAATGGCACGGTTTGAAGGCAAATCCAAAATAGCTTATTCAGCATGAGCTGGAGCTCAAGAACAAACCGGTATTACGAAAAATGTATCGAAATTATAATCGCTGCATTACTAGATGATGAGAGAGAGAGAGAGAGAGAGAGAGAGAGAGAGAGAGAGA
>JAAUYG010062646.1_pt1 | contig 10941 bp, 7 predicted proteins | sample 7278091 | NCBI WGS metagenome assembly JAAUYG01 (sample SAMN14350201, study PRJNA611818) | marine sediment metagenome | isolation source: surface marine sediment (0.6m) | place: French Polynesia: Moorea | collected 2018-08
CCATAGGATGGGGGGGGGGGGGGGGGGGCAACCCCCCGGTGACAGTGTGTGGGTAAAGATCAAATTTGTGTTAGGGAAGTAAAATTTGGCCAAAAACACACCAAAAAATTAAAAAAAAAAATAATTAATAAAAAAATATTTATATTTTTATTCCCACTTTTAACTTGTTCTTAACCCCCCCCCCCCCCCCCATCCTATGGGTATGCTGAGGCTGCTCACTGATAATTACCGGTGTGTTTAGTGTGGTGGCTCTTTCACACAGAAAATGTCCTGAAAGCTATTAGCTGTATGCAGGCCTACATCGCTATTAAGTGAGTCTTCGTTGAGGTTTTGAATGACTTTCCCTGGCGCCAACCTGACGTGGCTTTAACGGGAGGACAACCCACGTGACCTTTGTTCCGTGAAATGTCCCCGTCCCGAAGCGTGGAGATTCGTTCAAGACTTGAATAGCAAACAGACCCCAACACATCAGCGACACTAACGGCTGAGTCGGTAATCACCTTTAAAGCTTTATCTCGTAAAGGCGACAGTCGATCATTGTCATCGTTGTTTAGTATGGATGCATTGAAGAGCACCGCAATAAACGCTCCGCCCCGGCTGTGGCAATTAGCCTCGATTTGACGCCGTTTCCAAGTCTGCTCACGTGGGAACCTGTCATGTGACATCCGGTACCTGCAACTATAGAAAAAAGGCCGACTTATAACTAAAGTTCCAGCCACGGACCGGTTTATAACTAGGATGCGGTGAAGTGAATTCTGATGCAAGGTGTGACGGTTGTGTACCTGTGGCAGGGAGTGTTTCCCTTTGTTTAGGGAAAGCGAAGAGGGGAGGGAGAGGAAGGGGAAGAGATGTGCCTGAATGATGCTGCTCCCAGGACCTAGCTTGGCGTGTCATCATTACAGACACGGCGCTAGCAGCGCAGTAAAAGACAGACATTTTCCATTACAGTGGCAGCAGTCGAGTCCTGTAGGAGATGATGATGCCACTCGGCTGTCGAGGACTCCCCGAGCCCCATTGTTGTATACCGCGGGGGCATCATCCCCACTGGCCCGCCGTGAGGCTCAGGCCTCAGTGCATGGACCGGGATGTAAGCCATCCGAGGGCAGAATCCTCGCTCGTTCCCTGTGGGACATTTTCTGCAATAACGCTGCCCAGAATGGGATATTAATGATTGTGTCCTATCCCCCCCCCCCCTCCCTCCATGAGTTATCTCACCTGGCTCATCTTCACCGTTATAGCTCTTGACTGTCACCATGCTGGGTGAATTATTCACTGGGGCATGAATTATAGAATTTAATCAGTCTTAATTGAGGGACGGTCCTCCGGGAGCAAAACAAGGACAGTCCTCCCGGGGGTAGATACGGCAGCTTTTGGCTGGCAGGGCCCACACACCTGCTTTATTGGTGACAGATTCCCATCAACACGGGCGACAGTGACCAGACACTCACCCAATCACTCCTGTCTACGGTGCTCAAACTGCGACACGCATTTTCACAATCCCTTTCACTCGTCATACGACAGCGAACCAGCCGGTATACTGTGCTGCCATGTCGCGTGCGAGGGCGCATATACATTCCCCACAACTGAGCAGACGACACGATCTCTGTTATTGTCACGAGGGTTCTGCTATGACGATTTCGTTCTATAGAGACGTAATGTACCTTGTCTGGTGACGCACTAATTGGGCTTTCTCTTCGGAGCTTGTCTACAAGGCCAATTAACCGAGGCCTTTGTCTATGTGCCATAATGCAAGCTCTCTGACCCAAGAAGGGCTGTTTATTGTGTCCGTTCACGTCGCTCTCTCAGATCACTGTTCCAGTGGGGTACGCTTGACGGCCTCCGGGGTCCGCCCGGGGCCGTCCCTCGGGCCTCCACGGTACACCGGCTCCCCGGCACCGGCTCAGACTCCCGGGGACGCACGGTGGGGCCCGGGTATACGGCCTCCTACCCCTCTAGTCGCGGTTGTTGCCCGCGGCGGAAGGTAGCATGGACGTCGGGCGGCGAGCTATAGCCGTTCAATGAGGTGAAGCGACGAAGAAAAGTGACGAGGTTTCATGCCCACTGGCCTGTCGCGGCCTTTTGCCGCTGGAAAATTTGTCGGTTCGCTTGCGATGTTCGCAGCAGCAACACCCCCTGCCATACAAAACCACGCAACCCCCACGTGTCGGGACCGATTTAAGAAAGCGACCCTGTGCGTGGGGCTCGCCAGACAAACACTCGACGCCAAGGTCTCCCAGAGTGGCCATGCAACTGCCGACAGCCCTCCGTCTTTACACGAGCTGCAAATCTAATCTCTATTAATTCATTAGCTGCATTGTTCTGCGAGTTTGTGCCTTATTGGCTCTGACTCGGGGACCCGAGGAGCGCCCCGGTCGTCCAAATTAGGAATGGCACCCTTAATTGTACACAAATTGGCTACAATGAGTCGGTGAGTGGCTAAAACAAGATTATGAAGAGCCCGCAGCTCCAGTCTGCAGGCAGACATCTGAGACAAGCGGCCTTAGTCAATGATGGGACCGCAAGCCCCGGGCCAGACGTCCACGCTGTTACACTCTGCAGCTTTAGTCCTCTAATTTAAAACCAGTTGTCACTGTTAACTCAAAAAGGGGAAAGTATTATAGACGATTGGCTTTGTTGCCAAGCCTCTCTATGGTTTTCCCTTTCTTTAGAAATGCGGAAAATATTATAAAATTCCTTCGTTTAAATGCGTTTTCTTTTTTTGTATCTACACGAAAGTAAAAAAAAAGCTCTCCAAAAACTCTTCACTTATGTTGATAGTCTGTTTTTTATGCCCATGCAGTCTATACGTAAGACGCGGGGGCCTGGTGTGAAAGCTGGGCTGAATACCCAGCCGTCAGGTCCTAAGAGACCAGTCACGGTCGGTAAAAAGAAAGAGACTCAACTGAATTAGACCGAAGTAGCCCCATTAAAGTACGAGGCAGGTGTATTGCACTACCCCTATTCATATAGATTCAAATCTAAACAGAAAAAAGAATCCCACAGTAATTTAGGGGCGCAAAGGACCGTCTGCCGTTTTGCGGACAGGCAACTTCTGGCTTTGCTACTCCCCAACCCCCAAAAGTCGATTCAAGTCCCGATAGAAAATGAAAACAAGCGTCCCTTCATACCAGGCACGCTGCATTGAAATGAGGTGTCTGTCGACTTGATTAATTACATTAATCTCGCTGGCGTTCGCAGCGGCGGCTCCTGATTGGTTGAGACGTGACCACGTGCCCACGAAAAGGAACAATCAGCATGAAGAATGGCTGTCGTCTGCTTGCTGGGAGGCCGGGCTTGGGGGCAGCGGGCAGAAAAATGGCTGACAATCCCCCGTCACTGGCCCCTGGCTTTGGTTGTAATGAGTAGGGATGAGCAGTGGGGCAGCAGCCACAGCAAGATTTCTCTGTCTCTCGCTCCCACCCTCCCCCCTGCCACCCTCCCTCTCCGCCCGGGCCTTGAGGGACAAGGCCCTGCCTCAGCTCTCACCCTGAAAGGCAATGTGTTGCGATCAATTATAATCAAACTGCTGAGTGCTTCTGGAGATAAACACACTGTGGGACCTAAATTGGCATGCGAGACACTTTCCTCGGAGTCTGTGAGCCAGGCAGGAACCAGCAGTGCCACGCAGGGAAACAGAACCACCCAGAGCGCGGAGGGAAACATTGGAGAGAGGAAAAAAAGCTGAACACAACTCGAGTGTGGCTGGCATTCTAAGAAGCCGTTCTGAAACAGTGACGCTGATGGACCATGGCAAATACGGGGTGGGAATACTCTGCCACGAGGACTGATACTACTCACCCACGTTGTCTCTGCATCTGACTGAGAACGGCTATGCTTGATATACCGGTTTAGCAAGACTCAGGAGCGTGTGCCTTTGACAATATTAAGAACTTATATTTCGTCTGCAACTTCCTGTATTGTTTAATTCAAAGTCGTGACCGAATTCGGAGTTTTATACTACATTGTGTGGATTAGCTCTTGGAGGCGATATGATGCAGATGTATGGGACACCGGCGACCAGCCACCAACCGTTGGGTGGCATGGACCACCTGGGCTCGTATAACCACTCCCACTACAACTACAACGTCAACAGAAACCACGTCATGGATTACTTCCATTCTTGTAAGAGTAAGTCCGCACCGTAACCATGCAAATATTCGATAATTTCATAATAATCTACTTCTTCCATGCTCCTTTGTTTGTTTGTGTGCTGCTGTGTCAGAGATTTTGGCGCTTCAAAATCCGGGAGTCCATAATTTTACATGTCACAAAAAAATTGGTGTCAGTCTTGGTCCATAGTGGCCCCGAATGGACTGTTTCTTTCTCTGCCTTTCCCTTCCACTCCTCGCTGTTGCACAAGCTTGCTAATCCCCCCGACTTCTTCCGCCCAGGAAATGTACTTAACGCCGTGATGGACTTAAAGTGAGCCCGAGTGCTCCCTTATTAGGCAAGGGGAACAAATTAGATCGCAATTCCGCGTTGATTGACCACACGGTCGTGAGTGCTATTATTTTGTTTGTTCCAAATCCGATTAGGAAGAAAAGCTCTTTCTGGCTTTATTGGGGGGAAATTAAGCAATAAGATCCCGAATCCAAGCCGCCCTCTGTCTTTGAAAGCTCTTTTTCTTGGAGGCGTCTCAATTGGGATGGAAGTCGTCGTCCACCGTTAGTTTGGTTCTGGCGACGGACGCGGGAAGAAACCGTCGCAGGAATTTCGGTGGAAAGGAAATTGCCCCCTAATTTATCCGTCCTTGCCCCGAATTTTATCTACCCCCTTAGCGTCTGCCTGGGCCTCTTTCTCTGGGTAATCTACGCACAGATCTTATTAATCTGCACGCTTGGTGTCCTGGATGCCAAGGAGCTTGGGAAGAGGGGGACAGCCATGGGGTATAAAGGCGAAGGTTTGGGGTAGGGGATCGACTCTGTGGCATAACTGGCCGGCGAGATATATACACCTCGAGATGGAGTACGGTGTGAACGACCCATCTTTGCATCACTTTCTTCACTTCACGTCTCTCTTGAGCAAGCTAGGTAGGTCACTAATAACTAGACCCATATAGGTCGGTATATAAATTTTGGGCACTCTGAGATAGCTTTACTACCTCTCTTTGAACCAGATGATTTAAAACACTGACCCAGGTAGACCTGCCCTGGCATCAGTTTCTCTCTGGGTATAGCTTTATCGCGTTGATATAAATAAGTAACCTGCTACGACGGTACTCACGGTTAACCGGTAATTATTCATTGCTCCCGCTGGGCCTTTAAATATGTACAAAACATTTTTGCATATGTACTAGTGGGTGGTTCGTCTCTTCCTGTTCTGTACTTGAAACGGTATATCTGTGTACTTTATCAAACGTCTAGCGCTTGTTTCCCTAAGTACATCCGAAATTATTGGCATTCACCTCGATGATGGTACCGACCTATAATACTGCCTACCCGACTTTCGAATTCCCGCTTTACAAGGTGCCACTGGCGGCAAATCGTGATATGTTTTAAGATGATTCCATAGTGTGCTTGGGTCGATTTTTTCTGCCCCTTAAGTGCCCCGTTATTTCCCGGTGTCTCCATCGATCGCTGCCGGGAACGACCCGCCACGGGGTATCATACGCGACAAAATGGCCGCCTATTGTCTTCCGGTATATGTGGCCAGTGATGCGACTGGCCGCGCGCGGGCGAGGGAGCGAGCCACCCGTTCAACCGACCGCTTACAATAGCCGCTTTTCCTTGATGTGACTGAAAGGGGGACTGTCGTCGGTATTCATATAGAATCTTCTCCCTTTATGGTAAGGTTGGGAGGTCCACAACGGGTGATATATTAGGATAATGTCTGCAGTGAAAGGAAGTGACACATATATCTGAGTCTTGCCGTCTCAGAGTCAAGGTCATATTACTGCTGTATACTTTAGGCATCGTCCATCTATACATATAACAACAGCATAGCTATGCAAGCCAAACCAAGGTAGGCTACTTATTTAGTTGGCTGTTAGCCCCTCCACGCAAGTAACAACAGCAGCACCGTCTGCAAGCAGCAACAACATTACTTTGCTATCCAAGTTGATTCATCCAATTAAATTGATTCAACTAATTAAATTCATCACACTTTTTAGGGTTACAATTATGCTCCATGACATGCAGGTTCATCACGTTGTGTGCCTGCCTGACTCATGATACCTATAGCTAGTCCGATCTGGATTGATCAGCCCAGTTATAATCAATACTTATAGAATCTCCCTGATGTGTCTGTTTATCCTACAGGTCGAACATTGACTCTTGTCTGACTCATTCCCCATGGTTACCCTTCCGTATCCGAACATCGACGAGCGGCGACTACTATTCGCGTGAACCCGAAGTCACGCGTTGTTAGTTTCCTAGAATTTTGCGCTCCCGAGGAACATTTATCGCAGACAGGCTATGGGTTGTTAAACAATCACCTGTTGGGGAGAAATTATCGGGTGGCTTTTTGACGGGACTTCTTGTGGTGGACGTATCAGTTATTTTGACCGTTAATTCAATTTTTAATTCTCCATAGAGAGAATACAGAGATTATTTTTTTAAATTCTTTATGCTGTATTCCAAACTTCTAAACAGCGTCATTATTTATGTGACATTTATGAACACTTACTATCCGGGTAGAAAAGTATAAATGCCCAAATGTTTAATAGCCGAATGACTCTTCCCATTGCTTGTATATCGGAGCGAGGAGCCTATAGGCAATACCCCTTTTCAGAAAGAAATCATGCATACAGTACATACACGTATAATACTACGGATATAGGGGAATTATTTTTTGTTATGTTTAGTTTTTCGTTCGGGTTAACCCGGTTTTAACTTGAAGAAATTTGCGACAAAATGTCGAAGCAAATTCCACGACTGGTACCTCAGACTGTGTCAACATTGTACGGTCTCAGTCACGGGATGCAGAACCGTCCGAGAGAGGGGGGATCAGTCAACGACCGGCACGAGCCTGTGTTTGAACGCGAAAGAGCAACTCAAACATTGCAGTTGGGGAACAAACACTCAGCATTGCCTCCCGACCACTGGGGTGAAATCAAATGATCCCTCTGCAAACACTGAGAAGTTCCACCTGTTGCAAAAGCAACTGGATTAGTGAGAGATTATTATCATAATTTGTTTTAGCTTCTGCTACGCATAAGACGTCATGTATACCAATACGCAGTTTTTAAAATTTAAAATACAAATCATTAATCTTGAGTCCAAATTGAAAGCATGCAAGCATGATCCATTTTGCATAACAATGTGCATTTGGTGGTAAAAGGGGAGTTCTCAACAAGGCATGGAAAAGGCATATCGTCAAATTGCTAGAAGTAATTAATCTTTTATAGGCGCCATGTAGCTCCGGTGTTCACGTCAACAATAAGTATAAAATAGATCGCTGTCCTGTATAATAAAAAACAAACACGACCTTGCTAGATCACCCCCCCCCCCCCCTCCCCCTGGGTGTTTTCCAATAGACGTAACTCACTCTTCTTGCACCCCAACCCCCGATACGTTATCCCAATGTTTACGTTTCTTGCCGGATATAATATCATCCGGCCGTCCATACATAGTAACGCTCTACTATTGTCAGTGAAGCGAGGCGCCTTGCCAGAGTCTTGTACTTGGGGGTCTTGCTTCCTACCCCCCCCCCCTCCTACCCCCGGCGGGGCCTTTGTCTCCACGCTTTCACCTTTGATTCTGCCGTGACTAATATTTTACGTTCAGCGTGACGGTGTAAATGGGGGGTGGAGAAAAAAGAAAGAAAGGTTGAGGAGTGGCCGTGTTGGGAAGGGCAGCGTGTCTTTGATTCGCACTTACAAGACGTCGCTCCATTTTCTCTCCCGCGTTCCCTTTCCTCGTGGCGTTACGTATAACGGTATGAAAGTTTTATAGCGTCAAATTTCCGCACAATGGGGCGAATTTTCCCATAGATTTGCCGCTAGATTGATGACAAGCTATGCACTGCTACTGGGGAAGAGGACTACGGAAGATAGGGGGATGGTGGGCAACGTTATGGTGGGGTTGTTGTTGGGGGAGGGGGATTAAGCACAGTCAGGGAAAGGAGGGGGGGGGGGGTGGAAGGGATATTGTCGCCAAGCGGTCAATACTCAGGTGATTGAGGACTGTCATAACATTGCGGAGTACAGGAGTCATGTATTATGTAGGGCACCCTCCGTGTCCTATTGTTCCGGGCTCCTACCTCAGCCGAGGACACGGACCATCCCGACCTGTCTCCCCAGGGACAGACGTGTGTCACCCTCCCCTACCCACCCACCCCCGGCCCTACACAACCATCACCGCCACGAGACGACGTCATGGTAGTCGCTGTATGGTACACACCGCACCGTAACCTATCGATAATCCATTGAATTAATCAAGCATACCGAGGGTGAGCGTGTAAAATATTCCTATCACGAATGTAGGCCTAATTAGACTGTTCCTAAACTCAGGTATGTTTAATAACCTTTTATTTCCGACAATATTCTGAAAAATTGCGTGTATAATTTCTAGGCCTGTGCTGTCTTTAATATACATGTTGTATATAGAATACAAGCCGACGGTAAACGTGGAATATTGACGTATCTCTCCACCCACCCATCCACCCCCCTTGCAATATCCCCGTTGTCATCCCCTGCAGCGCGGGTATTCCCTGGTCATAGCCAATCCAGATTAAGACATCGCCGTCTTCCTATAATGCGGATTATCCCGCGCCTTTGTCAGGCGTTTGACTCGGCAGAATGTGAAGGACCGTCACACGTCGATAGAAAAGGACCCTTCAAAATCTTGCTGGATGTCTCGATGACCGACGGCACCACTCTACAATCCGGGATATTGAGAACACGGATATTGACTGATGGATCATGTAGAGCAATTCACACACGTATTTCGGTGCGGTGCCTACTATATACTTGTCTATACCACAACCACGAGACAGGATAATGTTGATGAAATTGCATGCACATATTGCTTTGGGGTTCGTTGTTCTTGGGCAAACCAATTGAAAGTGCAGTGAAGCAAGACTATAAATTACTCAGCAGGTGCACCTTGGCTGTTACTATCAATTCTACGAGTTTACCTGTAACGCAGCTTTTTGGGCTTTGTAATAGCCTTTGTAATTTCGCTTATTTTGAGACGTAATAATTCTCCATATTCTACTGGGAGGGCTGTAGTTTATTAGTCGCTTTCTGCAATGCTTATCTGTGCATTTCAAATGTACATGATGCAATGCAGGAGTTCAGGCGGCTATTTGTTATGGAAATGAATTTATTTCTATAGAGCTTTACAACACACAGAAAGCAGATTGATGTTCGCCTCTTTTAACACACTAGAAGTGACAACACGGAAACATCAGCTTTTTTATGGAGACCCGAAGAGACGGTCGAAAGCTCTAACTTTCACCCTCTTTCAAGCTCCCTCTTTCGTTAGTGACAACATGAGTTTCCATATTTTACACGCTAGACGTCTTTCTGCATTGATAGAGAACGGCGTCAGCTACATGTACTGCAATGGAGCTGAGAATTAGCACTATATGGGAGTGATGGGAATTTTACTTTTTCATAGTGACTTTTTGTGGTTATCAGCCCCTCACTTTTACCGACCCTCCTGTATGCCAGTCACAATAATCCCACGTCTGTGGTGAACCAAACCCCAGGTGAGCCGCCCCCTTCCCCTGTATACTGCTTTATACCTGGCTCGCCAACCTGACAACAATGTGGCTACGACTTGTTACCTGAAAGAGCTCCTTCGAGGGTTATAAATGGTTATAAACATAATAAATGTACTGCCAGGAACATGTCAGAAAAGAAGACAGAGCACCCTGGGCCTCTTAAAATTATATATCTACCAAAAACACAAACTGTGAATTATAAAAAAGTACAGTGAATCGACATTTGGAAAAGTAGTAAAAACTTGGTTTCAAAAAAAAAAAAAAAAAGGCGCGTTGTGGGGTATATCCGCACTCCTTTGAAATGCTGCAGAAGTCCACAGTGGTTGGGTTGAAAGGTTGAAACACAAAAGCACGTGGTGAATTTACAAACATGCACAGGTTTACGACAGCCATGCGTTTGAGTGGTTCGTCATGCAAGTGCGTTTCGGTACGGCTTACATCCCAAATTACTCCCCTGGGCAGCCGGGTAACGAACCCCTAACCCGCGGTTGTTTGTGGTGTTTATTTGCTTGTGTTGACCCGCTGAGCAGTGATTGCTCCCTGCCTCAGCAGCTTGCGTGATTAGCGGCCAAAGAGGGAGGGCCTTGGGGGAGTCTGGGCTGGTGTCGGCTACAATTAAGTCTTTGGTAGCGTCTTAATGATTCATTAGATGACAAGGTTGCGGTGGGTAAGGGTGTAGTAAGACCAACCTGGCCCCAATGTTCCTATACGTACCCCAAGGCGCAGGAAATGTTTGATGTAGAGTCGGCGGGGCTAACAGGCGTAACGTTCCGCCTGACCTGGCTCGCTTTACACCTCCAGGATTATTACCTACGATCCAATCTTCAAGTCTTTCAACGTGAGCTGTAGCACATATGTATGGCTCAGTACAGGCTTTGCAATCCTCCCCTCAAGTTTTTCATGGCACCTGCCTTGGCTTCTCGGACACTTGCCTTGAGCATTCCAAGGCCTATAGGTTAATTCCAAGGATGAAATGTAGAACTGAGCCGTGCAGAAAAAAAGAGCCTCTAAAGCAAGGATGGCGATTGACGAACTTCGTTTATTCTTAGGATCCTGGAAATATAAATTACGATAGTGATGAACTTGACAATCTCCCTATAGTTGAAGCAATTGTTTTTCTACACACTGAGTCTTAAAAGAAACAAAATAATTGTTCCCGAATTTTCGTGTGACCCCGTGGGGCCACACGAGAGGAGCTTCAGGGTGATGGCTGGAATCTCCATGCCTTGGTCTCGGTTAAGGGTGGGCTGCCTTTTGTAGATCTGGATGGCCTCC
>JAAUYG010068084.1_pt1 | contig 10941 bp, 8 predicted proteins | sample 7278091 | NCBI WGS metagenome assembly JAAUYG01 (sample SAMN14350201, study PRJNA611818) | marine sediment metagenome | isolation source: surface marine sediment (0.6m) | place: French Polynesia: Moorea | collected 2018-08
CCCGGGAGATGCAGTGTGTGTCTGGGCTTTGGGAAGACTTTGGATAAAGCATCCTGTACGCTTCTCCAGTACCAGGGCTGGAGTTCTCGAAAATACTTAGGTCTAAGTTTTGACTTAAGTCACAATCTTAACCAATCACATTGCTCAGATTGGTGACTTAAGTCAAAACTTAGACTTAAGTATTTTCGAGAACTCCAGCCCTGGTACTGGAGAAGCGTACAGGATGCTTTATCCAAAGTCTTCCCAAAGCCCAGACACACACTGCATCTCCCGGGAAGAGGCTGTGATGATTGGGCTGCTCCTGATCGATCCAGGACAGGCAACAACATCAGAGCGCTGGGGCACTTATAATATCACTGGCGGCAGGTCTTAATGACCAGGTTGCGCCAGCCCATCTAAAGGGGGAGGGTGCTAAGAAATTAAGCAATTTGATCTAGGTCATTAACCTGAACAGGTGCAAAGTTTGTGTTTTTTTTGTATTTTTGTATTTTTGTATTTTTGTATTTTGTATTTTTTGTATTTTTGTGTTTTTTGGTTTGGTCAACACGTTGTAGTTTTATATTCATTTGATAGGGAAACTCATTTTCTACACAGGAAGTCCCTTTAGGTTTTCTTTCTTCACCATCAAATGTACCTTCCCACCATATGAGGAACGGGTTTTAATTTTGACTGTTAGTGATATTTTATTGAAAACTTTAATACTCCAAAGTGCCTTAAGCGAGTTAATAAAGTGTCATGTGCCTTATTTCACAAAGTCTATCGTCACCATTGTTGCAAAAAACACGTTTTTATTATTTCACGGGAGGTTACTTTAGATGAAGAGACTTGACTCGTATCAAATATGATAACTTATGGCATTATGACCCATCTATGCAGAGACATGTTTTCAAACAATTGCTGATATTACAGCACCCCTTTAGACTTTAGCAAAACTTGCAAACGGACATTTGGGAAAAGTCTATAAGAAATAATGTTCCAGTAGGCATATATATCTAGCGTTAAATAACAAAATATTGTGCAATAGTCTACCCTGTCCTACGTATCTTATCATATCATATACTGACCTGTCTTGTCTCTGTCCTTACTGCTTGCATATTCAAGCATATGTTCTAGATATATCCTTTGGTATCAGCTTGGGGTCATTTCACTAGAATCGACCTATAAATTTGAAACTTATTGTTTGTAACACAAAATGGACAGATATTTGGACCTGTGTCATATGCAAGAATTATGCAACAGCATGAAGGACCTGGTTGGTGGAAAGTACATGTAGTATATAAATTTAGGGCTAAATCCATGTTAACCATCAAATTTCGAAAATAACATTAGTGACATCCATTACATTCCTATTTCGCTTACACCTACATGTACTTGCAACTTATCACCACCCATACATGTATGGACAGGGAGAGCATCACTGCTGTTTTGATAAACGCAACAGCTATTGTCTTTAAAGGACTGTTCTTCACAGACCTAAGCCCCTTTCACAATTGTTCCACGAGCGGTTGCGACCCAAATGTCGTGCGAGCGAAGAAGTTCTCAATCTGTTTTATAAATGCTCGCATAAAAAAGTGCTCGTATGAAAGCATGCACGATCTGGAGCGCCATTAGGCGAGCGTTGTGCAATGATATGTAATAGATCTTGCGATATGTCTTACGTCCTGGTGCGCTCGTTGTGCAACAAAAGCGAGTGTTGCAGATGAAGCAACAGCATTGTACGCGTGGTCAAATGATCGGACGATAGAAAGTGCGTTAATGCGATTAGACTTACTGCGAACGTACGATCATGCGAGCCATCGTGCGTGTGCTCGCAAGTGAGCTTGGGGGTAGTAGTTGTAGTCTGATTTTCAGCATATGCACCATCCCTTGAGAAGGTATTGGTATGGCAGCATCCATGGTTCTCTCTTGACAGTCAAGTCTGGTCCGAAAAATAACTTGCTTATATGGAGTATATGTATCTACAACGTTGCAAGATCATATTAGGCATGTCGTACAACACCCTCATGGTCGCAACACACGCATACAAAGGTGCGAATCATCTTGCGACCTGAGAAATTGCTTGCAAGTCACCAAATCCCCATTACATACATTCCTGAAACAAAAATTCAATATCACATGATACCGATATCGAGCGTTATGCCTGCATATGCCTATCGTCATGAATACACTGAGACCTGGGTGTAAACCATAGTAACCGTTTAAACTTGGTCTGGCCAAACCTGGTTTTATTTCACACGAAAAATCCGACGTAAACTACGGTTTGAACCATACTAAATCCAGGTTTGATCAGAGCAGGTTTAAACCATGATGTTACCCACTTAAACTTAGGTCTAGACCAGACACGAAAAAATTGGTCCATAGTGTGCACACGAACAGCTTTACAATGGGCAGACTAAACCTTTCCCCATAGGCCATGCTTCAGCCTCGTTCTCAATGCCATGCTTCAGCCTCATTCTCACACACCACTCTACATACACCACTATTCTCAAGATTTCCAGAAACTACCTTGCGACCAGTAGGTATTAATATCTTAAGCCACAGACATTTACTTAATTGTTAACTGATTAACGCAGTAAAATGCATTAGGGAGGTCTATAACTGCATATTTGATGGATGTCATGTTCAAAAGCCGTTTCACTTTCTTTTGGTAAAGTATATTCACGTAGAATCCTCCTTTCCGTAGAATTGTTTTTTATGTCCTCGACAGGTATGGAAGCAATGTACTTGTGTTTTATAATTATTTCTTTTCACATTGTACTGCTGCCTTGGGATAATTTGTGGCGCTGTTAGAAGCTATCGAATACAAAAAATGCCTGGATACCTTGGAGATGGAATTTGCGATTAGCCAACTGTGAATGGCACCTACTTTTCTCAGGATCTGGAAGGGGCGCGGGTTGAGGGGGTACTTCACCCGGCAACACAAATTGCCCATGTGTAATTGACGGACTTGTACATTTAGATACATTGGAATCACCCTACTTATACGTGAAAACACATCTTAAAGTCGTCCCAGCTGCTCATCAAATGTTAAATGTTCTGGGGAACGCGAGGATATCATCTAGATACAGATAATGCATGCACGGTAGGTCAGATACGTTGCTTTAGTGCCTTCTTTATTTGCTAATCAAATGAAATTTAATCCTCTATAAACATTTTAGCAAGGTTTTTATAATTTGGCTTTACGCCCAAGGCCAACTATCGCGTAACAGGACGCAATTCCAGCGCACCGGAACAAGCGAATAAAGTACCAAAATACTCAAGACGCCCCTGTACATGCTGCAATTGACTTCCACCACCAAGAGTTTAAAAAACAGTTCAAATGTATTTGCTTCGTTCGCATGCAAAGGTATTGCCGTAAAATTAGTCTAGGTTCGCCTGGAGGGTAAGGACAACACTCTTCATTGATCACCTACATCCTTAAGATATAGGTATGGGTTTGAGCTAAGCGTGTAATTGCATATTATAATTCAATACAAATACGTACGGTACTCCTTGTGAAACTTCAACCGGAACTATTCGCGTCAAGTATTTGTGCAGGGTCAGTGGACCCCCGTCCAATTTTAAACAATATCGGGTCTGATAGAACATAATTATGCATGTTTTCGCAAACACACCGGTAATAGCAACGTCAACGTATGAATATAAATGAGATGGGCCAAAATATGCTAATATACTAGTTACAACTTGCTCTCGGGCAATCTGCCTGGACACGTGACTGACTGTTTGGTTATCAACAGATATTGATTGGCTACAGATAGGTTCAGTAACACATTACAAATACAGACAGACTGTTTATATAGAAACTTAAGTAAGGGTAAGCCTAACCCAGAGAGGTGTCCACCAGAGAGGTGACAGAAAAAAATGATGGAGTTGTTGTCAGTTGCAGTCAACATTACCGGGCATCAAATGAAAGAGCGCTTAGAGCTCAATTATTTATATATATTATGTCTCATTATCTGAAATATTATTATTGGTTGCTGGGCTAGCGCTAGGAAACTTCTTTTGATTAACCACTTGGGCTAAGAGATAGCTTTTCTTTTAGCCACAACCGAGTTTATTGAGCCACAAAACATGTAAGAGACGTTGACAGTATTATATTTCAGACCCAAAAATTCTAAATCAAGATGCATGCATGTATTTGATTAACTTATTATGCTAACTAACTGGAATGACAGCTATCATATCATGCATATACATGCATATACTGTTGATTCCTGCAAGGTGCATGCAGCATATGAGGTAAGCATTAAGGCTTTAGCCACTGTCATTTGACTGTGGCTAAAAGCAAACCAATGCTTCTGGCCACTTGGGAATTATTTTATCATTTGGTTAAATGCCTAATAGCGCTAGCCCAGGGTTGTGAGCGCTTAATAAATAATTAGGAGGTTATGCAAAAGCATATTCACGCTTGCTCTGACACGTGGCATGCATGTTGGGGAGTAAGGAGCTCTCCCTATGTTTGTCACTATGTCACTGTGACTGTACTAAATTTATCAGTATGCATGAGAATTTTGAAAAGTAAGTTCGTAGACAGGTTGTAACGAACTGTATCAGGATTTTATTTTAAATTTAGCAATAGAGTTTGAAAGTCCACGGGCAAGTGATCATTATCAGGTATTCATATGCGGCAATTTCTGGTCTCTAACTCTAAATCTAGATGTGAAAACATTACAGCACTGGATTTACTGGATTTCTCATCATCTGCAGGCGTTTCTATTTTTGTTTAACAACAAAAGTTCAAGCCAAGGTTTCCCTTAATGCGAAAATTATGTTTGGACAACTCACTTCCCATGCGTGATGCCCAAACTCCGTTTGTTACGCCATGATTGCGTTGTTCGTCCCTTTTCGTGCGTCGCCTTTGCCCTCCCCTTACATGCAAAGTCTGTTCGTAGCAACTTCAGTCTTCTACAGCCCACATGAAAGTCTGTTGCTTCTACGTATGGCTTAAACTACTTTTCTTACAACAGCGGCATAATCTTAGTAATATTTTTAAATGGATGTTAACGTAAACATATTTAAAAATGTGAATGACATGAGTGGCTGGAATGTGCTTCTTCTTATTGCACAATGTGTACTTTACGAAGAGTGCAAGAGTATCACACACTTATGAACATATGTATAAGTTTTTACATGTTTATAGCTCATATCTCATATCATTCACCATTTTGTCGGTGAATAACTTTGATGGCTAATGTTTATTGTTACTTTGAAAACCAACTTAAATAAATTTTATTCTCTTCCCTATTCGCTTTTCTCTAGCCTCTCTTTATTATATACAGTGGAACCTAAGGGACTGTGAAAAGTGTCCTGAATTTTGAGGTGGTCTTATTTTTCAGGTCCATTTCTATGTACTAAAGAGGCCTAGGAACTGAATTAGTTGTCCTTAATTCCCAGGTTGTCACTATTTTTCAGGTGGTCTTAAAGACAGGTTTCACTGTAATACTATCAACGTGCTACCTTGTGTTTCGATGATCGCTTATTTGGCTCTGGTCAAACATTGACTTCCACACTGGAGATTTTGGTTTTCAATCACCACTTTATAAGGTACAATTTTGTGTTGTTTTGCGTATCACACAAAATTGGGGGCCTAAGCCATTACTCTTCATTTACAAATACCTTACAAAGTTTCCGTTTACAGGATGTAGTCTAGCAAGAGATATATGTACGCATCAGAGTGTGTGGGTTTGCATTTTCGGCATCTCCCATCGGCTTGCATGTTGGCGAGCGGTGGTTTGAATGACTTTTTCGTTTGCTTGCTTGTCTATTATGTTGTTCTGTTAATATGACTTAAGAGTTGCGGATCTGAGAAGTGCTTTTTGAAACTCCGGGCAAGGAGATAGACTTACAGACTCAGTACTATATTTGACCATAATCGTTTATCCCATGCTCAATATGATTTGACTGCTTGAGAGCTTCTACAAAAACCATCCATGCATAAAATGTGTTTGCACCAGAACAGAAGCATACATGTATGCACACGAGAACTTTCTACCGATCGAGGACCATGGTGGGGTGACTTCATCAGAAACAGTAATCTAGATGGCAATCCACTTTGTACTCGCCGCTGCGCAGGGATGGATGTCTACCACAGCATGCACAGCAGCCCATTGCTGCAGCTGCAGTTGGATTAACGTTACCATCGACTTTCTTTAAATCACATATAGGACCGAATTTGAGTATTTTGTGCTACTTTTTGGAATAATGATAAGTGATGTACGTGCTTGTAAGCTCCTTTCACCGACAAACGTTCCCATGCCAATCAAACAGGCTTTTCTTGCTCTGAGAGTGGCATGGTCCTAGTTACATGTAGGAATTATCCGAACCAAGTACTAAAAGTGCTCCTTGGAATGAAGTGTTGGGAGCTTCCCGGGCGGCCCAGGCCGAAAACTATCTTATTCCAGTGTATCGCCATAAACGTTCTCTTCTTCCTACTTCAACTCCCGTCAGTAACTCGTGACGTCATTAACAACCATTACGTCACCGTGATGCGAGTGACAACGCGTAATGAATCCTTACAGGGCCTGGAAAACTTTGAGAAGAGGTGCCGGGAAGGAATCATTCAGAAGACCTTCTTTGTGACGAAGAACAATTCCAAGAGACTCTGTCCGTGTGTCCCTCGGGGGTTACGTAAGACATCGATTATATTACTTTTAGCGATTTTTAAACAAACATAAATGTTCAAAAGTTAAACTCTAGTACATGTATAGTACATGTCCTAGTATGCAGTATAGTCGGTGTCATGAAATAAGAAACAAGAGGCCCATGGGACTTTAATTATCGCTAGCTAGTATCACCCGGGGTAGTCTTTGCTCAAATCTACTTCTGCGTGATGGTTTGTACCCCGCAACAGATAAAGACAACATGAAAGATTGTGGAGTCTTGTTATGTGTGAAGGCTGTGTGAAGTCTGTTCTACTAAATGAAGTTAAGGGGACGAATTGCAGACGTGTGCACAGAATAACCGCATTCACACTTTTAGAACAACCAGTTCCAGGGTTACAGTTCTCAAAACTACGTACATGTAGGCCTAATGTTGCCGTCAGTCAAAATCGTAGCAAACCACAGCGTGCAAATTGATATGGCTTAAGTCAAACCTTTGACTAAGGATTTTTCGAGAATCCCGGCCCATGACACTGTCCACTAAGATTTCTCCATTACAAAACCGAGTGCTTCAGAATTTAAATTGCATTCCAGGTGGTCGTCCAAACGGCATGTTGCCCATGATTAGGTGTGTACCAGCCGATTCTACTAGGAAAAGTCATATCTATCCTGATTTCTATCAGTACTGCAGCTTTAAAATAATTTCCAGATGGTCGTCAGATGCCTGACCTGCAGTACCTTGCGTCTCTCTCCTGGAAGGATGTGCACACGGCACTCCAGCCGTATGTCGGTCACGGGGGATCGTGGAAACCACGTGACTGCATAGCCCGACAGCGATTGGTCGTGATTGTTCCTTACCGAGATCGTGCGGCCCATCTCAGAGCGTTTCTCATGCATATGCATCCATATCTGCAACGACAGATGATTCAGTACAAGATTTATGTTTTCGAACAGGTAGACAACAGCTTACTTATAAATATGCAGTTTAAGCAAATAATGTATAGCAGCATCATGTAATGTAGCCGATAGTAACTGTAAATATGGTCATGCCTCCACAATATACACTCGCAAGGTAACAAACCGTTTGACCGTAACTCAGTACACTGTAATTCTTTTCTAGCTGGAACTTCCAGGTTATTAATGTATGTGTGTGTGGTTTCTGGTTGCACATGTACCTGGCTTCTTGTAAAGATATACACTGTATCGTGGCAGATATGCGCCTTGTCATCATTTTAATCGTTTTGCTCAAATATTGTATCGGATTCGGTGGCTGTAAAAAATCGTAATCATTGATAATTTGAGGCGTATCAATAATCTTTTCCAGAGATTGCCAGCTATATTTAACAAAGGCTCATTGATGAACATCGCTTTCAAGGAAGTGATGGCGTCTGGAGAGTTTGACTGTGTTGTCTTCCATGACGTGGACCTCCTGCCCCAAGATGACCGAGCCTTGTTTTACTGTGGACCCTCTCCAGTACACTACGCTGTGTCGCTGGACCGCTGGAAATACAGGTAAAACCAATGAAGCACAATCCAAACCGCCAAGCCCTTTTATAACCTATCGCATCCCCTTTGAGAGTGGAGATTTTAAATTATCGTGGCTTCAGCACAACGCACATAGTGTAGGAAAACTTGGAACTATGAGGTTCACACGGTGCAAGACAAGACAAAGTTTCTGTAATGATATTCAGACTATTTTGAAAAACAATGATTGTTTAACCCTAGGACACTAGGACAGGAATATTTTTGAAAAACAATGATTGTCTAGCTATAGAACATTAGGACATGAATATTAAGTAGCCCAAATAATAACCCGCATAATATTAACTGTCGGACTCATTACAGTAAGTCGCCATTTTTCACATACCATTAGCTGAAAGTACAGCACTGTTTCAGGTTAAAATGCAAAACCGCCATGGGTGGAGCGATTTCTGTAACCCCAGAGCAGTTTGCGAAAGTAAACGGTTTCTCCAATGGCTATTTTGGTTGGGGAGGGGAAGATAATGACTTTTACAACAGGTACGTATTGTTCCATGTGTGTAATACTTGAACAGCAATCAGGGTAAAGCACATATAGTACTATTGCTATGCAACAGTTTATTACATTTCCTCACCTAAGGGCCATTATTGTTGAGAAAATATGTAGCTACAACAAAGCTACTACTATTACTACTACTACTACTACTACTACTACTACTACTACTACTACTACTACTACTACTACTACCCGTGTGGTCCATGATTCCTACCATTCCAGTGGAAATCCCAGTTTCGGTTTGGGTCAGCACCTTTACAGGAGAAATAAGGATTTGTGGATCTCGTCTTTCGCCAAAGTCTATCCTGGAAATAAAAGCTACCGTATTGACTGTGTAACATTGTCAGCATAGTAATATTGACAGCATAGTCATCCTTATCAACAGCGCCTAGCTTAAGCTAACCCAAATGGTGTTGATTTGGATGATAAGTAGCACTAACATCTATTTGATTGGCCACAGAATACGTTAGAAACTCTATCCCAAATTAAGTGCCCTATACACACATACAATGTTGATGTGATATCCAGCAGAAAAAGAGTTCAAACGAGTATTATTCTTGCCTTTTATCTCGAAATTTCCAGATAAACATAATATGCCAACTAATTGTATATCATTTTCATCTCAACATATCGAGAGAAATTTCAGGATCTTGATAATATCTCACGATCTCAACTTAATTAACTTTACGTCATATCACAAGATCGCAGCTAGACATATAAACTATGCTTGGGACTAAATGCGCTTTCGTTGAAGGGAAGAACGATCAACCTGCAAACGTATCCCAATACGTGACTTCTACCTGACTCGAGGGTTACCATGGTTACACGTACGTGAGTCCAGGAGTAGGCGTAGCCATCCGGGTTGGCCATTGGTAAGATATACCACGTATAGCTGTTGGCAAGGTTCCTTGTCGTCTCGTCTTGTCCTAAAAGGCCTTGGACCAACTGATAAATAAAACAAAAATATATGAAATAAGAAAATGCAGCTCCACGGACATGCTTTCGGCTTGCAGTAGTCTGAAAACTGGAAAATATGTATTTTCTGCTGGAATGGTAGGAACTGTGGCCCACACGGGTATATAGTAATAGTGAAAGGGAACGGATTATTCTTTACGCAACGGGGCCCCACCAGTGCTGCCTAAGATTAGGACACAGCGATATTTTAATTCTCTCATGCCATGGAGTGTACGGAATTGTAAATGATGTTTTTTTCTAGTCAATGTAGCTCGCTTTTATGTGTAACTGCTCTTTTTCTACTGTGTGCATGTGTATGATGAGTCCAAAGTGCCATATTGTGTATTGTATTGTTTTAGCCTGAATTGTACAATCTTACCTGACGGTTGCTAATAAACTTTTACCTTACCCTTATCTTACCTTACCTTAAGGCGGTGGTCTTTTAAGAATATAGGTGTCTATTAATACGAAGGTCTTGCCATCTATTTCGTACAGGTGCGTCACGAAACAGGAACGGGCGACAACTTAGCACATTTTCCCCACGGCCTGGGGCTTCGGTGCTTTTCCTCTAACGACAAATGTTAGGCACATGGCTTCCAATCTCACATTCGGGAAAAATAGAAACGTTTGATCGTCCTTTTCAGTTGCATTTCAGGTACGACACAAGCGCACAGGTCTTCATTATGTGTAGTAGGAAATAACATGGAATTGTGGATGTGTAACAACAGGAGGTTCCATTTTATCCCACCTGTGGCAGTTATATCGTTGACCTGGGTCCAGTTTCTAGAAAATTCTTAAGTCTGGAAATGCACTTAAGTTCACTAATTACCATGGTAACCATTGTCTTTCCCAAGCTAGAGGACATAAGATTTTTCGAGAAACTGGCCCCTGGGATTATAAAGGTCTACGCACACGTCAGTTGGCGAGGTACATAAGATCAAACGCTGACTGACTTCGTTAATTACTACATTATAATTCAATATACGCTATGAAGAATCATTCCTAATATAGGTAATATTGCATGTGCGTTATTGTGGTTATCATTAGACCTAGGCTCTGAAGTCAGTCGTTCCAGTGCTGCGTCCACGCAAAAATGTTTAAAGGTTTATTTCATTGAATTCGTTTAGGTACTACATTTTAATTCAAAATACGATATGAAGAATCATCCCTAATATAGCCAAAGATATTACACGGTATTTGTCTTTGATATAGCTAATATTGCAAATGCGTCACTATGATTTATAATTATTTTCTAATCAATGGTGTTGCAAACAACCTTACCAGAAGGATATTAGTTTTGTTGTTTTGTCTGTTCCGTTAATCCAAGCTTCTTAGAAAACAAAAAAGATTAAA
>JAAUYG010077078.1_pt1 | contig 10941 bp, 6 predicted proteins | sample 7278091 | NCBI WGS metagenome assembly JAAUYG01 (sample SAMN14350201, study PRJNA611818) | marine sediment metagenome | isolation source: surface marine sediment (0.6m) | place: French Polynesia: Moorea | collected 2018-08
ATTATATTCAGGCTTATCTTAGCTTTCATATGGCACTTGGTGCCTTGTTACCAGTTACCAGTGGTAACAAATTTGCACTGGAGGGAATCTGCTCTAAAACCCAGCCATATCCAAGTCCCCGGTACTAGTCTAGTCCAATATCAAGACAACAAAAGCATATATCACTGTATATGACCTAGAACTTGACGGGATATGTAGACCTCTACTTAGCTGCCTAGTAGTAGTTAGCCCCAAGTGACTGTCTACCTTATATTAGTTGAACTGTCGGTCATAAAGGGTCGTTCACGGCTAAGTAGTAGTATCTACCAGCTGAAATACCCCTATTATCGCCCTTGTTTCAAGCACGAAATGTTGAACCCCTGCTATGTTCTGTTCCAACATTTCCACAATTCATAAATCTTAACCAAAACCGACAGATAACACTATACAAATTAGTCCTACAGACAATGACTTGTACCAGAATCTCCAACAACAAGTATTCTGACTTTATCGATGGCTGCCATGACACGTCTATCAATACTGGAGGTAATAGCAATGCATGGACTCTGAACGTAAGAGAGAAATAATTTTCATTTTGTGTGCTTGCTCATAAATCTTTAATCTTTTGTTATTTGTTTCCTTTCCTTTATATCAAAGTAGGCTGTATCAGAACCGGGTATGATAATGAATGAATCTATTCTTTACTAATACACTGATATAATGTTATGACATGAAAATATTTCTTTCTATCATAGATCTATGTGTTATTTTAAAAATAAGATTTTGATGTGTCAGGCTCTTAGCAGCCACATTAGTTATTGTAAGAATCTGCTTTTTTCAAAAAAGTCTTTTATTTATTAAGTTTATATTTTATGTAGCTAACTCAGCTGGTAATATTGTGAATACATTTTCACTTTAAGATTAAATGAAAGGAAATTTCGAATTCTTGGCAGTTATCAACATTATATTTTCTCCGGGTTGTCAAGGACGCTTTGTCATGAAACTAAGAGCCAAAGTGAGCCTAAATGTGATGCAATTGAAATTAGCCAGCCTCAGCAGTTTAAATACTGGCTGTTTTATGTTTTCATACATCCTGTTGGTTACAAATTGTTTTCCGACGATCATAAATCATTTTGTAGTGTAAAATTTTAAATGCTCTCGTTTTAAGACACCAGATGGGACAGCTGAAATTTGGAGTCCCTGATATTGGTATATCACTATCAGCAATAGTATATAATATAGTAGTCTGTATGACCACACCCACAACTTATATGATGGATATGGTTAATGTTGAATAATGGCAAATGTTCACATCATATGAAGCCTATACAGCATGTAAAGTTAAAAACTTGGAAATGGACCATAGTTTAATGTCCTAGCATGCAGGATGTGGCATAATAAACAAAAAAAGTATTGATTTAGATAAGACACACACAAATTAAAATCTGAACTCCAACAATATAACTTATTCTAGCTATCATTGAAAGTATGAACTCATGATATCACAAAGCTGAGAACTTATCATGATCAACTGAAAGTGTACAAAAATTTAAAATAGCACCTGCATAAGCCATGGATTTAAGGCCTTTGCCCTTTTAACTCTGAAAGGAATATGGAAAACCAAAAGCAAAAATGATTCTACTAATAGAAATTGTCCATTCTTGGTTTTGCAATATTAAATGTATTTGTCTTTTATAGAGAGGAAACATGCTGAAGCGTTTCAAATACGGCATTTCGCAGGCATCCCTGTGTGGTAGCCAAATGCGTATAAGGCTCAGCGCAGTCACAGTTCATACATACGCAGAACATATGCTCCCGTGACATGGGTTCGAAACCGTCACAATCTAATGCCTCAATTTATATCCAATGAAATGAAATGTCTGGCTATATGTCTGAGGATGTGTAATCTGATGTAGTGTAAAATAATATGTTAAAGTTCAATTATCAATTGTATCTCGAGTATGAATAAAGATATATTGAAAAAAAAAATTGCCCAAAGTCTTAGATGACTGGACACAGGCTGTAGATGATGGATATACTGTCAACACCGTATACACCAACAGATCATCAAAAGAAAACTATAATTAGCATTTACAAAACAAATGACGGTACTACAGTCCCACCAAGGATAATAGGAGAGAGAAGGTTCTCCTATTATCCTTGGTCCCACTTACTTCAGTTACAGAGAAAAATTATTTAGGTGTATGCTTTGACAACACTTTAGAGTTTGACAAACACATCAACACCAAAATTAATAAAGCTAATTCAATATCTGGTTTGATACGCAGGACTTTCCAATATCAAGACAAACCAACTTTCCAACTTTCCTTCTGCCACACAAAGCACTTGTAGAGGCCAGTTGGAACACGCAAGCAGTGTGTGGAATCCATATCTGAAAAAACACACAGTTACCCTAGATAATGTTCAAAGAAGAGCCACCAGGCTAATCCCAGACATGAAACACTTTAGAATACCAATAACTAAAACTGCCTACACTAGCCAAGAGGAGATATGATAGAAACATAACATTTTGCATAACTTATACAATCATATAATTGCTCAAATTTGCTGAAACTCCACCCTAGTTTTTATGCCAGAGAAACAAGAGGTCACAAACTTAAATTATATCATGAACACACCAGACTCAAAAAGCGCAAGCATAGTTTCCCATACAGAGTGGTCTCACTTTAGAACTCCTCACGAGAGAAAATTGCCCTAGCTCTTACCTTACATCAATTTAAGACTGAGTATGACAGGCATTTCATTAACAGCTCGCAATTATAACACTTTGATCAACGATCTAGACAATATCCCCTCTTATGTCTATTGGTTTTTGCTTTTTTTTTCGAACATAGAGACCTACCACGCCTGCGTTCAGTATCTGTACTTAAGAATACTTAAGAATAAACCGTACAAATAATTTGTTATGTAACTGTATCTATGTGAGAACTCACTCCAGTCGGATTCAAATATCGCTCATGTTTTTGTAGAATTTCATAAACTACAATGCGCTTATGCTGAATTAAGGATAAGGTCACATTCGTCTTACCAAGGCTTGTTAGATTACATTGACGGCTTTGCTTAAAAAAGAACACAACCCAGCAAGTTTCCCTCGACTCCTGTTCTCGCCTTTATAAATTATATTGTGCTGTTTTATCGCTCACTACTAGATCTAGTACACTAGTCACTAGACTAGAGGGTGGGTGGGGATCGGGAAGTGGGTCGGGGCGGGGAGATTGTAACAAATAAGCGCATTATCATAAAAAAAACAGTGCCTCCTGTCTTGTTTCTGTCTCCCACTAAAGTCGTAAAGAAGCCTAGCAGTCTAACCCCAGTCTGCGGCATTTATCCACTGGTCGGTCGCCTATCGGCTGTTTCCGATAGGCGACCAGTGGATAAACGCCACAGACTGGGGTTAGGGATAGGATATCGGGAAAACCTGTCTCCAGGCAGAATCACGGACTGTCTTAGCCCCAACTTGGCCAGTGACTGTCTACCTTATACTACTGTACTAGAGCTATCGGTCAGATAAAGGGTCGTTCACGGCTAGGACTGTCTAGCTCTGCTCAGACGGTCCATGGGCATATAGTGAAATAGCCCCTGCTTCTCCATTTTAGCCCCCATTGCATGCCTTTTGGCTAGCGTCACAATGCAATCACAGGCTTAAAATGGAGAAGAAGGGGATATTTGAAGATATTGCCCCACAAGGTAGCCATCGGTGCCCTCTGACGGACAACCGTGGCACTGCAGGTAGTGTGATGGTTCAGCGCCCTGCAGTCTGGTATGTGGGCCGATGTTTCAATGGGTCAATCCCACTGTTGTTTCACTAAGCAAGTAAAAAGCTCTTAACTGGGACTTTCCTCCTAATTTTCAAGACTCTTTAGTAACCACCACTTTCTTCGAGGTGCATTTCACTAACCTTCCAGAAGCATTTTCCTCCTTAGTTTTACTCCTTATTTTTAGGACCCTTGAGATTTGAGGTACTCCTTGCTGCTAGCAGCATTCAGTAAAACATGGCAATAAAATTATGATTAATGCTTTTGAGCCACTGACAGTACTCATTAATAGAAATGGAACGTGATGAAACTTTTTTTGTGAAAGAAAAGATGTATATGGTCATTGGTACAGGGAATAGCGATTTTACTAGTGGATGACCAGAGTGGACGAAAGTCTCACAATAAGGAGAACCAACACTGTTTGTGACAAATGAACTCTCTCGTTTTGTTATCCTACCAAACTGATGAATCTCTTTGGAGATTTTACTAGTGTTTCCTAGATTTTAAGTCTTAATGTTCCACCTCCATGACAATGCCTGTCTTTTAAGGATGTGATGCGAGTCATTGCTTCAAAGGATGTTATGGCATGCCAGTCAATATTTCTTTTACGAGTTTATTATGAAAGACATCTCCTTTTGTACAACATCTTACATTTACATTTTAACACACCATGAGAAATATAGCATGTGTCAGAGAAAATTTAATGTAAGTCCTACTGTCATATATGAATGCTAAATTTCGCCAAAATGGTATCCAATAGATTCGTGGAATTCCGTCAAATTAAAGGTTTTTCAGAGCAATGCTGAACATTGTCGGAAAAGTTGAGAGCTCTTTAGTGAAACGCAGTCGCTTAAAGCTCCTAACAAATAAGTAGCAAAAATAATTAGAGAGGAAAGAAGGGCTCTATAAAGAGTTCTTAAGCCACATCAAACAAAATTATGTTAAGATTTGAGATTCTGCTCCTCTGCGTAGCGCTCATCACATAAGGGTTAGTGACTGACTGGGCAGGTCGGAGTCAGGATAGTGTGAGTTAGGGCATCACACCATACCTGTGGCATGATGTTTCTCTGGGCTAGCACTGTAAAGACTGGCTGCAGGTCAGACAAGGCCAAATAGGTCCATCTACTTGAAGCATATGTCAATAAGATATGTTTGACACTAAATGATCAAAATCTCAAAATTCCTGAAAAATAGCCTACCTCTTCAGTATTCAATGATCAAAATCTCAAAATTCCTGAAAAATAGCATACCTCTTCAGTATTCAAAATCTTGTATTAAAAAGCAAAAGCTTCAAACTTTGAGAATTTTCTAAATTCTTATTCTCGAAAAGTTACAGTAATTTTTTTTTAAAAAGAATGCAAAAAGGCGTTATAAATTTGAAAAGCTAAGAGGTCTCGTAGGTATTTGTACATGGCAACATAGCTGCTGTTTTGCAATTTTCTTCACAAATTTTCATTAGGGTTGTTATAGAGACACTTCATAACTACTTCTGAAATTTCCTAACTAACACATTTGGATTTTACAGAAGTTCTTAGCTAAGGAATTTCCCAAATTGTTATGAAGCAAAGATAATTTTCTTGTATTTGTTCAATAATACTGACCCCTACCAGGCTACCACATCCATAATATGACATCGATATCTGCAGGCTGAAGCCAGATTTTCTAAGTTGTTTCACTGAAGCCTGAGCCCATCTAACTAATCCTGTCTAGTTCGTGGGGCCTTACTGGCCATTGGGTTAACTTTTAGGTGATGATCACACCATATAAGGAGAAAACCACCTTTATCATGTTTATTGTTGAAGTAGGTTTCACCAGTAGAGTAAGAAATAGCCATTATGATGTACAGTTCATGTTTTAGATTTTTCATTTATCTTCTTTTCATTATATTCTGAAGACAGTAAAATAAAGCTCGATGCCAGGCATACTACTGGTACTGCATATTAAAGTTTTGTTAGTTTGCTTCAGCAGCACGGTACACACACTAGTATTTTGCCAGGATCTTATTATCAGCCAAACTATCCATGCATGTAAATTGATTTAGAAGACTGTGTGTCTGCCTGATATTTTTGAAGATAAAAAGCAGTATTTGTGTTAGAGCAGCTGAAGTGTCACTGTTTTCTTGAGTTTGCCAAAGAGTGAAATAAGCATGGTACATGGGGTATGCAAATCCTGTTTTTTTTTTGGTCATTCTCTGATGTGATAATGCATGTCATTTCAGAACTTCACAGAAGGCATGACCACCCCTGCTGTTCCCAGTACACCTGACGTGCTCACAGAAGTGCCTGAGGCACTGAAAAAGCTTGTTCGCTATATCATCCGGGCTTTCTATGAGACTGAGCATCATTTGATAATTGATCTCCTAGTCCACCATGCATGTATCCGAGAGGAAGATCTGCTGGAGCTTATAAAACTGGACCAGAAACAGCTTCGCTCAGCAATTAATACATTAAAGAGTGACAAGTTTGTGAAAAGTCGCATGATGATGGAAACTACAGAGGAGGGAAAAGTGAACAAGCACAATCTGTACTTTTTGAACTACAGTACATTTGTGAATGTGGTGAAGTACAAACTGGATTATATGCGCCGGAAAATAGAAACCGAGGAAAGGGATGCCACAAGCCGAGCTTCGTTTAAGTGTGCAAGATGTGTCAGATCTTTTACAGACTTAGAAGCAGGAGAATTGTTTGACCCCTATACAGGTAAGCTACTGGGCCATACATTTAGCTTTAACAACTTTTTTCAAAGTAAAATATACTATCTTTATTCGTACTCATACTACAATTCAAATTCACTGTAAGGCATTAACTTCGTTTATGGAATCAAATGACCATTTCTTCTGATATAACAGAGGCATTTCATAGCTCATATACTGACTCAGTAAGTAGTCTGTGACGGGTTTTAAACCTGTTCTACGGAGATACCTGTTACTCTACCCGCCGCCTTGACCACTGAGCAGGGATGGTTGCATAATGCATATGGAATGTATATGAATGCAACAGACACCTCCAGGGCACAAGTTGGATTGAAAGATGTAGTACTTGCCTTCAAGATTGAATTGCAATGAGATTGAGAAGTTGTCATTCTTCTTAGTCTGGCGAAAACTGGATTTTGACTTATTGTAGAATGACAGAGTTTCTATTATGAATCCTGGGTCCAATTTTGTGCTACAAATGTGAAGCAGTGTTCATAACTGCATCAGTGCATGTAAGAAATCTCCAAAATCTCCAAAAAGGTAATACAACACCTTACGTGCATTTATTGATTGAACTGCCTCTACACGTTATTTTTGTAGCTACATGTATGTACGGTTATTGGCTAATGTTATGTATCATATGCTAACATCATGTGCAGGTGAGATGCGATGTACGTTCTGTCAATCCGAAGTAGAAGAGGAGGCATCTTCCCAACCCCAGCGAGACTCGCGCACACTCATAGTGAAATTTAATGAGCAGCTAGCACCAGTCTTTAGGCTGCTACAAGAACTGGAAGATGTCAAGTTATCAGCCAACATACTCAACCCAGAGCCTGCTGTCATTAAGTCAGCGCGGTATGTGTAATTCATAACTATCTAGTCTTACCTGCTTCTCTTTGACAGCTATAGCATCCACACAAAATGATATGTAGTTGCAATATTGGGCATTTTCTTAAGATAGTGAGCATCAATTTTGGTTATATAAAAGATGCTTACAACTATACGTCTTTTTCTTTCATATGGCTGTGTTGAGATTTAGTAGTGCATTCTGCTCTAATATCAGAATATCAGTTGGTAACAATAAAACACTGTAACTGTAAGTAGGTAATTGACCTAATGGTACACTAAACAAGACAGGCAAAGAGTATGTGAGGTGGTTCGGTATGAGGAAAGATGTGGTGATATTGCTTATTAGTATGTATAAAAAAATTGCTGTGTACTGATGTTTCCCAGAAATCCCGGTGGTGGTGGTAGCAGAAACATTGCAGACGGAGTGTGGAGTGGAGAACGACGGACGGGAGGGTTCGGTTTTACAGAAAATGAGGTCACAGTTAAGCTGGAAGACTCCAGTGCACCTGCTGCTGCAGCTGAGGCTCAGCCTGTTAGGGAGCAGCCTAAGTGGATGATGGAGAGCACCATTGATGGAGCCATTTCTGAACCTTTGCAGGTAGGTGTGGACAGTGTGCTGTGTCTAAAGGTCAGTAGATGCCCTGTGCTTGTAGTCCGCCTATTGAAGTATTAAATAGGACAGGTACTACATGTGTATTATATAATAAATCTGGTAAAATCCAATATTACAGACTCAGGAGTCTGCCCTACGAAATCACGGCCGCACCTTCGGTTAACATTTTCAAATACTTATTGAAGACATCTTTTTTCACAGTAGTTATAACATTGTCCTGTGCCATGAGCACAGTTGTGGAATGACGCAATATAAATCTAATGATTGATTGATTGATTGATTGTGTTACCACAGATCATATATATGTGCTTGTTCATGCCGAAGTCACCTTAACCTGGCTGTTTGATACCTGAGATTGGCTTTCAGTCAATCTATGATCAGCAAGAACCTACCAGTAACTTGTTATATTGCAAGCCAGAGTTACTTTATGTGATATGGGTGTATGCTCTGTTGCATTTCCACTATTGCTAAGCATTGTACAGTAACTGGAAGTGTTCTACATTGTATTATTAGGAGAGGGCCAGTGCAAGCTCAGCAGCCAACCTGCCAGCCAGCCAGCCAGAGAACACAGACATTATGCGCACATTATTAGTACATGAAAAGAAGGCCTCAGGTCCGCAGGTGCCGGGTGCCCCAGCAAGCGATAATGACAGCTCAACCAGTGACTCTGAGGATGAGTCTGTGAAAGCAATAGCTCCACCAGGTATGTAGCTAGAGTAGTGGTACAGCACGACAGTCCTGATGCTCTTTATCCCTGCTTGAGTTCTCAAAATACTAATTCCTAAATTTTGGATTGAAATGTATCACTCTGACATGTGTTAATGGGTAAGACTGGAGCAATCAAAAGTTATCGGCTTCAGTACTTATGAGCACCCAGACCCAGAAGTTACACTGTCCTGAGCTTGATGTAATTAAGATCTTTGCTGAATTAAAATATAATATGTAAAATATAAACCATACATCATTTACTGATACCACACACACGCACATGTACATGTATATACATGTACCATATGCACTCTTGTGAAAACAGCAAATGGTTTGAGCAACAGATTTTAAACATTTTGAAAAGGAATGTGACCAAAATCCCTTTCTTCAGATAATAATGCAGAAAAAACTATGTGTATGTAGATCAAAAAATAACTTTGGAGAGATATAGAATATGTAACAAGCATTTGGTACTTCGTGTAAATGTGGCCTGCAAAGCATTATTTTCTACTGTCCAGCCAAACTGAAACAACAATGTCATAATGTATTCAACTAAGGTGTGATACTGCACAACCCACACCGTGCTTCTTCCTGGCATGCACTGCCCGGCAGCAGTACAACATACATCATTGTTTGCCTGCACACAGCCCACAGGCTTTTAACCAGAGTTCCACTTGTGGGACATCCTGTGCTATGTTGCTTCTGCTGTCCAAATGTCTTTATCCCACTGAGATTGGTGAGAAATATAAAGTTTCAAGTTATTATGAGAGGAAATAAGGTTGGAGAAAGACATGTAATTGCAGTTGGATAGGTAATTGTACGCATCAAAAATTTACAATTTCTCAAGTCTTCTGGTCACATTTGAGCTTTTGAGTTCAACTGAAATGTCTTCGGTTACTATATGAACTACTAGTATTAAATGCTGTTGAGAGTTGTCATTGGCCAAATTACACATTTGAAAAACAAAAACAACCATTTATTTTTATGATCATACATGTACACATGGAGGCCGAGTGTGCCTTTGCACTTTAATCTGTGGGTGACCTTGTAAAGTTAATGCATAAAACATTGTTATGAAAGAGGAAGTCCAGCCTATCAGGTTGTACCAGAAGGAAGTGACTTGGGGTTCTAAACTACAGCCCTGTGGTAAAACATAAGACACATTCAAGTGTTTGTAGTCAGAAAGTAGTGACAAAGTATTGGTGAATGGCAGGATAAGATATAGGAAGTAATATCATTGGCAGCCTAAATATAGATTTGGTGTCTGGGATGGTGTCAAACATGAGCTCACTGTAGTTTTGGCTATGCAGTGAATTTGTTCTGCTCTCCGATACATGTAAAAATTATCACTCCATCTGAATCTTCACTACTGCTGATCGATGATCCTTTGGATGGGCCTGAGACCAAGGTCTCTCAAGAAAGACTATATATGTTCTGACTAAAAGAGCATGCATTTCATGGTGACTATACCTTCATCAGACAACTGTCTCATATATATTAACTACATATATGTATGCATATTTTCATATGCATGTAGATATACCAGTCTTTCAAGCTAGGCTCCATTGTTGTCTGTGCATTTCACACAAATATGGAATCAGTTATTCATACTGAACACACATCTGCTTTATCAAATGAATGTTTATATTTATATCGGCAAGTATCCCACATCTCCTCATTATTAAGCCGCTCTTTGCAATACCCCCCAATCCACTTATCATAATATCATGACGGATACATTGTTTATATATCAGAAATTCAAGTTTGCTAGTACTATCCCCATAAGTGTAGGGTATCATATGAGAGTGTAACTCGGGTAACTCGGGTAGCTACCAGTATATGTATATGGCAGATAAACAATCAAGGCCACTGGTTGTGATATAAATCCCTGTGGTTGGACAGAGCAGGTCTTGTTTTGGGATTGCAAAGTCATTTGATATGGCTGTAGATCAAAAGGCTTCCTGCATCCTGGTTTAATTGGAAAGGATATACATGTACTAATAAGTTCCTGGGGGGGGTAGGGGGGGTGGAGATATGTATGTCCTGTCAGGATCAGTAACACTAATATAATACTTTATTGGTCGACAACATGAGAAAACATGTGTATGCCAGGGGGTACAAAAACAGTTGATAAGACAGTTTACAAAGCACGTTTACAAATTAATACAGACAAAAAACATGATTATTCAAAAGACAGTACTGAACAGAACAAAAAGACAGTACATGAACTTTGCCTGTTCATGGGACTTAACTTCTAGGCTTTATGCCTAGGTCACAAATGGCCTACGATGCTTCTGCAACTCCTCTGCGGCGGATTTCCCCTC
>JAAUYG010173790.1_pt1 | contig 10939 bp, 11 predicted proteins | sample 7278091 | NCBI WGS metagenome assembly JAAUYG01 (sample SAMN14350201, study PRJNA611818) | marine sediment metagenome | isolation source: surface marine sediment (0.6m) | place: French Polynesia: Moorea | collected 2018-08
AATTTCGTGTCACAGTCCACAGGCTGTCGAATGCAGGAGAACAAAGAGCGTATGTCCATGCATAGACTACGCAGGAAAACAACCTGTGTTGTGTGATGGTCTCAGTTTCAAGGTAATTGCAAGGGAAGAACAATTGGCAATAAAGCTGGACAGACATGCGGGATAATTATGACAATGACACTGGCAAAAACGTTTACTCAATGCAATTCCATGCCATGTTATGAAAAAGGAAGCTGTCGAGGAAAATTAAAGATTCACTTCTTCACCTTTTCCTGTTCCATGTTGCCCAGGTTGTTTGGAAGACATGGGCTGTTCGGACGCTACTTACGGTGAGTGAAGCTGCCGACGAGATGATCTCTTGACAACACAGAAGAAACATAGCGCTTACCTGATTTCCCTGCAAAACTGCATTTTCCAGGCAGTGGATGATTTTCACAAGAAAAGGCACGAAATCACTTTGTTAAGGCTCTATATCGAATAGCTAAACACATGACACTGCTGGTGGTTGAAGCTGTGTGTATTCTTGTCTGTGTGTATGGTGTTTCTGGTGGGTCTGTACAGCTTCACTGCATTCGCTGGAGAGCTGAAGACGCAGTTACGATCGACTGTGTATTGTTTTCGTTGAAAATATGAGTGGCGAAATTTCCTGATACATAATGCATTTTATGGACAATTCTGTTTGTGAAAGAGCTGAATGACCAAATGTTGAATGCGAACTTCAGAAATAAAGCAACAGCAGTTGCTGAAACGAAAACCTCCTAAATTTGCATGAAAACACACACATCAACCAGGTTCATCTCAAAAACCTGGGGGGTTTTGGCTGAAACGAAAGAACCAGCAAAAAGCACGAAATGAAACGCAGTTTTAGAAATTTCTGTCTTGGCTGAAGAGAATCGAGCAGAAGCCAACCGATTCGCATTCTATGTGCTGCTGTGGCAATGAGAGGGGAGTAGCGACCACAGAGAAGTGGAATTGCGACACGTGGTTGCCTGAGATAAGCACAAAGGAAATGATAGTTTGGTCAACTTTTTGTACATTTGACCGATTCCTGTTCTGTTTTCCTTCTCATGTGCGTAAATTGTAGTTTTTGTGCACAAGTGTAAACCAGGAAACCACCGCGCACAATGTGAGGCCAAAAAAGGAACATAAACTGCTTGGAGTCAGGTAGGCACCTGCAACGTTGATGCTGAATCTTGCAAAATGCCCAGCAATTTACGTAAATCATTCGACCCTTTGGTTAATATCTTGGCCGGAGTACAAGTTGCAATGAGGCAAAGGTCGATTGTTACTCAAGTTTTACTTCAGTTTGGCTGATACAAATCCAGATGCCCTGCTCATGGCGTAAGTGGCTTGGGGATGGATACCTGATTGCGAATACCTGTTGCATAAAGAAGAGCTGTTTTTGCTCTTCAACGCAAGGTTATTTCAGCAATATATCCAGAACATCGCGTGGGAGATGATGACAGAGAACGAAGATGTAAACCTGACTTGGACTGTTCAGTTGTATGCTTTGGGTCTCTTCACTTACCTTGGTGTTGTCAGGCTCATTTCCAATCGGGTCGTTTTCATGCAAGATAGGACCGAAAGTGTGAACTGACCACTGTCCCTTGTGGTGAATTCCTTCAGAAAACACGCAATTTACAGTGGAGCAATGGGCGTAGCGTTGACGTGAGCAGCGTCTTGTGTTAAGTAGTTCTGTGAGTTTTCTGAAGGCCCTAACGCCAAGGCGAACTTGAGCATCAACGTCAGGTAGGAGATCACCAGAGTAAAGATCTGTGTCGGAAAGAAACGGAACCTGTTTAGGTTCAGGGAATTGGAGGTCTGATATGGTTTGGACGTGGATTAAATGTCACTTTTCAAGGTGTTCATGAACTTACTGTCACAAGCATCTGTTTGTCAATGTTGATGAACTTCCATACTGTTAAGCCTATGTGACCGTGAGCGAGCTTCTGAAGAAAAACCTTTTGAGAGAAAACGCTTGCGTTAATGGAACATTGTAAAAACTGCATCGATCTGCCGGAGAATTAAGAGACATTTAACATTTACTCGTGCTCAAAGCACCTGTCGTTGAAAGAATTCATTTCTTTCTAAAGATGGTTACGCTCAAGGTTTGTGTCAAGAATCGGCACACCACACACAAGTTCACAAGGTGAAATCCATCTTGATTGTCTGGAACTTGCCCTTTGACAAACTAAATCCACAATGTGTGGAGACAGGTCTGGTGGGATTTCGCACGGATTCAAGCAGGTTTCCACAGACTTCCGCTGTTCTGAACAATCTTTTCTCTCACGAAAGAGTCAGACAATGCCCGACATGGTCAACTTTTATTCCCGTGTTTGTCCACAATTTTGCAAAAAAGGAAATTCCAAAAAATCGCTTCCAAAGCAAAGCGAAAGGCCAAATGATGGAAGCACATGGCAGCAATTCAATGCCCTGTGGGCAAATATGCAGTGGAATGTGAGAGTGTGAGCAAACTGTGGTAATCAGAAGGTTGTTCATCGCACTTCATTCTACGTTGTGTGTACACTGTGGTTATTGCCTTGTTGGTTTGGCTCAATGGTCAGTGTAAGGTTGATAAAAGTGAAAGGCCGTGCAATTGAAGCCGTACCTGCACACAGATGGCTTCTGGAACTGAGCAGTGCTCCAAGTTGATAGAGTGAAGGACATCAGATGGCTGCTGCGCCTGCAAATTGCTGGTTTTATGAAAGGAAATTTCTGCACTTTTGTATGTACATAATGAAACGCAGACAGTACTTTTATCGTAGGTTTGGGAAATGTAAAATGGGGCAATGCAGTTGAGGAAGTGTTATCTCAGAGGAAAATATCTTTGCATACAAAAGGTGAAGCAAGTAAAGTTCCTGGCTCATGTAATTTTCATTGTCCGCCAAAACGTGCCTGGAAGCGTAATTGTTTGTACAGTTCTGAAAAGACTGGCATCCAGAAGCACATTTGAATCAATATGTAACGTTTGCAAATGGCAAGCACAAGACCGCATGGTGGTTGTTGCGCTTGTGCAAGTGTTGAGAAAATGGAAATGGATCTGGAGAGATTGACCTGTGGATCTACTGCTTCAAAATCTTGAAATGATATCACGAAAGCTTTCAGGCGGATAAATGATCAGGTCAAGGCTCAGTGGGCCAATTTGACATCTTGCGGGACCCTTTGCATTGGCAACGGAAGAAGACCATTTCAGTCTTCAGGGCCACTGAACGGAGCAACCCTGCCTTCAGAAACCCAGGTGTCTAAATCCTGGGAATGCTCCGGCCTTCTTCATTCATTTTTGATGTTTGCGGCTGTGTGTTTGCTTCATTTCGTTTGTGCCTGGCAACAGGAATCTTTTGCGCACAGATCTTTGCTCTCAAGAACGTGAACATGAACAAGGAAGAAAAGCAACAGCTGACCTGCAGAACAAATGCGACAGTTTATGTCGTTCATTTTCAGCGTCTTGCCAACCAAAACAAACGAATCCTGCACCTTCTGCAATTTTTGAAACCCGACCAAGAATTCCTGTTGAAGGACAAACGCATCTGGTTGGAATAAAACAGCGACATGTTGAGATTATGCGCTTACCGTCGTGTTGAGAGAAGCAGACAATCCTGTAACGCTGATGAGCATAGCAGCAAACATGAGCAATGTTCCCACAGTCATTAAAAACGACCCGACGCTCTCATTTGGCAAGTTCCACAAATTGTAGATGATTAAAACGATGATTGGAATGGAGAACAGGTAAAGGAACAGCAGATACACAGATATGACGTTGTCGTATGACGTGACGAGTTGACACAAGCTGGAGTACTGCTGGCGGTGAGCTTCAATCTGGTCCTTCTTGGAATGGGTGGCATTCTGTGAAGATCCGCCCAAATGCGAAAGATTTCTGGCTTTAAAATTAGTGACGAAAATTTGTAGTTCTTGAGTGAAAAAGCAAAATTCGTCTTTTAAATTCTTCGTAATGCAAACAGTAAAGATGATTGATTGCACCCAGGCCATTTTCAAATAGAAGTTCACGATTTCGTTTGCAATGTACGGCCAGGTTTGGGTCTCTTCATTGAGAAACATGAAAAGTGACTTTTGCTGCTGGTAATATACTGCTGGTTTCACAATTGTCAGGTACAATGAAGTGGCTAGATTGACTAAGCCCACTGTCAAGTTTATTGCAACAACTCTCGCAAGAACATGCTTTCTCATTGTCTCCACTGGGACTCCACCGTACTTAGTCTTATAGGCCTTCCACTCGCTGCTAAATTGCGGTAAGTGTTTGAGCCTAAAGTAGATGCTTGTTGAAATCCCACAAGCCATTTGCATGGCAAATATGTGAATGCTGATCTTCCTGAAGAGCGAAGTTCCGTAAGTGTCATCTTTGTTGTACGTTGGAAAGTGCTTCAGCACGTTGAACCAGGCAAGGATAACAACCACTATGCTGTGAATAGTGCAACAGTCAAACTTACGGTGGAGGTAAAGTTCAGACACCGGCGTGTTCCTCCAGACGAGTCCACAAGCCGTCATTCCAATGTGAAGGGGGCGCCATACATTCCGCAAGATATTGGTGGTGTCGTCCACAGAAGACCGCTTTTGCACTGATGCTTCCTTGCTGGGACTCTCATCCTCTTTGCAAAATCTTTTACAAGTTGCGTCCGTTTGGATTGGTAGATACGTTGCCATTTTCCTCGTCATGAACTGTCGAAGCACGGCTAAAAATCGAGTGAAAAACCAAGCTCGTCCTTCAACATCTGATCATCTGCTCAGAATTCTGTGCGTGAACCCACTTTGTTGGTTTGACATATTCATCCTATCAATTTTTCATCACAGAAGTTGTGAATACGTAACAGCCTATTGCAAATAGAGGTCAAAGATTAATGCAGGTTGGTGCAATTTGCAAGTTGCAAGCCCGCAAAGAAAACCATGTTCAAGTTCAGCTTGCTTCAAATTGCAATCGCTTCCTGGGAACAAGCCTCATTGTTCCGTAGTTCCATTGTGTTCAAAACCCATTCCAAGACTGTTCCGAATCTGGAATCCATTTCAGCACTTTGCAGGTTGCCCACCGGTAAAGATTAATTTGTAGACAAAGGCTTCTTCCAACAGGTGATTTTTTGACCAGTGAGAAGCAATCCTTTTAGAGGCCGATTTTTCTGACTCCAGTGTGAAGCTGGAGAAAGATTTACGGGACTTTGTTCACGGATTGCCCCGAGCAACACACATCGCCCGCATCAATCTGAAAATGCACCCAATTGGATTGTATGTTTCATATAAAAATGAATCATGTCTAATTACACAAAAGGAAAGTTTGTATCACCACGATCATTGAGAGCAAAATTCACGTTTTTGTTCACAATTTTGAATAAAAAACAAGTTGAAAAAGAAGGCGAAAGCGAACAGATCAGAATTTTCTTTGAAAACTTTATCTTGTCCATCAAAACCTTAGAATCTTGCAAGTTCAAATGTTTACTGGGACAAAGACTGCAGTGAGCATTGTTTTTGTGGGCAAAAAAGTGAAAGATTCTTGGGCCCAACTATCCTTGTAATGACAGTTTGCCTTCAATAGTCCAATTCGTCTTGCTGGGTGATTTTAATTCTAGAATTTTTTGGGTCAGAAAGGAACTCGTCTGGGGAACACTCGAAGTCAGATGCCATGGTGTACGACATGCAGGCAGGTCTGTAAGCGCGCAACAGACCTTTTGAGGATGGAAGGAAGACCTGGCTCAGATTCTTTTTTTCAGAAAATGTTCGTACAAAGGAAAAAAACGGCTGGTTTTGGTGGTGGAAGTTTCCTTGTATTCCCTTCTGAATACAAATTTGTATCTGTGCAAGGCAGATGCATGTTGCGGTAAAATTTCCCTGGGGTAATCATTCTGAGAGTAACATGAATGGGAAACTCGCCATGTTGTGTTTATTAATCTAATGAATATGAATGCACAAGTGCTTTTTGAGGTGATCTACTGGCACAATACACGCAGCAGATGAATTTTACCTGACACAAATTCATCAAAGCAGAGGCGCATTTGTCAATAATGAATTCATAAACTCGAATTTATGAGAGCAAACAATTGCTTCATTTCAAATGGTTGTGAGGTTGTTTTTCCCCTTTTCTCGAGCAAGTTCATCGGCTGAAGTATTTGTTCGGATGCGCCTGTTGAGAACAAACTGCATGGCACACATGTATTGGTTCTCTTCTGTTCTCTGGAGTTTTCCTGGCCAGACTCAATTGCAAATTCATTTTCCTCTGGTCAATTTCAATGGTAGTTTACTGTAGGCTAATAAAAAGATAAGATTTTATTCTGGGTCTGTTTGAATAAATCACATGTTTGATGACCAAGATGAGTATCAAGAGACTTTTATCCACTGAAGCTTTGTGGCTGCCAAACAATATCAGGTTCTTGGAGGGATTGTGTTCTGCAGATGAATTTATATAACTGTTTTGAATGCATCAAGTTTTTTTTTAATTTCATTTGTTCCTCTTCAGCAGTTTTGTGGCACCAATTCAAGCATCAACAGTTCAAAGCTGCATGTCCAGATGGCTCAAGTGTGGTCGCTGATATCCGACTTCTTTCGGTGACCACACTCCAGAGATATTTTGGGCCGTATTGCTTGGTCAGGTCTGGCCACATTCACAAATGAACAGGTCTCATTGGTGAGACCTCATGTTCGCAAAAACAGAAAAAAAAAATGAAGGCGAGAGAGAAAAGTACAGAACTGTGTGAACCAGAAATACAAATGAATGTTTCCATTTGCACATGCGTGCCGCAAAAAAATTCATTGCTGGTTGCTGTTGCGATGAAAACAGTGAGAGTACCGTCAAAACTAAAAATGCTTTCCTGTTCACTGAAATTGCCATCATTTCTGCATGATGAACACAAATCACCTGGCACACCCCCTTTACCACTCGAAACCTAGTTTCACTTTAAAGCTAGCTTAGTGCACAACACCATATATAGTTGCAGAGCAAGCTGTACTGTTGAGCCCCTATTTTGGGGACTTACAGCATGCATCTGTGGAGAGATTTTACTCCAGCTATATTGCCTCGCTCCTGGCCTGTCTCGAGATGAACATGTTGGGGCGTTTATTCTGTCCATTCCAGGTGTGGCGCGATAGAATGCGATGTTTGCAAGAGACGAATTTGTGGTTGGGAACCCAAAAAATCGAAATGTCCTCCTCTCCGGCCCAGAATTCGTTTTTTTACCTACATACATGTTTGACCTTTTCCTGGTCTTGTCAAATTTGGCTCATTTTACGGTTTGACTCAGCTGATGTTTGGGAAGGTTCCCATTGGATTTGTTGACGCATTTTAGCATCAAGTCTGAACTGAATGGTGGCATGTCTCGTATGGGCGCAAAAAAACCTTTTTCGCATTTGAATATCACACAAAAGCCTTTTGAAGTCCATATGGGGCAAAACACTATTTTTTTTCATTAACTTGAGCAGATTTCAGAAAGATTGAAAACAGTGAAGATCAAACGACAGAGGAACGGTGTTTTATAGTGGTAGCTGCGTCGTTGTGTTGGAAGGTTGCGTTTGAACCCCTTGTGATTCGCCTCTCCAGCTTCTTCTGAATGCCAGACTTATCTTGAGTGTCAGGACGAGGTAGGTCAGAATAACGGTGAACAGCTACAAAGACAAGATGCAAAAGTCAGCTCTGCCAAGACGACACCAACCTGGCAGAAAACATTTTGACTGGGCACGAAAGAGCATTTCTTCCGAGTTTTAGTTTACCGTCATAAATAAGGTTCTGTCAATGTTGACAACCTTTCCAAGTGTCAACCCGATGTGGTCGTTGGTCACTTTCTGCAAATACACCTGCAACACAAGAGATGTTCGACTGTCACGGCTGCTTGGCTAACCTTGTGTCCTGCGCGAATATTATAATTCCTGATTTAATTCCGTATTGCACGGGCTGGTGTTTCTGGCACAGTTGGGCACACACCAAGGTCATACTCACCTGCACAGACATGGCTTCCTCGAGAGAGCAGGTTGAGAGATCAATCTTCTGAACGATGCTTCGGTTTCTTCTCGCCTAAAATGATAGAAAGTTATTGCAAGGAAGAGCCTGCAATGACAGAAAGTTATCACAAGGAAGTCTGCTGATATGCGCAATATGTATGGCACAATCCAGCAGTCTTGTCCAAGTCTTGATATATTGTGTCTGGACTTCCTCACCCAGGACATTTCTTGTCAGAGACCAAACAAGATGATTCTTTCTGCTGCAGGCTACTTACTGAATTTGCCAGCGACGTTCCGGCGTAACCAATCCAAACGATAATAGCACTGAACAGCAGCAGGCCAAAAACTCCATTGAAGTAAGTGGAAAAGTCTTGGAATACGAGCTGATTCATGTATCCCCCTGCACCGAACAGCAGCATAACGATGAGTGGTACCGCAAACAGGTACAAGAACAGCAGATAGGCGTGCATGATTTCGTCTAATCTGGCCACCAAGAAAGCCAGGTCCAGGTGACGCAGTCGATTCTGCTCAACTTCGTAAGACTTCAGAACAGTCTTCTTTGGTTTGTCCACTTCGTTCTGGGAACTTGAACGCTTCAGTTTTGGAAGCACCTGATGATGCATGCGGCTCCTTGAGTTCACTGTGTGCTCAAATTCCTGCGAGAGTTTCTTGAATTCTTCTGACAAAAGTGAGCAAAGCCCGGTGACGATGATGACGGTTTGCATCAGCCCCGTAACGACGTAGAAGTAGATGATTGTGCGCAAGACAATCACAGTTCTGTGAGAAGACTCCGGCGTGTATTGCAGAAGGGGTATTAAACTTTTGAGATATTTTGGTCTGCTCGGACCGTGAATGATGTGAACCAATACAAGTAATGAATAGCAGAGAGCAAAAAATATGTTTGCAACAACAACCCGTCGGCACAAGCTTCTGCGCATCTCGGTCAGAGCAAGACCACCGTGCTTTATCTTGTAGTTCTCCCATTGTCGCAAGAACAGTGGAACGTGCTTGTAGTGGAAGTACACGAACGCCGTCAGGGAACTCGCGAGTTGAACTGCAGAAACATGACCAGTCAGTTTCATAATCAAGGACGGTCCATCCCAGGTATCTTTTGCAGTGTACGTTACGAAGAAATGAGCCACATTGTACCAGATCACAAACAAAACAAAACAGCAGTGTAAGGTGTGGAAGTCCACGAGCTTTTTGCTGTTTGACGATTTCCATATCAAGCCAAAGCAGACAAGACAATAGTAGACCGGCTGAAACACCTTTGTGATTGCCAAGTCCTCACCAGTTGTTGGTTCTTCGGTCAGAATGTGCACGATGACATTGTTTTTTGTTGCACCAAATCGATCCTTCTGCTGGGCTGCTTTGGAGTTTTTCATCCTGTTTGCGTCCGAACAACTCTCACAACAAAACAAGGTCAGCCTTTAATCCGATGAAGGTTGCAGTGAATCCAGGTGTTGGGTACCTGCTGAATTGTTGAAGCAATATTTTGTTGCCGGTTTCTGAATGCTGATCATTTGTTGCGCGCTTCTGCTCACAAGCTGGTGGTTTGTCACGTCCCTTGCACACAATGATGCGTGAATTATTTTGTGACAACTGCCACCAAAAACAAGTGTTTCTCACTGGTGTGTCTCTTCATTGTGCACTGTCAAATTTCACCGGTGCAAATGCCATGGCGAAGCAGCTGCAAATAATGCGTGTTTGCAGAAGCAGCTCGATAGTCTACCCATGTGGTGTTGTGCGAATGTACGATCAATCAATTCCAAGCGAGGCAAACCTTGGGACTTTTCCAATTCTCTTTCTTGGGTCTCTTCACAACGGGACGAATACGAGAAAAGGAGTTTGTGGCGAATCACCAAGTGTATAAAACCACCACTTTGCTGTGGCACAGGAACAAAACATAATTTTTTGCATGAATTGCCCTGCTCTTACACATTCTGAGCTGCTTGCTTCAGGTTGTTTTGGAGGCACACAAATGTGCATGCATACTTATTGATCGCTTCGATGAATTTTGGTGAGACAACGCTTTTCAGCTCTCACAGCTGTATTGTCTTTCCTTTTGTTTGGATGTTCATCGAAAGAAAAACACAACATGGCATTGATGCCAACGAAGTTTTTTCTTTCGTCTTGACAAGATTCGCTGATGAAGCAGTCAGTTGTAACAACAAGTCCCCAAGGATCAATTGGGTCAAAGTCTGTGGATGCCCACAGGGTTCTCTCCACAGGTTTTGTCGTTGAACTGTAAGACACACAAGTTCACTTCATTGCGGAAAATGTGTGTTGTTGCCCTGTGGCCAATAATGTCTGGCGTGATCCTGTCTGGAATTTCACAGTCCACCAGCAAACGTGGTGTTGCAGGGAACAATTGCATTAATTCCGCTGTTGGCTCTGAAGCCACCACTCAGCTTAATCACCACCACTAAATATGTGATGATTCCTGTAAACAGCTGAAATACACCAGAAAACACAGCTTTGTTGACACTCGTCACGTCAATGGAAGCTCGCACAACAGAACAGATTGGCTTTGGCACTTACTGTGACAAAAAATCTTTTGTCAACATCAACGACTTTTCCCAGTGTTATTCCACCGTGGTCGTGCGTTAAGGCATTCACAAACATCTGAAAAGGAAAGAATGAAATCAGTAAAGACAATGAAATTCTCCCAGGCAAGCAATAGAGTTTGTGGGATTCACAAATCGTTTATACCTGAACTGATAAGGTTTCCTCAACAGAACAAGAGGACAGGTTCACTCCCTTTAGAATCTTCTTACTGCTCCTGGCCTGAAGAAACAGAAAAAAGATCCATTGCAAAGCAATAATTGTACAAATGGTCTTGATCTGTTCAACGGCTCATTTTCAGATTTTCACAGCAAACATGACTTTTCACACTCACGGATGTTGCCAGGCAGGTTCCGGCGTAACTAATCCACACAATTAAACAAAGGAAATAGATGACTTCTGTGAAAGCCTGGAGAACAAGAACAGATCGGAAGAGCACACG
>JAAUYG010053633.1_pt1 | contig 10938 bp, 12 predicted proteins | sample 7278091 | NCBI WGS metagenome assembly JAAUYG01 (sample SAMN14350201, study PRJNA611818) | marine sediment metagenome | isolation source: surface marine sediment (0.6m) | place: French Polynesia: Moorea | collected 2018-08
ATTGGTCAGTGATTAAACAGAGATTCGTGCAAATGTTTTATTTAGGAAGGCTAATTTACAGAGGGGTCATAACAGTTAACTCGCCACTTTATATTGCCGTACAGATAAAAGGAGCTGTCAGCAGTGGTTCCACTAGTGTGTTCAAAAGAAAACTTCAAGATGTGAATTTTAATGGTGGGGGAGTGCCCATTGTTTTTATTAAACCTTGCTCCCCTTTGCATGTTTGTAATGCTTTTACCAATAAACAAGAAGAAGAAGATGCATGCCAATATTTGCATTCTTCCAGTGGCTGATATTCGTAAATACAATTGTTTATGTGAGATCGTACATATGACCGATGTTAACAGACAAATCAAATAAATCTCTCGATTTACGGATGTGTACTCCGTCTCAGTTTCATGTGAACCCAAACCAAAAAAACAAAACACCGGTACCGCTTCTTTTATTGGCACCCGTTTTATGCTGGTTTTGCCAACACGGTCTTCCGCATGAAACCATGATAATCAATAAGTACAAACACCGGAAATGAAAACAAAGGGGTTCAGTGTCCTAATCGCGTGAGATATTACAAATAGTCATTACAGAATAACTGTAAAAGATAAGAAGTTACACTCGTATACCAAGCCGGAAGTAAATGGATGCCGTCAGTGCTCCACGCGCCACGACTTTCAGACATATGCATCATGTCGACAAAGGGATATACCTGACGTTCTTCACCAAGAAAGAACTTCTTTAGAACAGTGTACATTTATGTGGTTGTACCTCTCAATTATATCTGTAGACAGCATATTACCGTGAAACGTCCGGTTTGCCCACTTACCGTATTTCCTATGCTCGAATTCACTTGTTCCACCAATAAGATAAATTTTGGCAGACAAAACGTTTTCACGCAGAACTTTCTGCATTTTCATGAACGATATGGACATGTTGCTGTCCGTTAAATGTTTGTCGTGATTTAGAGGTGTAAAGAATAAGATAAGTCCAGGGTGAGATATTTTGAGGTAATACTTAAACACACACTCTTGGAAGCTGGCGAAGGAATACTCGAATTTCAGTGTGCTCGTGTTTTTGATGAGCAATGATTCGTCCCATACATGGCCCATGGCAATATTTTCCAACCTCACTGAAAGTTGGGAACCACGTTTGTTAAAGTGACAAATCCATTCTGGGCTGATACAACTTCTACAGCCCCGTTCCGTTACTTGGAATGCCTCCTCTAGGGTTTTATTTCCTCGAGCAAAGTATGATCTTCCTGGACTGTTGGCATTGTCTTTCATGTTCTCTACCTTCGAGCGCGTGCAGTGACTAGCAACAGACTTAAAGAGTTCAAGTATGGCTTCAAAGTACCTTACTCCTTGGGAATCCCCTAGTACAACAAGAGAAACTAAAGCAGAATTAAACAAGCATTGTCTTAGGCGCAGATACTCAGGTGCTTGGAATTTGCAAATGCTTGGCTGAAAGTGAGATCCCTCCCACCTTCCACAACTTGGGAAATAGCCATAGCTGTCCATTTATTTGCAAAATATGGAATTTGTGCACCGCTCCTGGCAAGAGCCAGTCTCCGTAACATTGCAGGTCGAAGTCTTTATTCCAATTCTCCACCAAAATGAAAATGCAAAGCAAACAGCTGTAAGTGTCAGTAGTCTACATATCTTGCTCACGGGTTTGCCAAAATTTGGTGTAAGTCGATTTGCGGAAATCCGTCTGAAAATAAGAAATTGGTACATAAAGCAGAGTGGATTAAATGCAATGGTATGATACGATATCTAATATATAATACGTTATGGTTTAGTATACGACAGCCTGTGTGCCATAGCAAAGCAGTTTATTTGCAACAAACGTATTGCAAAACTCGATACTTAAAGTGCACAATTAAAATATGAGAATTATAAATGAAACTAAATGACGACCTGCATCAACACACGCCTAGGAACATTACACACGCCTAGGAACATTACACACGCCTAGGAACATTACACACGCCTAGGAACATTACACACGCCTAGGTACATTACTAATCCATGTTTCATAAGCTGTTTTCTGAGAGCAGTTAACCAGACGAGACTTGTTGTGACAGTGAAAAACAACGTTCTGAAGTTTTAGATGCTGTTCAATGTCTTATGCCTTTATTTGTAGTTAAATGCAATCAAATTCAATTGAATTTAAAACTCCAGTTTTATTTTGATCATTACAAAATTGTAAAAGCCTGTACACAATATGTATCTATATTCTATCCCCATGAGGGCCTTCAAATTGAATTTCATTTGAGAGTGGTGGTTTTGGAAAAGAGCTCCTTGAAACTTTATCAGCATGCAAATTGCACCAACAAAAATAGGAAAGTTAGGGAAGCATCCAAACTTGTTTGCCTAATTTCACAGAAAACATTAGTCATATTTATAGGCAGTTATTTTTCACATTTTGAAAATTTGTAACTTTTTTAATCTTAACCCAAGCTTCAGAGTTTAATTATTTAGTTTTGTATTGAAGCAGCATTAGATTTTTAGAAAACAAAAATCTCCATCTCACTACATGTAGTTCGGTTACATACTCAGATAGTGCATAGCAGGGCCAGTGGGACGAAGAGTTTTCTCCATCGTCCGACGTCTGTCGTGTGTAGAGTGAATTTTGTCGAAAACTATTGGCTCAAATTTCTCAACTGGAATCGTCTAATGAATAACCCTGGACAAATTTGTAATTTTGTCAAAATTTGCCTTTTCGCAAATTTGAATTTGACAATTTTATTCAAAATCAGTAAGATGGGGCCCTAGAAGCGAAAATTTCAAAACCACTATTTATCAACAGTCCTTATACCAATTCAGTAAAATTTTTGCGGAATTTTTTACTAAGGGTAGTTTAAAATGCTACTTCTTAAATAAATTTCAAATTGACAAAATTACTGTTTTGTTTTTCAAATTTCTTAACAAAATTTAATATACCGTATGACTTTACACAGAAATATTTCTTCTTAGCTTTGGTTTTATTCAAAATTGAATGTTTTATTCAAAATTGAATGTTGACATGCAACATTGTGCAAGGTAGGAAGATGAATAGAGGGCAATCTGGCAACTGTTAAGCATAGAGAGAAATAGATGAACATTATTTGGGCATCTATATTGTAGTGTGAAAGATCAGATTGCTATGGGTGTGAGCCTTTTGCCAAATTTTTGGTGTCAAAGACGTATAGAAAAAAATCTTGCCCTTTAACAGGTTGCAAGGTCTATACAATGATTGAAAGACGTGATACTTATTCTTTCAAAATCTCTTAACTGGGAAGGCAAAGGATGCTGGTTTTCGCTTGTCAAGTTTGCCGTATAGGCATTATTAGCTTGTCAAAGAGAGAATTCAGTGTTTTAAAAGGTATGTCACACTGACTGATGTACACAATAGTGTGTGGATTAAGTGTATATGGAATACATGCAGGTTATCAGTTACTTCCATTGCACTGTACATGAGGGCATCATATGTACTATTGTAACAGTTGTAACTCATAGTGTGTTGTGGCCACGGCTAACATATCTAAAGGGAATCCCAAAGAGGGTGTCCCCATTGTTCAGACTGAGAATGGTGGTGGTATATCACTGTCTGGCAGAGTGTACAGTGAATGGTGTGAATCAGTGTTTTTGATAAACCATACAGTTGCAAAGCATGTTGTGCTAAGTTAAGGCAAAAGACATGACATGAAGTTGCCTAGCGGTAGAGAAAAGATTAATAATATAAGAACAGCAGACCCGGAGGAGGTTAAGTTTTTATTACTTGTGGAGCCAGACATGGTTTATGTGTGTTCACTTGTAAAGGGTTATGTCTTGGTGAGTAAATTAGGCCTCACGATGTATCTACGAGTGATGAGTGAAAAGTCTACAATCAGGCTGTTGTAATTTCTAAGTATAGGTCATCAATATACGGCTGACTTCAATGTATAACCAGTCAAGGTGCTTTGAAACATGGATGTCATTATGTGGTTATTGGGGATTTTTTTTTTTGAAAATTAACCAGTCTGTCTCAGGTCAGCAAACCAAAGGTGGGAGTCTGAGAATATGAGCCGATTTTCAGCGTCCAGCTGAAAGGAAAGGCATTTTTTCTACTTCAAATAACGTGACAATACGGCTTACTAGGATTATATTCCCACCAAATGCGTCATAACTATGGATACTTATGATTGGGAATGCGCAAAAATGCCAGCAAATGTTAAGATTTTATATCCTCTTATCGTTTCTTCCTTGGTGGAACAGGACGCGATTGTTTTAGCTTCTTGGCTTCTGAACCTGTCCATAATCGATCGGTTGAGTTCGGGATCTTTTATCACCAAAGGGCTCAAAATAATTCTAATCGCAAAGATACAGTCCCTGATTTATATCAACAATTAAAGTTTTACGATAAAAAAATGAGCACCATGCTGCTCTGCTGCACACCTATGTACCAGGTAATGGATAAGCTACATATAAGTATAACTCCCATTGGACATTGCAAAGGTAAAGAATAGACAAATTTTGTGTGTAATTTTCTTCGGCAGTTCTCTTTAATGCTAAATATCTTCCGTAGTAACCACGTTGTCAACACGGTCACACATTGGTACAGGTGGTTTTAACTACCATGCTAACTCCCAATGCAATCAGCCGAACTCTGTCATCTACGCATAATCCCGCGCAATTTGTCCAGTATTATGGCTCTGGCCGTCGAGGTACTGAGGATGTCACTCATCGGTCCCACTGCTACACCGGCAAACATGAGATCCAGAGCGACAAAGAAGACCTCTGGGGGCATACATTGAGGGCACCCAGCGACCACCCCCATGGTAACACAGATGGGCAGCAGGGTTAAGGCAGCTGAGACGACGATCAGTGACACCAGCCAGGCGCCTCGCCAGTGGTGATGCACAGGCTTTCGGTCACCAACGGAGCACGTGTTTTTGTCAGCGTCGCCAATGGTAACCCCGTCACTGGTGCCGGGATTCGGGCAATCCGGCTGGAGTTCCTGAACACGACGAGACGTCTTCCACGCCAAACGCATGACGTAGACATGCACCAGGAATGAGGTCATCATGACGGGGATTATAATCCCAAACACTGTGATTTTCAGAATCCATGGTGGCCAGTACAGAGGCAACGCCAGGCACAATAGCTGGCTGCGATTCAGAATGTCTGATCCCGATGCAAATACAGCGCCTATCAAGGCTGCCATTACTGCTGCAGGCAGCAGGAACACAACCCCCACAAAGGAGGTAACTAGGCGAGGTTTAGAGAGCATTACCTGGGCACGCAGAGGCCAAGCCACTGTCATGTTGAATATGACACTGACGTAGAATATGTAGAACGTGGCACAAAGGCCAAGCAAGAGGACGACCACGCACAGTGCCACACACAATCTGGGTTGATGATCCAGAGAATCCTGCCACCCCAACAACACAAGGGAAGTGGGGATGTACACCAGTGATATGACACAGCCAAAGACACTAAAACTTGCCATACAGAAGCGTACGGCTTCCTGGGAATACAGCTTACCCATAATGCCTCGCGACACCAGTGTCAGTGTAAGCAGGTTGGCAGGGATAGTTATGCAGTCCAGTATGATGAGTAGAACGAAGGCTATCCTGGCAAACACTCGTCCAGACTCCGTTCCAGCCAGTATATCACCCTCTACAGGCATGGCTATGTTGCAGGTTGTCCTATCACAGTTCGGTTACACGTAGCAACTACAGGTTATTATTTGTTGTTGTTTTATGTGTTTTGTTGAGTACTTGAAATCCAGCCACTGCAGCAAGTTCAGACGTATCAAAGGGTGTGTGACCTACAGCATAAAGAACACAGTCGTATCGCACAATGTTAGTCACATACTTAGCATACTAGACGTGATATATTTACTGTTGACAAACAGAAGCTGGGAAATATTGTGTATACTTTTACAAACCCATAGTCCAATATGGCCAGACAGCGGTCATGGTATCGCATGTAGGTGGCATGAACCTGACTGACCGCACGACCAAAAAATTCCCTATTTTCATTCACAGTAATGCTGCCATTAGCCATGTTATTATCGTTAATGGACCCAAGCATACATGCAGAGAGATGTCTTTGTGTAGGAACAGAGCAGGGATTGCCAGCATAGTGTGACATCTGGTAATAGACGTGTCCATTTATCGGGACAACCCCAAATAAACGGCCCAATGGTAACGGTACTTCCAATTATGTACCTATAGCCCGAGGTTTTACCGGCTGTGGAATTGAACATACCATGTTTGGTAGGAAATGCGGGATTCAAATTATTTGATCATGTATGAAATTTAAATATGTACCTTACCGCCGGGCCTTAGAGGCCATCACCCTTCATCTATCCCGATGCACATGCATACATCTTACCACAACAATCATAAGATGCGTAGGTCGTTACAGTGAAAGGAACAATTCTAGTCTCAAACAAGTCACACACGAATATTTATATATAATTTATATATATTATTTATATATAATCACTTAAATAGGTCTGCATTATAGACAAGAGGCCCAGTGGCCTTGATGTTCTGTATAAACTTGATGTTCTGTATAAAGTTTGTACCTAACAGCCATGTATTACTGGTTAAATAGCTGGGTGGCTGATGTGGCTATGTAATCCTGTCAAAAATGCAAATGCACTTAATGATCTCAGACTGACTTTGAACATGCAACGGTCAACAGAACCCATGCACTAAGTTCTCTGCGAGGAAAATTTGGGTTCTTTTCGCTCCGCTTTTTGTCCGTTGAATGACCTCAGAATGACCTTAAACACTTAAATGTCAAAAGTACCCCATATACACCCGAGACCAAAATTTGTGTCCGTTCTGAAAATCCGAAATGTACCAAACGACCACAGACTGATATTGAACACGTAACAGTCAAAAGTACAGAATAAAACGTTACTTGACGTCGGTTTACAAGGTAACAGTAAACCTTATCAGTCAACTCCATTCACCGACAGATGATAAGTGATATCAGACATGATCTATATACAAGGAAAAATGTCGTGATACTCTTATAGTCTCCGTCAAATACACATTGTACAATACGAACAATAGCACATGGCAACCTCTCGCCATTTCCCTAAATGTGTTTTAAAGGTCTTTACGCTAGACATTTTTAAAAATTATTACTAAGGTTATTCCACTGTTTTGCACCATTATAAGAAAATGAATTTAAACCATACGTCGAAGTAAGACACACAGACTGTACAAGAAGCATGTTCGTCTACGACCTGTAGCAGTAATGTATGACAAAACCAGTGGGGATCATCCACATCGTCAAGCATTTATGGAACCATTTAGAAGTAATTAATATACATATTGTTGTCAAAAGTATCCCATATATATTCAGTAAGTACCCCCGAGGTCCAAATTTGAGTCCGTTTTGTTCTATCACCAGCCGAATTTGAGATACAAGGTTGCTGAAGAAGTGAAAAATTAGAAATGCATCCAACGACCTCAGAATTACTTTGGACACTTAACGGTCAAAATTAGCCAATATATAGGCCTACACTTAGTACCTGTCCCCGAGGCCCAGACATTGGTCCGTTTCGCTCTATAAACAATCATTTTGAAGATATCACAACGGCCAAGAGTATAAAAAGAACAAAACAAAATTTCCAAAAAGACAAAATATGAAATTTCACATCTTCTTTGGTAGAGCTGGGGGTGTATATGAATTTTGGGGAGCGAATATGGCGTGTTCTTTCAGAGTTGATGCCGTGTAAAGCTTTACTCCCATATAATCCTATGTTAGGGAAAACGAAACAAAAAATCGTCAAATATCCAAAATCTGAATTTTCACCATTCTTTGAGAACAACTTTGAGCCCTTCCCTGGTTTTATGCGTGATTTGGAGGTAATGAATTTCTTGTGTACTTTCAGGGGAGGTGTGGTTGAAATTTTACACTCGATATCGTCCAATGTTAGCGAAATAATAAAAAATTTTATGAACAACCAAACTTTGTTATATTTGAAAAACCCAAAACAGGACAGGTGCCTTTCCACAAACTTTGACGCTAATCTGCTTGGCAGTTTCCGAGAAATTGGGTTCTGTGGACGGATGACAAGAGACGATGGACGACGGCCGTAGCTAAGTTTGACCATAATCAAATCTTCATAGCTTGAAGTTTAGTGAAAATTCCTGTTAAAGAAATATTACATTTTGAGCTAGTGGCATAACAGGGTTAGTGAGTTGTGTGTCTTTCTCGAAAGCCCATCATCGTCCATCATTCATCTTTTGTTATGTGTGGACAGAATTTTGTCAGAATCCATCGGATAGATTTGGCTCGAAGTTTATTGTTTGATTCTTCTAGAGCATACGCCTTTACAGTTTTTAAATGTTGTCACAATACTCTTTTTATGTTTAGTGATTTGTCTTGAATCATGAAGAAGAGGCCAGGGAAGTGAAAATTTCCCCAAAGCTACTTTCCACAGTTCTTATTCCAGTTGAATGAAACTTGCGTGAAATTTTTCCTATGGGCACCTTAATAGGTTTCTTGTTCGAGATTTGAAAATTTGTGCTTCACAAAAGTTATTAAAATGGTTCAAAGTCTTAACATTTGACCATATGAAATATCAGATTGCTGGAGTGTGATTCCTGTGATGAGAAAGGTTTTTTTTTGGCAAGAGACATCTTGCTCTTTGAAAATGTTGCAGAGTCTGTGCAATGACTGGAAGGCAAATAGTGTTTATATTTTTACAGTCTTAAATAGGAAGAGCAAGGATATCCATTATGCCTGTCAAGTACACAGTGGAGTGATTTGGTGAAAGAGATAAGTATGCACGCTTATGCTTACGCTGACAGGCAGAAGCTCCGAAACCTGTTTAACAGCGTGGTCAAATTCATATGCAGTTTGACAGAGTAAAGGAAGCCTCATGGACAGATTGTTGACACTGATCACATGCTGATCAGGGTTGGTGAGTAAGAAAAGTGGAGACAACTGGTATTTATTTTACGTAGTTCAACAGGTGTGTTTGTTCTGGAATCAAGCTTTACATGGACGAATAGAAGGCGTTTGACCTTTTGACCTGATGCACCTTGATGCAGCAGCTGTGTTAGCACAACCGAAGGGGTTACAGTGGTCATATAGTGTTGAATGGTAATCCATACGTGGAGAATTCAACCACACCATTAGATTTCCCATTGAGTGAGTGAAAGGTGAACGTCAGGGTCACTTAAACTTTGAAGGCTGTGCCTGTTCAACGAAAACTGCTTTCACACGTGACAATCCACAGTAAGAAGAAATACACTGTGCTTAGCATATAAGACAAAATGCCCTGGTCGCGCTGGGGCTCATACCTCAATGGAATAGCATCTTAAAATTCTGTGTTAAGTTCTGATACACGGCAACGAGTCTTTCTGTGAATATGCAGTGTACAATGGTAAAGAATAGGGAGATATTGCTTGTAATAGTAATTGGAAGTATTTACTTCTTTCACTTCTTTTTTAGTTTTTCTTTAGTTCTCTTTACCGATAGATGTTTTGTCCAGCATGCAAGTTGTCAAGGCTGACCTAATTTTCGCAATTTGGTACGCATATGGTTCTCCCATCACAGCAGCTGCAAATGTAATTAACAGAATACATGCACAGTCATCTGCGCACACAACTTCGCAGTCTGTCTAGAATTATGGTTCTTGCCGTGGAGGTAGTGAGGAGGTCACACATTGGTCCCACTGCTACACCGGCAAACATGAGATCCAGAGTGACAAAGAAGACCTCTGGGGGCATACAATGAGGACACACAGCGACCACCCCCAGGGTGGTATAGATTGGCAGTATGGTCACAACAACCGTGCCGACAAGCAGTGGCACCAGCCAGGCGCCTCGCCAGTGGTGACGCACAGGCTTCCCGTCACCAACGGAGGTGTTTTTCCTATTATCCCCAATTGTACCACTGTCACTGGTGCTGGCATTCGGGTCAGTTCTTGTAGGGCAATCCGGCTGGAATTCCTCCACACGACGAGACGTCTTCCATGCCGAATGCATGACGTAGGCATACAAAAGGCATGACGTCATCATAACCGGGATAATGACACAGAACACGATGGTTTTCAGAATCCATGGTGGCCAGTAGAGAGGGAACGCCAGACACAATATCTGGCTGTGATTCAGAATGTCTGATCCCGATATGAATACAGCGCCTATCAAGGCTGCCATTATTGCTGAAGGCAGCAGGAACACAACCCCCCAAAACGAGGCAACTAGGCGAGGCTTGGAGAGCATTACCTGGGCACGCAGAGGCCAAGCCACTGTCATGTTGAATATGACACTGACGTAGAATATGAAGAACGTGGCACAAAGGGCCAGAAAGAGGACGACCATGCACAATGCCGCACACACTCTCGGCTGATGATCCAGAGAATCCTGCCAGCCCAACAGCACCAGGGAAGCGGGGATGTACACCAGTGATAGGATACAGCCAAGGACACTGAAATTGGCTAAACAGAAACGCACGGCTTCCTGGGAGATATATTTGCTCAGCAGTCCTCTCCGGATCAGTACCAGCTCCACCAGATTCCCGGGGACGCTCACACAATCCAGTACTATGAGTATAACGAAGGCTATCCTGGCAAACACTCGCCCAGACTCTGTCCCAGTCAGTGTGCCACCCTCTACAGACGTGGTCATAGTGCAGGCTGTTCTATCTACGGTTGAGTTCATTGTATTATGTGTTTGTCTTCGTTTGTATTTTTAGCCTAGTTACCGCACAGATACGGCACAGCCACAACGGAGTTGAGTCAGTGAAATCCAGCCACTGCAGATAGTTCAGTCCTACCAGAGGACGTGTGAATTACAGCGCAAAGAAGACAATGTCATACAAGCAGTTGCGATAGATATACTGTTGGCATACAGAAGCTGGGGAATATGTTGTGTGGAGTTCACAGCCCAAAATTGGCTAAATAGACTCTCCCTTCCACCGACTGTGTTCATGGCATTGTATGTCGGTG
>JAAUYG010108044.1_pt1 | contig 10936 bp, 14 predicted proteins | sample 7278091 | NCBI WGS metagenome assembly JAAUYG01 (sample SAMN14350201, study PRJNA611818) | marine sediment metagenome | isolation source: surface marine sediment (0.6m) | place: French Polynesia: Moorea | collected 2018-08
CATTGACTCTGCTCTGGTTAGTGTTCTGGATCCAGGGACATTGACTCTGCTCTGGTTAGTGTTCTGGATCCAGGGACATTGACTCTGCTCTGGTTAGTGTTCTGGATCCAAGTTTCCATTTTAGCCACTGATCGGAGTAATTCTACTGGTTAAGAATCTAACTTATTACTTAAGTATTTTCAGAACTCCACTTCCCAGATTTTCCTTGGGCTGAGTGTAGTCATTTTAAAATGTATTTACTGGCAAGTCTCTGCGGAAAGCTGTTGGGTAGTATCAGTAAATTTTGGGTCTTCTGACTACAGATAACCTGTTTATATGTGACTACATGTTTGGCAGAATAGCTCCCCATTATACAGGATAATTCTTGTACTTTTGGTGATAATTCAACTATCAAGTCGGAGAGAGTCTTATATAATATATGCATTTATTAACATATATTACATATGTGAAAGTAAATTAGACCAACTAATATGCACAACAAGTATGAGATTACAAATTGCCAGCAACATGTACCCTGCAGGTATAAAGTGAGTACCCAGCTACTGATAGAGTCCTAAAGTACTCACACGCGGACACTTAAACACAGGCTCCTAACGAACGCCTAAACACAGGCTCCTAAAACTTGATAACATGTAGCTCACAAAATGATATTGAGCACACTGTTCTCAAAACCACAAAACCAGCTTCTTCACAAAAAGCCTATACCTGCTTGCTGCCATGGCAACAAATATTCAAATATTAATATCTCTCTCTATATATATATTCGATGCCCCCCAATCACAGACACTGACACATAATATATTCAGCCAATAAAATGTCACGATGCAAAATCTGCAGCTTTGTAGGTCATGTTTTCACCATACAACAACAAATGTCTCTCATTGTTAGGTAGTAATCCGAGTAAATCTGCTGTCAGTCCACGCTAACTCACACACGTACAGGATGGTGAGTAGGAGGTATTTTAAACCTCTAGACAGGACAATGAAGGGAAAAAGAAGGGAAAAGGCATGAAAATGACCATGATGCCTCGTGACTGGTTGAAGCTTTATATGACAGAATGAGATTGGCTAAGGGTAGTTTGGTTTCCAAATGAAACGCACTATTTATGTTGTGACCTTGTGGTGCCATCTACTTCGTGTTGTCATGATACACACACTGCCTGCATGTACATGTACGTACCTCGATACACATGCTGCAACTGACTTTTATGGATACCAATATACAAGTAAATATTTGATACTTTACAAAGTGAAGTATATTAGAAAACTTAATGTAGCACATGTTCAAATTACCACTGATGATGTTAATAAAAGACAACAGGTTTTGTTGAATAGAATATACTGCACATCTCTACACTGAACAGGAACCAATATTTTAACAGTTCAGAACTCATGTGTCAAGCTGGTACAGAACCTTCTAGAAGCTTCTGTATTTTCCAACACTTCAAAATTGCTGCAGTAAAAAGCAGAGCTGGTGTTTTAGTAAACACAACACCAAAATTTACAATTTACCTTGGGCTTTAATTGGCTTTGAATTGCTTGTGGTTGTGGGATTCAGTGCCTATGGGGTGGTCATATTCGGTTAAACCCACCCAACGCCTGCCAGAGCCTTCCCCTTTTTTGAAATAGGATCACGGATTAGGGCAACAATACATGAAAGCTGCCTGCTTCCAATGCATCCAGAAAAGGTGTGCACCCCAGCACTCGGGACTGAGGTGAGCCTAAGACCTCTGATCAAATGTAAACAAGTTGGTGTCCGATTTTTGGCCCTGGCCTGTGCTATATTCGCACCAAGCTAATGTTTTGACAGTTTGTGGGAGGTTTGCCTGATGGGAGCCGGCCACAAGACCTGAACACCCGTGTTTATTGTCACTAACTAAACCCTTGGTAACCTCAGTCGACAATGGGTCCCAGCTCTCTACTTTGACAATGGATGGAGAAATAGCATGTTTTATTTCACACTGTCACAGCGTTAGAGCCACACTGGACACTGGAGGCTCATCATCCAATACATAACAGGGCACATCTGGTCTGCCTGCTAGATAACAACAGGTAGACCATTTAAAGATGACCTGCCAATTAATACCTGGACCATTAAAGATCACATTCCATTTAAAATAGCTAAACTGTTTAAATATGATTAAACGCCAGTTAAAAACCTGGACCATTCAAATATGGCCTGACCCGCTAAGCATTTTAATAGTGCAGCATTTATATAGGAACTGACAATTAATGATTGTCCTTTTAGATGGCCTAGTTAGCTGTACCATAAAACATAACATGACAGCTAATTGCCACCGCATGTACCATAATGACAATATGCTGGCAAACAATGGTTGTACAATTTACAGTGATGAGACATGGTGCATGAGACTGCATGTAGCTTTAGTTAGAGGTCTCACAGGCCAATGCTTCGGAACAAAATACAATAAAGGTTGTCATGGCGACTGTGATTTTAAAATTGACAGAATGGGTAATGACTGGGTGCGATATGCAAATGATGCAGGTTACATTGATGGTTACATAGCACAGAAATAACAGTAAATTTAATCTTCACAATATAAACCACAAATAAAAACTTCAATTACCAGTACTGTGTATATCTCACAGCATGCTCAGTAAGACCCGCAGCAAAAACATTAATAATGTCATTACCTACAGCACAGCAATAATCACAGATAAATTGTTACAAACACATATCACTGTCGTATCTATGGAAAACTTTCATTCTCCATGGAAACATTTCATTCTTCATGAAAATGTTTCATTCTTCATGGAAACATTTCATTCTCCATGGAAACATTACATTTTCCACATAATTGTTTCATTCTCCATGGAAATCTGTCATTCTCAATGGAAACGTTACATTCTCCATGGAAATGTTTCATTCTCCATGGACAGATCTTTACATTTACAGATTTTCTGTGTATGAAATTCACCTCTGTAGCATGTCTGGTCTACTGTAACCTCGCACACCAGCCAAAAACATTTGTGCAGCAACTTGAAAGTTTTCAACACCACCCGTAAAAACAACACTTAAACATCTGTTAACCACTGGCTACAGCTGGCTCTTCACGAACAAGCTGCTTCTATAAAGTTGGTGATTACATGTACCTTAATATCACAAAAAGCATTGATGTAATGACTTGAAGTCACAATTTCCATCCAATGATGCACCTATAAGTGATCTTCACACAATCATGATAATTACATTGTACCTCTCTGATTTACCCATTTTCTAGTATTTGACATCTCAGCTTCTGTCTTGCTACATATACATTGTTCTAGATTAACCTCGAGCTGGAGGCAAACATGAACTCAACCATGATGCAATATGTCAACGAAGGGCGAATCACACCAATTACACTTATATATACTGTCAGCTCTGGGATGGTGATTGGCACTAGTAACCACCAGCCACCATACAAGGCCAGTTCTGTGCAGGAGCTGCAGGATTTTCTGTGTTCTGGATATGATCCAGAATTGGCAATGTCTCCAGCACTGTGTCCCCAGGGTCAGAGGCTGGGGGGTGGGGGTAAGGTTTTTGGTTGCTAGGTAACCAGGATGGGGTGATGATGTCACACTGTGGAACATTCCGGTACTGTACACTGGAACTTGGCTCCCGGCTCCACCTGCAACAGACAAAATGGAAGACATACGTCATGTATGCAGGTACAGTAACTGTCCCTCTAGTCTGCTTATACTCTATATAGTATTCTACCCCCATCTATCGGTACACGCTCATTTAGCAAAGACTACTGGGATAATAGAAAGGTGGACTTTAACGCCAGGTTTAACAGCTAGGGCACAACACATGGCAAACAAATGAGACCATTAGATACGTACATGGTGTACACACAGTGGGAGATTTGGGGGTTAGGTGGGCGAAGGCGCTGACATGTCCCCCCTCCCCACTGACAAAAACGAGCAATCATACTTTAACAGAAAGGTGGACTTTTAAATGGCAGGTTATCTTTCGAGTTCAATAGGGCACAACACTTTGGGAACAAATTAGACCAAGACATGTAAATTCCGCGCAACCTGTATGTATGATATAATACAGTGGGGGATTTGGGGGTTAGGTGGATACAGGGGCTGGCATGTCCCGCCCCCCCACTGAAAAAAAACAACAAGCAATCATACTTTGTAGGCTTTTCCTTTCCTTGCATGCTTTCTAATTTGCAACCTAAAGCCGGCAAATGTTTTCTCTGCCAGTGCTATGGACCTTGCCTTCAGGCTAATCTCACCAATCTCCATAGGACACCCCATGCAGCCTAGATTGCCCCTGATATACCCAGGTATCTGTAGCACAAATCACAAGGACTGCATTAAAGGCATTTTTGGCATATTTTCCCTTTTTTAAATATCCATTGAATGAACCTTTCAGGGATGAAGAATTTTGTTACCAATATATTGAATGAGTCTGGAATAAATGATTTGAAATTTCTAAACTACCACGGCCCATATAAAACTTTACTCAAACATGAAATAAAATAGAAAAATAGAACATAGTTGTAATACATGTAACTTGTTGTGTCCTGGGCTTTTGATTGTGTTTCGACGATGCCTAGGAACTGGCTAGTTAGGTATTGTGATGTCGGGAGTTGCTGTCTGATTATGAACACAATGAGGTCTGGCTGGAGTCAGAGGTGTATAGGACCACCTGACCAGGTGACCCCAGCCCCCGGAACCGCCCCTGCCCCCAGCCCCACCCCAGGCCCAACCCCCTCCCACCTCACCCAGACCCACGAACCAGCCGGCTTTCCTTGCCACTTAGCGCAGTGATGAATTTTGTCTTTACACCCCTTCATTTCTTCATGAAGTGGGAGTGAGGCCTGTTAGGTCTCCAGCCCTCCCCTGCTGATGTACCCTGTAATTAGCGGATATTGCATTGCGCCCAGGTCTGATGGCTCTACAAAAGGCCCCAAAAAATAGCAATGACGGAAGGCATTATTCAGTAAAATGAGGAGAGCAGTACAGGATACAGTGGTGGCGTGGCGGGGGTTGGGGAGCCTCCCTCCTTGTAACAGGTAGATCTCTCACACCAGATCGTCATGACGACTGGTGTGTGATAACCCACGGATCCTATTCTGTGGAATTCACTGCATATATCATAAGGGAAAATATTCCCACAATCTAGGCTTGATGGGCTTGCTAAAAAAATACAGTGGTCTGTATGATTTAAGGCCCCTCCATTTAACAATACCCTCCATTTTAAGACCAGCCATCAGTGACACAACTCTTATATTTTCAACACCAATATCCTTCCATTTTAAGACTTTCAATTTAAGACCATCATGTGTTTTTTTCTGGCTGAATAGGTGGTCTTAAAATGCAGGGACCACTGTAGATGTACATATGTAATCTTGGCCGTTTCTGGTGCATTAGCTGTGTCTATGCTGGTTGTACAGCAGACACGCTATTGCCTGTACCTTTCCTTATACACACCCACGAGAGGTGCCGTGGAGGATGTTTTATTACAGCTGTTAGAGCTGAGAATACTGAGGTGCAATGTGAGGGAATACCACAGGAAACTCCTCAATGAGCTTAGATTGACACCTATTGTCAGAGTTGGACAGCAACTGTCAACGGTGACAACTCCCCTCCAGGCCTTTGTGCCTTTTATAGCGGCTAAATACGTCAAATATCCCTCGCTTTGTCGCGAAGTTTGGGAGTTCAAAAAGTCAAGATTTTCTGCAGAAAAATCAGCCAAAGAAGAGAAAACCTCCCTCAATCCCTATAAAAACTCATGGTGAACCACAAGACCATTCTCACCTGACTGGTTGGACTGGCTGGCCATAATGTTAACGTGATTATAACCGGAGTCTTTATAATGCTAAACAGTTTCACTTCACATAAAGTTAGGCAGCAATGCACCATGTAGCTCACCCTGCTTATAGCCGAGGACACCATACTCAATATAGAATACATTTATGTACAGTGACACCCGTTATGACCAAGGTATTTTGAGACCCTGTATTTGAGACCACCTGTTATTTAAGATTTAGCCCCAAGCCAAAAACTACATTAATTCAATATCACATATACCTCAGTTTACCAGAAGGTTAAGATGCTTCTTGCAAATTCATATTTTGTCATTTGTCCAAAAATTTTCCACCAGAACTACAACCTGGGTTTGTGAACTACAACCTGGGTTGTAGTTCACAAAAATACTTGAAGTCCAAGTTTTGATTTTAGTCAAATTCTAGCCAGTCACATTGCTTTGGTTGGTAAAAATCTAGACTTTAAGAATTTTGAAGAAGATCAGCCAACCAGGCTTTCTGTGCCCCATGTGTGTGTTATCAGGTTCTAACTTGGTGGGCTACTTTGGCTAGGAACTCTTTCAAGCTGCTAAACTAACCTATGAAATACAACTGGAAATCTACGATTTTGTGCAATGTACTTTTCCTCTGACATGGCAAAAAACATATCTAATAATTGATGTGATGAAACATTGATGAAGAACTATTATGTGTTGTTGCATTTCACCTGCGTGCCATATGTGCGTTTGGGACTGAACTTGAATGGTGAATCTCATGTGATGTCTCTGTTAATATACGAAGTGACTAACAGTAAAATTTATTAATGTCACAAAAATTGGAGGCGGGGCTGGAATTGGAAGAAAATGAAGTTGTTTTTGATCTTGTTCTATGATGTCCAGCCGCAGGAGCCTGTGATAAATGTTTCTGATCCATCAAACCTCACGTCTCTAACTCCCCCCCCTCCCCCTCCCACAACACTGTCTCTTAATTATACAGTTTTGCCCCAATTGGCCCAGGTATGCTAGTTAAAGCCTCAGGTCCCTCACACGCATCCACCACACCACTAACCACCCACATCGCTCTCTCTCCCTGTTTGGTTTATTTATGCCGACCCCGGCTGGCCAAGTTGGCCTCCTCCTGTTTCTGTACAGGTGAGAGTTATAGCTCGGCTTTGTAGTGCTATCAGTTTGTCAGCAAGTTCCCCTCCTCTGCCCCCATCCCCCAGTAATAACCTATCATTTACCATTGATGGATCGCTGGCAGAGTTTTATATTAGGCTGGGTATCGGATACCTTATCATCTTCATACAGTATGTACCTGGAGAGAGGAGCTCTCAGGTTGGCTTCATCATGATGTAGGCAGTCAGCTAATAATATCGTTCCACCCTATAGCACATCAGAGGACGTCTGATCTGCCAGGAAATAATCCACTAATACCCTCTGTCCACTGACATTGTGATGTATTTCAGACATGTTGGACATAAAGTTGCTTATTGAGTGAGGCACTATGAGGTACTATCAGTGTGATGGTGTTCAATTGTCACTCCAGATTTCTGTCTTTCTAACCAAACAGTAAGTTGACATTGACTCCCAGACAACCGGCAATAAATGCCTCAATATAACTTTCAGCCAGTACATGTTAGTGCAAATCAAAAAAGTGCATGCCACTGCAGCGAGTACCAGTAATTTATCTGTATTCTTTTTACTGTCAGGACATGTTGTCCAGATATTGTCAATAAAATTTGGCGCACATCTGTTCAGATAACTGTTTTTATATTGGTTGTCAATCACATCAGCACTACTCGTTGTCACTCTTGTCTTACAAGAGCCCATGTTGTATGGCATTAAATCTCTCTTGTCCTAGACATGGGTAAGATGCTTGTCAGTGTAACAGGCAGTCAAATAAAAGTATTTATTTATTTTTTTTACGGAGCAAACCGTTCAGTATCTGGCCAGTGCATTCCTTGTGGTAACTATAATAAAAGATTTATTTATGTAAGTCTTACGGCAGTTTGTGACATATCAGCAGAATGTCACCAAGCTTCCGATCTCTGGGCTGCCTGTTGACATTTTGTCACTGTGTTGTCCAGTACATGTATTTGGTCACAGACAACTTGTCACCGAATGTGACAACTGCTAATGTGATAACTGCCATGCGCTCGCAAGGACATGCAGGGCTCGATCTGGGAAACTCTTCGGTCAGTGTCACCCTCCCCGCTGTGTTACCCTCGTTGACAAAAAAAAAAAAAAAATTCCTCTCATCTCAAACAAATGACCTTCTGCTCATTGGGATTCAACTTTTACTAGGTATGCGTAGTGATCACTGCTACTATATGTAACCACATTATAGAGTTCAGTCGGTACGGCAGTGAAGTCCGCAATGCGACCTTGTTAAGCTGAGCACGTACCATGTCGTGTGATATGTGATTTCAACATGTTCATTTCATTTCGCCATCAGGCAGTCACATCGAGTTAGACAGAGCAAATGGAGTCATTTGAACCTCGACTTGAATCAGTGCGGTTGGCCACTATGGTGAAGGGGAAGCTTCAATGGCGATCATTAATAAACTAATGATCTAGGCACTTGTGACTTGTAAATGTGCAACAATAGGATCATATCCCAGTTATATAAGTGTTTTATGTGTGTTGCAGCCTCAATATTACATTGTCCAGGCTGTAATGTTACCCCAGCAAGATCTGGAATCGTCAAGTGACCCCAGCTGGAAACCCACTAAACTACCCAAATCTTCAGTTTGAACACACTACATAGACTATTTTTTTTTAAGATTCATAGTCCAAATGTGACGTGTTTGGAGTCATAGGAGTTAGTTTCAATTTGTTTTATTTGCAGTGTGTTCAGATCAAGTAATTGAACTCGCATATCAACTATTGTTGAAGTTGTTAACACAGTGTTTGTGACCTTTTCTATGCTGCTATTAATTTAATGTATATTCTGTATTTATACTGACTACTGTAAATTCATTAATGTTTGCGAGGGATTTATATGGCGAAATTTGCCACCATCTTTAAATCGCAAAAATAAATACCCGCAAAACATAATTCATGTGTACCTAGATAACTAACAAGACCGGAGCTAGCCACAAATATTAATCCCTGTGGACATGGTTTTGTCTCAAAAACATAAACATTAATCAACTCGAACATTAATGAATTTACCGTATGACTTCCATCAGCGACCATGGCTAACATGACTACCATGGTCTACAATTTAGAGACCATGATTTACATAGTTCGGTGCTTACAGGTGACATGGCTACCATGACTTATATAAGCTTACATTTTAGCTTAGGCAGTTGTTTTTTTCACAGCAACGTACCATATCGGCTCTGCAAGGGTGTTTGTCACGGGAACAGTAGTTCTTCTTAATGCAGCGGCCATATTTCTTGAGACAGCGGAAATCGTCCGAGTTGCACTTGCCGCATTCAGGTTCCGATCTGATGAAACGGCATGCACTGCAGGATGTGTGTTGGCAGTCGCCTTGGCAACGGCGTGGTTTCTCAGCATTGTCTCTGGAGGCAAAAAATTATACAGACATTGTAGAAATTTTGTACAGTGAAACCTGGGAATTAGGGACACCCAAGGGACTGTCAAAAACTGTCCTGAATTCTGAGGTGGTCTTATTTCCCAGGTCACTTTCTGTGTACTAAATAGACTTAGGGACTGAAGTAGCTGCCCTTAATTCCCAGGTTTTCCCTATTTCTCTGGTGGTCTTAAAGACAGGTTTCACTGTATTGGTACCCAATGATTCCTGAATTTGATTTAACAGTAGTAAATTCCAAGTCTATAACTCAGCAATATAATCTGCCTTGCTTTGGTGGGCAGTAGCCACCCCCCCACCCCCACCCCCAATCACCAATATGCATGGTACGAAAACTGGTTCTTTTCTTGTAAAGACTAGATCCTCAAAATTATGGTAATTAATGTAATGTTATATTCAGTTTGTTTTTCATGAAATCAATCATTATGTATAATGATAAAGTATTTTGTGCAGACAGCCAGGGCGGGGGGGGGGGGTTGGGTGTCAGTCACTATCACTCATCAGATTAACAAATTTTATAATTGCATTTACAAAAAAATCAGTAACATCTACATGTGTGTCTTTGCAAAAGTGATACATCGTAAGTATAATTACAGAGCACTAAAGAAACTCCCACCAAAAGTTTTGAAGATTTTGCATGTTTTATGCTTCTTATCATCCCATGTTTTGTCACCTAACTGCTAAAAGTACAGGAAACGGGGAGTGCTTTTATCTTCAAAAAAAAAAAAAAAAATTTGGAGATTACGAACTCCACACGGCTCAGGTGACCTGAGACTTAGTTGTTTACATTTGTGTTTATCAATCTCTACAAGTCCATCATTACTCATGCTTCGTCTGCTCGGATCTGGCAGCTTATGTAACTTAAAGTTTACAGTAACGGAATGCAGACTCATCACCGCCAAAAAAAGTAACAAGAAAAAGAAAAGGAAAGAAAATTTGAGGTTTCATGTGGTCCTTGTACTTCTCCTAGACAGTTAAATGATTTTATCAAACACCAGGACAAGACGGAAAAACTTAATACCCACTCGGCTGAAAATACCTCCCAAGTGAAGCTGGGGGGAAGAAGTGAAGGGTCAAGAACAAATAGCATGACAAGCTAGTTAAGTTGATGACAAACGAGGCAACATCGGTGGTTCTCTTTTCACGCTATGCCTCTTCAGGTATTTTTATTTGCTGTCCACTGGGGGGAGGGGGTAAGTGGGGGTGGCCACCCCGAGGTGTGGCTATCATTGCTATCTTGTACTGCGCCACTTAGAACCCCTTGTGACCACTTACTTGTAAGAGATTCATTGCCTGACAGTATGTAAAGGCTACAATGATACTATTCAACCTGGCGGTATATTTGATGTCTTTGCTTCCTATTGCCAGGCTAGCTGGCAGCCATAGAAACCTTTGCTAAATAAATCACCCCTGAAATTGCTCTGGCTGAGAAATTAACTTGCCAGATATGGTCCTCTCTATCTAGGCATACATCAGCCGAGGATAGCATATGACTTCCCAAGCTCCAAAAAATACCGAATATGATACTCCAAAACTGAGGCGATTTTTTATGCCTCCCGAGGAAGATCACTTCCCCCAGGGATAAAGTGTCACTTTAGATAAACCGAATGCCAAAAA
>JAAUYG010299543.1_pt1 | contig 10932 bp, 5 predicted proteins | sample 7278091 | NCBI WGS metagenome assembly JAAUYG01 (sample SAMN14350201, study PRJNA611818) | marine sediment metagenome | isolation source: surface marine sediment (0.6m) | place: French Polynesia: Moorea | collected 2018-08
TAGTAGTAGTAGTAGTAGTAGTAGTAGTAGTAGTAGTAGTAGTAGTAGTAGTAGTAGTAGTAGTAGTAGTAGTAGTAGTAGTTGTTGGTTGTTGTTGTTGTTGGAGCAGTCATGTTCTCGTTGTCGTTTTTGTTGCTATATTTGTATTGTCATAAGCAAACACAGTGCATTCATTCCGACGGTATCCCCCTTATGCTGCGAAGCTGGTCAAGGGCAACAGAATACAGTTTCCTAACCTCACAGGTTTGAATTGTGTATACTGATGCTATAGTTCCCAGTATCATGTTTTTGAACAAGGTCTTTTAATCTTGAGTGCACATCGGTTTGATGTTGGACTCCTTGTGTTTTGTTTTCTTCTCTGCAGTGATTCCACTCTCCAAATAGTGGTGGAAATAAATATCCACCTTTGCGTGCTACTTGGGTGAAATTGCGATACCATAGAATGGGAAACCTTTACTTCTATAGTCGTACGCCGCCCATAAACCTGTCACACAAGCGCTGAATGTCTCAGCAAGAGGCCCAAGGACTTTGAAACTCTGCGGGGTCAAAGTTTAGGTGTATGCCTAAGATCCATGTAGCCAGTAGCTATGTGGCTGAGGTGACTAATCCTAAATTTGACACTTGAAGGCCAAATTACATTGGTTTAGACAAGTAATGAATCAGATTTAAAATATATCCTAACACTCGAGGCACAAAGGTACTCCATATGTGTTGTACTACTGTTCCTGAGTCCCACGTTTCAATCTGTTTTGCTCTATGGGCAACTTTTTGAGTTACAGGCCATTTTTAACAAGTACTTATCCCCCGAGGCTCATATTTTGCTCAGTTTCGCTCTACAACCAGCCATTTTCAAGATATCACACGTTTAATAATTCCCTATTGACTACCATGTTAAACTTTAAAAAAGGCAAAAAAAATTCAACATTTGAAATCTCACAATTCTTTTAACAGCTTTGGTAGAGATCCTCCCTAGGAATATACATGAATTTGTGGAGTGAATGTGATATATACTTTCAGAGAAGCTGTCTTCTGAAACATTCACTCCCTTATAGTCCCATGTTAGCGAAAACAAATTTACCAAAAATCCAAACTTTTAAATTTCACATTTCTTTAAACAACTTTGGTAGAGACCTTTCCTAGGAGTATGCATGCATTTTTGGAGTGCATCTGTTGTGTACTTTCAGAGGAGATGTCGTTTGAATTTTTTTCTCCCGTATGCTCCTATGTTAACAAAAACGAAAAACAAATCGTAAAAAAAAAATTGAAAAAAGAAATGGTCTGGAGATATAGTCGACAGGCAGCTTTCCCCCATAATTTGGTATTAATTCGCTTGATTGTTTCTGAGAAAATGGGTTTTACGGACGGACGGACAACGGACGCCCGCGTGATGGCATGTACGATGTAGCTCTGCTGCTGTGCAGTAGCACAAGGCAAAGGCAGACCTGAAACAAATCTGTAGGTGCTCAATGAACCTTCTGTAACTTTAATTTCAGATTCTTGCACGGGAATACCTCTCTGGGGATGAGGAGGCGCATAACTCTGTTCGTATATGACACTCTGGCAGTACGTGCTGCCGATTCTGTGATGAGTTGTCAGGAGGGATTTGAGGCGGGTTGTGTAGAAGATGGATGTCAGAATGATCGTATGCAATGACAACTCCTCGTTCATGTAGCCTCCCCCCAGGGCAATTCCCGGGTCCCCATCAACGAGCGACCTCTTATTTTCCTCGCCGGGTGCCCCAAGCGATCTCCTGCTCTTCCTTGGGCCTCAAGGTTTCCAGTAATTTGGTTTGAGAAGGCCAATCAAGGCTAATCAGGGATCATTGGGATTGTCGCTAAGCCGGACCCTGGAGCTGAACAATGTAACAGCTGGAATCGCAGCGGCGGTGGGGGTGGGGGGTGGGGCTCTAGGATTTAGTCAAGCGTCGGGACGAGGGGAGGGGGGAGAGGTGTATGTGGTGGGTGAGGGATGCAGATGTTTCTGAAAGCAGTGTCGCTCGGTTAGTGTTTTGCAGAGAGAGGGTGTGGCTCGTTGCTCCTGTGAGTTATGCACGTCTAGCTTTAAAAATGGACATAAAGCAGCAAGCTTGCCATAAATCTGTCGAAAAAAAATCCAAAACAGCCTAAAATGTAATGATTCATCATTTGACAGTCCGACCCGTGGGCGAGCAGCAGGGATACTTCCAGGAGATCACTTCTATGCGTCAGCAGTCTATGCAGCACATGTATACATGTAGCATTGCAATAAGCCCAAAGAAACCTCGCCAGAAGCCTTTCCCTTCCCTTCCGTGTCTAAGACTATACGATCAAATTAAGGTATGTCGTGACTACATCTTGAAAACGCATAGTAACACATTTTCACCAATAGTTTTTCAACAATCGCGTCCAAAGGTCACTGGTAATTTGACCTGTGACCTCTTATAACCCAAAAGCAGCAGTCATTAGACCAAATGCTGTAAAATAAGATTGACAATATTTATTTGGGCTATATATAATTTTAAGTGGCTACATGTAAACTTTTACACAAAACTTGTCACCTGAACCAGCTTAAAATTAGCAAGTCACAGAGAGGTCATATAACGTTCTCACGAACATCGTTTATCACTGATCAAAGACCCCCAAACAAGGCCATTCAAAAAGCTCTGTTCCATTGTGTCATATATTTTTGTTACTGCGGGCTAGTCGCACAATCTGCTGGGTTCGAGTCTGATTTTCCGGCCTTTGTGCTCCAAGAGGCCGATCCAACATTTCCGCCCAGTGCATTCTGGCTTACCAGAACCATATGCGGCGAGGCTCTGGTTTCATTTGCCGCTTGGGCCGTTTAGCATTACGTCACCTCCCTTGTATGGCAAGGGAACGGGTTACTCATCAGACGTACAACCACTGTTTAGCATCTTCTGTATAACGGACTCTAAAACGTTACGAGAAATACCCTAGGTTAGCTTAGTTTTACTCATTGAAAGCAGACGAGTAATAAAGACTAGATGGCCATTGGTCGAATGTATAACCACTTCGTCATGACAGCAACGACTGCGCTAAACAGCGGTATGATTGGCTCCGGCTGGCTGGCCGAAACGGCTTCTAATTGGCCGAGATACGACTTAGGTCTTTGGCCGCACAGCTACTTCTGTGTGTAGTAGCTCTCTTATAGCACAATGGCCCAGTGCGGCACTCGACGGATATGACTTTTGGCATCCGATGCTAGATTGGCCTGGGTACCCCAGGGTGTATTTCAGTGGAACAATTGGACTGCTATAGGGGTGTTTAATAACGTATAACCTAACATTCATAGCTAGACACCACCAAAACAACCACGTCCACCGCTGTTAAATGTTGATATACGATTCAGATCAGGGTCTTAAATAATGATCTGCGATTCGTAGTTCTCTGATAAGTTCCTGGGCTACTGTATTGCACCACAATTCACCTTTTCCGACGGTCAAGACCCTTTCTTTGTCTTTGGCTTAGGCGACCCGGTTCGAATCCCTACAAATTCATATTTTAACAAAGTCCGGTAGCCTGGGGTACCACAACTAAATTAAAAGTTCAAAAATAGGTCAGAGGTAAAGACATTCCTTACATATATCTTAGTTCAAGCATGCCACTTTAAAATGTTAAACAAGAGGCCCAGCGGGCAGGATACTCTGCTTGACCTTTCGCCAAATGAACGTTCATAGCTTTGTGGATAATGACAATGTATCTAAAGATGATCTATCGTCGAAGTGCCATTTATTTTTAAAATTTGGTAGATCGCCATAAAAATAATAGCCTGTATTTTACCCAGGTTACCATACTTTTCAACATCCATAAATAAAATAACTTCTGAAACGAAATATACTACTAAAAGTAGCACTTTACGACTACTGGCCTGAGCCTTTATACATGTAGTTCTGCTTGACTGTATCAGCAGAGCTACTGTGCACTGGTGGCGTGGGCGTTCGTCCGTCGTCCGTTAACTCAGTTTTTCTCGGAAAGCGATGCTTTGATCCAGGTCCAATTTTATGGCAAGCTACCAATTCACCATATCTAAAGACCTTATTTTCTTTCTTCAAAAATGTTCAGTATTAATATTTTAACGATTTTTTTTTCGGTTGCATTAATATGGGCCATATGGGAGCTAAATTTCTAAAAGATACTCCTCCTACAGGTTTATATGATCGGAGTTAAAATTTATGGTAGGGTACTCATGGGGGAAAAATAAATGTTTTCGCGATCTGCCCAAGTTATTATTTTTTTATGGTACTTTGATTTTTTTCTCAACACCGGACCATATAATTCTTATGGGGTTAAACATTTCAAAACGTTACTCCTGCAGTTGTCATCTGATATCAGCCAACCTTTATGAGGGCATTGCTTAACATGGGGGAATACAGTACTAGAATACAGGCTATTACTTGTCTCTGCAATTGGCCAAGTTTAAGAAATTTATGCCACTTTGAAATTTTAAGATGGGAGGCAATGAGAAAAAGCGCAATATCTTGAAAACAGCTGGTCATAGAGCGAAGGGGATAAAAATTTGAGACTCGCAGTCCTAGGAACCGCATATATAGGGTACCTTTCATCCCCGATTCTTTTGGGGTTTGGAATTCAGTTTGGGGTTATTCGGTGCACTTTGCAAAATTTCATATGTTAAGATTTTCAAAAGGCTATCCTTCCACAGTTTTCATCCAATTTCAAACCAACATCTAATGGAAAGTATAGTAATCAAGGGGGAATACAGGCTATAGCTTTTTTGGCGAACTACCATATTTAGGCAACTTACAGCACTCCAATATGTCACCTCAGCTACATTGCCATTATCCATAGGTTATGTTGGTTTCATCTGGCAAAGGTCAAGCAGATCGTGAAGGCCCCTGGACCTCTTGATTGTCATTAAGTGCATTGACACTAAGTACGTAAGTAGTAAGTAAAATGTTATTTAACGTCGGATCAATAGAACATAAAGTTCGTCCTTTTTTCCAGCGAGAAAAATATAAGGGGATCTAAATTTTGTTTGAACTTGTGGCTTTAAATAAACAAATGGTTCTCCCAGGTAATTTCTCAAGTACCAAGAGCTGGTACGTTATCTTCAAGAAACTAAATTTCATTTTTTACGCTCTTTAACATTATCAGTTATTATCTAACGGACGCTATTTAAGAATTTTTGCCAGTGCACTGGGAACAAGAATGACCTGAAATTCCTTATCGAGTATTTGCTTATATTTAAATAAGGTAATTTTTAAATCATCTTCTCAGTTTCATTAATAGAAAGTTATACATGCATATCCGGAAAGTCACCCAACATTACTGCTGCATTTTACCCTGAGTGGCATTCAAAACATCATATTCAATGTGTTTTGAAATTGTCCTCAAATTTTGACCCCTTACATCAGAAATGAATGAAATGATCTGCTTTGGGCTTCCTTCTGCACATGTAATGGAGAATAATAAAAGATAAAAAGAAAAGGTGAAAGATAGAATTACTCCAGACTCGCGACGTCGACCCATCGATCCAACTGAATGTCTTACGGTTTGACCAATATGTGTTGCTTCCTAAATCATAGAAAACGGTTAGTGATATAAGTATTAGGAAGTCACACATGGGTAATCCTACTGTCCCATTAGAGTCAACCTTGAGTGACATTGAAATGTTTAGTCCAAGGTAATTCAAATTTAATTCAAGACCATATATCCGAGAAACGAGCAGAATTAGACGATGTGCTAATATTGACACTAATAGGAAGTTGTCAAGTTCAAAATGCCCTATTAGATTTCACCTCAATTGGCCTTCGGATCAAATTAAAGGTCACGGATATGCCATGGTCAATGTACCTCGGAAGGAAATAGGATTAGGGCATGTATTGCTATTGGGACGTAATAAGAAATCATTTCGACTAATGTATCTTGAAAGTTGGGATAATAAGGCGATACCCCCCCACCCCCGTAAATTTTATAATGAACCAAATGGGGATGTGTAATAAACATGTATCTTATGTGGTGCTGTATATTACGGCTTTTCTTGTGGTACTGTTACTATAGGTCGAATTACACATCACTGTATATGAGTTACTAACCTTCATCATGCCAAAATGTACCAGCTGGCTTTAAGTCGCATACCCGAATGAGCTAGGTGCTACCCCGGATGCTACCATTGATACTGTTTCTGTATCAGCATCATCGTATCATTGCGCGTATGACTAACAAATAAATTCAATTCCATTTATGGGGCACCAAAGGGCACCATTAGGTCAGATCTTGAGTGTCCTTGAAATGTCAAATACATGCAGGAATAATGATACCCTGAACCTTTAATATCACACCAGCGCAAAATTTTAATTTAAAACATTTCTGTAGGGGCCTATGCAAGCAGCTTTACAAATTTGCGGTCGAGCGTGGATTTCCGCTTTTCGAGCAATCTTTCTTGTTTATACAGATGTTAAATTATCTTCATTTCTATCGTTTCCAGCGAAACTAAGCCTCCTCTTCCTGCTACCCAATGAATGAAATTTGCATAGCAGAGTCATTATCCGCAGCTATCGGTGCTGCAAATATTTGAATTAACCACCGGGAATTGCGCCGTTAGTGCAAGAAAGGAACCATGGCATGCACGTGCGTGATTACCTCACCTACTTCTTATCGATCTGTCAGACAGGCTCATTTTGTCGAGGGTGTGGCTCTGTTTGCAAACATGCTCCCGTTGTCATCGATACGGTGCTAAGCTTGTCTCAGATCCGGGGCTTTCCAAACTTGTCACACGGGTTTTCTAGGTGTCAAGGTATTTAGCGCTGGTAGTTCCTGCCTCATCAGTCATCATAGTTTGGAGCTCCAATATCTAGGCCACTATTCCCCGCCCTTTTTTGCTTTGCTCACCATGGCTACCACGCGCAACACGTGCTACAATTTCTGGCATGGTGCCAAATGGCACTGACCTCTTTTTTTGCGCGGAAACTAAGTGGACCAGTGACAAACGCAGCTGTTAGTGGTTAATGTCTTTTCATATTCAAATGCAGTTCAATACGTCACCAGCGCATTGATCCGGTGTCCATTCGCATGACAGTTGCCCCATTGAATAAACTGATATACTAAATGCACTCCAGTGATGGGACAGTAAATTTTACAGGGTAAACAACATGAATTATTGTTAGTGTTGTGTATTGAACGATCCATCCTCTCTCTCTCTCTCTCTCTCTCTCTCTCTCTCTCTCGTCGACATGATTTGGCTGAATAAAGTTAATCCAAACCTGGAATCCTATTCGGTCTTTGGGTACATTTTGGAATTTTACGTTCTCATTCAAACGAAAGACTTGTGACAGTTTCTCGTTTAACAGGATCATCTTTTTTAAGTTGTAAAATTTACTCAAGTTATGGGTCCCTTCTGAATTGACTATACTTCAATATAAAATCTACCTGGATTTACATGGCTAAATATGTAAACACCACCAAGTTGAACGATTTTCACCAAACGATGGGTACTTACAATGTAGTTATAAATTTGTCAAGGAGTAATGCATTCTGAAAATTGGCCTGTATATTTTAAAACAGACCGCAGATGCCCCTACATAAAAAGCCATTTATAAGGTTTGTTAAAGGTGAGGGGAGGGTCTAATTTGTCTATTATGCTCTGTTATGATGTTTGCTAGATGTGCTAGGGGATCTACGTGTGTATTTTAGTAATTTTACATCTAGCTATTTTGTGGTCAGTTTGCCTTCATCTGGTCTGACGTTTTTGCTAGAATAATATACTACAAGGGGGTAATGGGTCGGGGCCCTGGCCATTGTTGATATGCCATATCACCCAGCGGATATATAAATAAAAGTCACGGGGGCTCAGTTTCCCCATCCCCAACGCCTAAATGTCTCAAACGAATTACCGTATTTCGGCCAAAATGAAAATGGCGGGAAACTGACCACCTGAGACCTTAGCGGCCGGTCGTCCGATGAAAATTAATGCTTCCCCAGAAGTCGGTGCCTTGCCTGCACTGAAGCTAAATGGATTCTCTGTGCAAATTAATGGTACCCTGTAACTGACCGTGGCAGTAGGGGAGAGAGACGTGGAAATGGGAGCCGAAATGACCGTCGGGGCGGGGACCGCATGCGAGTGTGTGTCAAGGGAATTTACAATCAGTGATGATCAGGCGGATTCAGCTGACTATCTCGGGAACTAAAAGATCGATATTATTTTCCATTTTGTGGAACGAAAGCTTTCCCGAGAGACGGACACGAAAGGCGCGCAAAGGATATAAGGGGCGATTCCTTTGGCCGCGTGTGCGCGCGCGCTTTTTATTCGCAGACGATGGATCGCGCTGCAACGGGGAGCCAAGATTCCCAGGGCATCGCAACCCTGGATATGATAATATGGTGGCTCCAAAGCGCCTGTCTTGTGCTGTGTTTACTCTGGCATTGACAGCGCTAGGGCTGAATTTGCTTGGATTCGGAAGTGTTATATTACGTGCATAATGCCGTGACCAGTTCAATTCTTGCGAGACGTGTTCGGGTCAGTATTCGATTAACGCGCACTCGGGAAAAGCCCCGAAACCTTTTTATAAATAATGACACATGCTGATGTAATTGGAGGTGTACCGTTGCCCAGTGAAAAAGCTCCCTAGCGATGATGACATCGCTATTAATAGGCATGCGCAGAGCTGGAAGCCTGCCATAATTTGCCCGCATTATAATCACACAGCTGTTTGTGGGGGCAACGGTATACGCTTCAGCGCCGCGTTCTAGCAACCCACCTCATTCAGAAGTTGGGAGGCCAGAGAAGAACAACCCTAACCTGCGTGTACCGGTCAATTTTGAACGGACAGTTTTCCGAGAATATTGCTTTGACTTTTCAGACAACAAGGGACATATGGATAATGATATGTGTAGACTGCAGTCGTATGTCACGTGATATAAACATTGCCTCTGTAGCGTTAAAGGGGGCATGCATGTTTTCCTCAGACGGCTGAAGATGCAACGACCAAGGTGAGTGATAACACATGTATATATATAGAGAGAGAGAGCTACTGTTTAGGTGATGCTCTAAATGATGTTACACAGAGCTAAAACAAACAGCAAAGATGATTACGCTCCAGTAGCGGTAGCATTGTGATGGCAGTACACTTTTCAGTGCAACAGCCAAATTGCTATTGCTCTGCTCTTGTCTAAAGACGGCTCCAGTAGGCCTACATATCCTTGGCCCAACTTCAAGTAGCTACGGTTTACTATATCGCGTGGGCAAACATCGCCAACAATATCACTCTATGCTGCTAATTAAAAGGCAACGAGCGGTCGATTTTTACTATGAGTTAGAAACAGGACACACTAATACATTTAAGCTCGTTAATTTAAAGATTTTCAAGTCATTTACAGTAGTATAGCAAAGAAGGGTGTACTTGCGTATTATAATTTGCTGTGCGCTGAAAATAAATAATTTGTTGCATCAAATCAAATGCAAAGAGACAGCAGCGAATGTTGGACTTGCGCCAAATCCTACATGACAGTTCAAATGTAAACACCATCTGTGACATCTGGGTCAAAACCCATTTGGGAACGCAAGAGGCCCGATAGTGTCAGTAGCTCAGATTCTCGCCACACTTTTCATATATATTGCATATTCAGTGAATTCATAAACACGAACAGTGATTATAAAATTTCTTAGCGTATCTTTTTGTTTCACCAAGTACCAAATTTATTTCTTGCTTATATTTTTCTTTTCCGTTGTATCAGTCTTGGTTTGGCTCTTGGTCTTCATGGCCGTGTCTTAACCTATGCAACTTCCATTTTTTAACCAAACTCGATAATCTTCGATAAAGTATTGTTTTTTTTCCAGCACTTATTTTCTCCTGCTTATAAACTATTATTAGTACAGACATGGCCTTTGCAGGGAATATAAAATTACTATGATATATGACCCTAAAGTCTTTTAAAATTTTGTTGACATGCTTAAATGTCTGTGTAGATGCTCACGTTAAATATTTGGTAGCTAAAGACAGGATATAGGTGCACACTATATCTGAGTAAAACGCTAAATTTCGCCAAACAAAAACCCGGCAGTTTTTACGGTAGACCACGTATTCTGTCTGACCTCAATCAGTTCAAACAATTACCAAAATATATATATAATATTAAGTTATTCCACAGTCTATACTCACGGTATCTGTTTACAAATGACAACCGTTTAGAACTGGTAAGGAGGAACTCAAATTCTGGGAAACTTTAAAAATTATCGTCATTTAAAGACACCTTCCTTTCTACACAACAAACACATTGGTTGACAGAAACATTAAATGAAAACAAACTTGTTTTCATTTAAGACTCAGTGAGTAGAAAGAGTTAGACAATGTTTCTGTTATGAATCCTGAGTCCAATAACCTATTTTCTCGTACATTGGTTGACAGTTTAAAATTCGCCCATGCCTAACCCTGTCGTTCTAGGTTCGACCCCTACTGGAGGAGATTGGATGTGTGTGCTTGTCATGATATTACCGAAAGCTTTTATCTTTTGGTCTCGTGTTCAAGACTGAGCGAGACAATTTGCGATTCTTGCTCGCCAGTTCCTATTGATAATGCATCCAAATAGTTGTCGGGTAAGGAGCCAAGCTGACATGCATTTGATCATACCCGAATCAGATTTCGACGAATTCAATACAAATGTACATAGTAATCCACCGTATATGCTCAACGCGAACCTCTTACAACCGCATGTTCATGCGGCGCCTTGCGTTTGATGGGATCGGCATAATATTTCTGCCGACGGAGCTGTCTCTCCCATATCAATAAAAAGAACCCGGTGCCTGACATGTTAATGACAATGTGCCCCTTTCTCTGGTCGTATTTCCTCCCGCAGTTTATTACCCCTCAAAATTAGGAGTCATAAAATCGGATCGTTCTACAAACCCTCACAATATTGAATGCCGCGACAAACTGCAAGAAACACGACTAATTTGATTGATGGTTTGCTGAGCTAAGCA
>JAAUYG010305619.1_pt1 | contig 10931 bp, 4 predicted proteins | sample 7278091 | NCBI WGS metagenome assembly JAAUYG01 (sample SAMN14350201, study PRJNA611818) | marine sediment metagenome | isolation source: surface marine sediment (0.6m) | place: French Polynesia: Moorea | collected 2018-08
CTGTAATTTCCCATTGAGGTTTGATCATTTTCTTATATAGTGGTTTTACTTTGGCAAGCTTTAGAATATCAGGGAAAGTGCCTGTTGCAAAGGATTTATTTATAATTAGTAGCATTAAGGGGGAAAGTTGTAATTTACACATTTTAATGAGTTTAATTGGGATATCGAAATCGCCTATAGCTTTATTTGTTTGAAGGGAGTCTATTGCTTTTAAGACTTCGGTTTCTGTAACTGGATGCAAGAAATGCTCTCCTTATTTCTAGGCGCCAGATAATTTGAATAATTTGCTTGACTATTTCTGAATTTTGGGGCCAAATTTTGACCAACTGTACAGAAATATTCATTAAATGCATTTGCAATACATTTGTCTTCAGTAATTTCTTTATTTTGATGAATAATTTTGTGAATCTTTTCATTCCTTATTCTTTTGTTATTTATAAGTGGAGCAAACTACTTGACTCCCCATATGTCATGTATGTGGTGTTTAATTGTAATATATGGCGTAACTTGGCTTCTTTACAAGATCTCAGCTCTCAAAATTTGAGTGACCTTGACTTTGACCTTTCAAGGTCACTCAAGGTCAAATCTAATAGTGCAGTTGGACTCCCCACACGCGAGTTCCTATTGGCAACAACATGTCTATCTCTCCCCATTTAGCTATTATAGGTATCAAAGTTCTTTTTCCTTATCATTAGGCCAAAACTTCGGACCAAACGCAACCACCCTTACCCAGGTTTTTTTTTTTTTTTTTTTTTTCAAAATCGAATGATTTCCTTCCTTGGTCAGACAGAAGGCTTCCACCAAAAGTTTAAATGACTGTTTGAATAATTTATAGATATTTTGCAAATGGACAGACACAGACACACACACAAATGCAAGCCCAGATGAGCTGAGGCCGGGTTTAATAACTAGATAATGTCTAATTGAGTGAAATGATATAAAATTTGCTATTAAATCCATGGCATCTGAGTCATTACATGCCCATGAACTGTGATTAAACTCTGCATCTATGTACCAGTATGTACATGTATTTATATCCATAATTCATATGTTTTTTAGTTGTAGTATATTACGTACACATCAGAATCTATTACCACATGACTATAATGACTAACCACGACTACTACATGACTTGCCATGCAGCTTACCTCACGGAAATCCAAGCCGCTGTCCCGCTGTTCCATCACAGACTGTACATCACTGACGACTTGGTCACTTTTCTGAGCAATATCCTGGTTCACTTCACCTCCAGATATAGACTGCACTTCTTCCTCAAGTTTAGAGGCAGTCTCTGGATCCTGGACTGTACCATTGCATGGTTCTGGATCACCGGCTTCACCAGGTACCCCAGGGCTCTGATCCCCGGTGGAACAGCTGCCATCATGGTTACTGTCTGCATCATTCGGAGTTGACATTTCCCTCATCTCTGATTGGGAGTCTCGTGTCTCAGGTCTTGTACAAGTTCTTTCTGGATCATGGTCTTCTGTGCCAGCGTAACCATCAGAGACTGAATGTTCTTCCCTGCCAGGAATCAATGCCTGGAGGTTGCCATTCATGTCTGCTGGGCACCCGGACTGATCCCCACCTGTGACAGTGTTGTTGAGCGGCTGTGGTTGTGTCCCCTGCTCCCCAGCATGGCACACAGGAGGTTCACCACCGATGGGTTGATCCATGGATATACTAAGTGATCCAGGAGTGACAGGTGGTGTAGGGGTTCTCTCAAAGGCTGCCACTTGCTCCCTCAGCTCCGTGAGATGCTCAGCATACTGAAGTCTCAAATCATTTAGCTGAAATCACGAAAAGCAAAAAAACATGCCAATCAATTGAGCCATGGGCGTGGCGACAAGTTCTCACACGCCGAAAGCATATGCATTTGAAGAAGCTTAGTTGATCACCTGTGGGGCTTTTATATCAAAACAGTTTACCTGGCAAGCTCAAACAGGGTACATACAGGGGCCTATAATCCACGAAAGGTGCCAGCACTGCCGCATGCATGTTACGCTGCATGCAGCTGAATGGAATGTCTGGTGCCAGTCACAGACCTAGAATCAATCAATATCTGAAAACCCCCAGTCTCAGGAAGCCCACCTGGGCTCCTGGTTACCTGTACCATGTGTGCTGTACATGGCGGGTAAATCAATCCCCTGCAGCATGCATGGATAGGCCTGATATACACTACAGGCCATTGAGGGCTGGAGATAATGCCATTCATATAGGCAATCACCCAGACAATGGACCTTACATAAACCGCACAGGTATACAGCTAATGTGAAAGCAGCATGTGCAGTTTCAATTAAGCTACATGTACATGTTTACATCCCAAAGAAGGAAGAACTTTGCCGCTGCAAGGAGTGCAACTACATGTAATCTGTAAATGAGGTGTCATAAACACACATTTATGTTTGCCTTTGCACAGCTACTTTAACTGGTAGTCGTAGACCCACCTCATGGTGATTTTACATGTAATCGATACATTACATATTCTAAGACTGGATATACTGCCGGCGCTGCCGCTACATTAATACATATACACCTGTATCTTTGACACGACACAGCTGTAGTAACCTCTACGTGTTAAAAGCTATACTGCTGCAAGCTAGAATACCATTTTGGCAATTAATGAATTAAATGTGGTGTTCACTGCCAATCAGAACATTTAAGAGGCTCATGCAGTGAGATATGGTCCAGTAACCAGTAGACATTAATTTTGTAGTCCCTCTCAATTGCTGTTTGGCATTGCTTTGTATACATATAGTTTGTCCCCACTTGATCATCCATCACACATAAATGAGTCGCTGTCATACCTGTGCCATCTAGACTAGGGGAAACGTACCCTATGCTGAGTACCGGTATGGTCCTGTGGGTATAATGAGATCGATTTTCATGATTGCACTGACTGTAGATTACTGCCAATCAGTCCAAACAAGACAGACCTAATGCACTGACCCCTGAAATCAATTAGTCTGGGCATATCTTCTCTGATGCTTTGAAGTGCCAGCTGCCATGGCTACATTGTACATGTACATGTAGGTACATATTGTAAATGTACCTGTATGCATCAATGTGGCATATGGAACATGGTATTTTCAAGTTGCTTATAATGGCCCATGAAAAAATACCAGCTTCTACAATATAGCCTATTAATGCAGACATGAAATTTTATATATTTATTTATGTTCATCTGTTTACTTTTTATTTATTAAAATGTTTATTTATTTATTTCTAAATTATTTATATGTCAATTAGTTTTTTATTTGTTTTATCACAAAAAAAATTATAACCGACACTCTGTTTACGCACAATGCCTATCTACCGATGCATAATGCTTATAACTTGCATATCTCTGTAGCGCTGTGTATACCCTGAATAATTAATGTTCAGTCAGGCGTTTTATTTGCAACTGCTCTATATACATGCATGCCTTGCCTTAAGCCGTATGTGCGTCAGGCAATCCAGAGTCTCTCTGAATGTTCCGGGATGTAAAACATTCTTTACTGCGATATCCATGTGTATCCTTTATGCTGAATGTATACATACATGTACATGTAGCTAAACTTAATGTGTACATGTACATGTAAAATATGCAGTTGTATACATGCACATGTATATCTGCTATGAATCTATGAATGAGGCCATCCAGTTGCATATAATGTCTTGTCAATTAAACTGATATGCCAATGCCAGAATCTTATTCCCTACAAGGGGTGATTGCGTATCGACCAGCCCAGCGGTCCATCCATCCCTTTCTTTGGCCACAGACATTAAGAAACCCTCCATTCTTGGCATATACACATGCAAGCCAATTTGGGTGACCCAGCTATGCATTGGACTGTACACAATGAACCTACAGTATTTTCTCTAAAAAAAAAGCAGAACATTACCATTGAGTAGTTGCGAAACTATATATAGCAGAACTTCAGAATAATTAAAGACCGTCCTGGGGGGACTTTAAACTTTATAGGCTTGTGACTTAACAGTCACAGTGGTATTATTTCTGAGACTACCGGTACAAAACATTGAAAATGCTGTTTAGGTGCTGTTAAGTGGTAATGGTAGACTTTATTTTGAGGTGGATACATAGTGAGGTTCCACTGTACGTACTACATCTAAATGTGCAACGTATGTGTGCAGATGGGAATTAATACTAGTATTTATGGTACTTCATTTTGTTGGGCACTAATTGCAGTTCTTATTTAATTAGTGTAAGCTTCTTAGATTACTCATCTAATTTAAAGGTCTGGTAGGTATATGTACTAGTATGTACTGTATCTATATGTATTAGTGTTTAATTCAATCGATCTGATAAATCATTTACAATACATGTATATTCATTATGATCACATACGCATGCACAGCTAATGATTAAGACATGCTAATCAACATGCACATGCATTGAGTTGTGAAAATTCTCCTTCGTCAAGCTGATGATGTGAATCGGTCATTAACAGCCTGGAGTTCATGAAACACCAATAAATCTGTGTCAGCAGTTAGCCTATATGTTGTAGCAATACATGTATTTAGTTCTGCAGTTGACGGAGGTTGCGTAGAATTACCGTATGTTACGGTATTGTGACCAGCATATGAATAAAGTATTTTTGCAGCATCCTGCCCTACCAATTTTTTTTCTTCAACCCAAAATAGGAAGCGGCCATGTGAAAAATGTAGGCCTCTCACACACACACAACTGGTGTGACCAATTCCCATTCCAGGCAGTCAGCTCGGTGAAATCAATAATGCATGAAGGCCATTGGATGATTGATTGAAACGATTTCATGGCAGTGTATTTCGGCAGCAAAACTGCAGTCACATAGTTCTGTCAATTGTACTGCAAATTCTTCAGTGACGCTGGAATTTCCAGCAGAAAAATAATCAAATTTTGAAGTTGTGTTGTATTACTATTCTTTTATTTCCAATTTGTAATCAATACTCAGCACATACAAGATATTAGAATGACCGTACAGGTACAATGACAGGTAGATAAGATATTTTATTTTTCATTTTTTCATGTATATAGATATGGAAATACACAAACTTTTGCAATAATGCTTTGCACATGAAAATGACAGTTGTCCAGAACGCGTACGGCTATCAAGCTGGATACCATGTAGCTGTTTATTGAAATTTACTGACTACATAATGATGTACAATGTGCACGTGTGACAAATTTTGACCTGTAATACCGGTATGTACTAATACATGTATATTACACTACCTTGTGTGTATTTACATTTGTCCTAGTATATATGCACTGTATATACATAAAAACATCTGTACATTGTACATACATTATTTGGAATTTTTGCACAACTTAAGGCTGAAATAAGTCTTTCATTACACATGATGACATAAAGAATTTTTAACATATTACAGGTTTGTTCACATACATGTATGCATTAATTTACATACCCTACAATCACATGAGACATATATGTCACCACAGTGAACAGTTCATACATACTGAATACATTGGTAAACATGTATACATGGAAAGATTATTGACTGCAACTCTGAGTACATCACCTATTCCACTTTACAATACGTGTATGCAATACCACTACGTACATGTACATATTACATGTAACAGTATTTAGTTGTGCAGTCGGTCCAGAATGAAGCAACATATACATGTACAAGAGAATGCACCGAGAATGTCATCAAACATACCTATACAAATAAATATGTCACCCGATACATGTACATTGCATACTAATAACTGGTACATTGTTCTATGTGTATGTACATGATCTAAGATACATGTACACTGATGTAGTGGATTATAAATTTTAAGTATTTCAGTTAAATAAATTCTATATTATGCACTACATGTGACATAGACCATATAACACTGTGGCGATTCACATCAGGTCATCACCACATGCCGGTAATTTAATTACGTGATTTGAAGGGTGCTACAGAGACAGCGATAGCAAATACCGGTACATTTACATAGGGATATACCGACACAGTGTGGATGGAATGAATGGACAAGGGAAATACTGGTACAGCTATTTGGCTACCTCAGAAAATTGAGCCCATGCCTGGCAAAATTCCTGGGGCTGAGGCAGAGGCCAGTTTACACCACAGGGGGCGTATTAACACCTGGCCAGCCACAAATTGACAATTCTGGTCACTGAGAAGGTACATGTACCAGTACATGTAGCAACATCAGAGTTTTGGCTCCATGGCACATGTGGCAAGGAGGATTGCTCAGTCTGTCACACAATGAGGGAATGATCTGTAATTTGCCAGGTAATTATTGACAAAGAAACCAAATGGTAAAACAGCCAAGATTACTGGCTACTGGTAATATTATTTGTGGCCCATAGGCTATGCTACTGTCAACTGGTAAGACTTAAATGTAGCAAGCTTAGCTCCCTGATTGTGCATTAAGATATACAAGTATGTATGTATGTCCATGTAATCAGGAGGTCTTACAAACAAGTATGAGCATTTATGCATGATATGCAATGAACAGTACATACATGTATATGACAACCACTCCAGCTTCGAGCACATGTACATGTATCAGACCAGCAAAATTTCAATTCTGAGAGCTTCCACAGTGGCATGGTAAACACAAGACGCCACTGTTACTGTCTGGGAAGCAATGTCCATCAGACAACCGCACTGCAGCCTCACAGTGGACGGTACAGCAGGAACTACAGGTGTGCCTGCCTCGATATCCTCAGGGAAGACACGCAAACCATTGCCCAGTATGAAGTCTTGCCTTTTCTTCAGTTCATCTGAGACTAAGGATGCAGTTGGCTGCTTCCCTGTGACAATCAGATCCAGTTTCGAATTCACATCCCTCATTTCATTCTGTAGGGACAGCGCATTTATGTCTGATCCCTTTGCAGTTGAGATGATGGGTGGCACTGAAGCTTCAGTACTTGGAAGGCAAGCCTGCTCCAGACTGTTCTGGCTCGCTCCCAGTGCCAAGGCCAGTTGATCCCGCCTCCTCACAAGCTGTCTCAGCTCCTCATAATCCCGGATCTGCCTCTCCAGGATCAGTTGCTCCCGAAGTAACTCTATATCTAGGACCTCAGCCTCATGGAACCTCTGGCGCTGAGCTTGTTTCTCTTCCACTAAACGCTGTTCTAGTGATGCATTAACATCCCAAAGGTGCTGGATTTCCTTCTGTAAAGCTGTCACAGATGGAATCTCAGTCAGTTCACAGTTTGGACACCCATGCAGCTGATGTCCTTCCTGCAGGGGCTTCACATGTCTTGGTGTACCCAGATTTTGTCCTTGGGTACCTGTAGCAGTGCTAGTTTTCTGGCAATCACTTTGCATTTCAGCATGATTTCTTGCCACCATTAAAGCCCTTTGGAGATCATCTACTTCCTGGGTATGAGCCCTTTTCAGGCCCTGCAGCTCCTGCCTCAGAGCAATGATTTCTTCCACCATCTGAAAGTGCTTCAGCTCCAGTGCCTTGTGACCATCCTCGTCAGCAACCAGGCCAGACCGAATTGGTAAGATATTATCTGCCACTTGTTGCTCCATCCCAAGCTTGAAAACAGGGTTATTATGAGCAGTATTATTTTGTGATACATAAGAGGCCATATGGTCCTTTCCTGCATTCTTTTGTATCTTATCATTCTGTCCGACAGTGCTTATGCTGTTAGCATTCGTAATGGCTCTTTTTGAATTCCTAGCCATTGGCTGTTGATGGATACCTGTAAATCTTATAGTGTCCAGGTCTTCATTCAGTTTCCATTCTGCCAGCAGACCCATGGTCTGTTTGCGTTCAGCACTTGCTTCCTCCTCCCACTGTTTAAAGGCGTCTATCCTGGCCTGTAATTGGCAGATATCCTCTGCCTGCACCTGGCACTGCTTCAGAAACTGCTCAGCCCTCAGGTGTTCCAGCTTTAGCTCCTCCTCCTTCAACCTCAGAGCATCCTGAAGGTCTAGGCACTGCCTGTCGGCCTCACTCATCTGCAGAACAGCATCTCTGATGGAATCACTTTGGGCAGGTAGGGCAGCCAAAGCGTCCAATCTCGCCCTTTCGAGCATCGTGACCATCTCCTCCTTGTTTCTCTTCAAGGATTCTTCGCATTTCTTCCTGCCATCCTTCAACATTGTTATCAACTGTTCAAACCCTTGTTCTCTGACATGGTACTCCTCCCTCTCCTGCTGATGTAACCTCTCAGCCTCGCTGAGCTTCTTCTTCAGGGTTTTTACCTCGGTTATACTCTTCTGCAGCTCATCTTCAAGCTTGTCTTTCAATCTCTCTCCTCCATTGGCACGTTTCAAACTCACAACACCCCCGCTGGCAAGTGTGGATCGGAGTTGAGCCATTTCAAGGCACAGGCTGTCATATTTCCCCAGAAGTTGTAGATAGGCCTCCTCAGTGATATTACTACTGTGGGAACTAGGCTGGCTAGCCTGTTCAGCATCTTGTTGATATGCAGTTATGCACACTGCGTGTTCTTCTTTCACTGGCTCTTTGCTAAGGGATCCTGTATGAAGTGTCACAAACTCGGTGGCGTACTGATCTGATGTAGCAGGATCTACCTCATCCAGACCTTCTGTTCTTTCACCACCAGAGACAACTGTCAATTCCCTTGCCTGTTGCATCACTTCTGGATCCACATGGGACTGGCTCTCTCCCCTCATTATTCCAGTCTTAAGACTAGCAATTTCCACCTGCAGGGTTTCATGCTCTTTGTGCAGGCAATCAAAATCTGCTTTGGATGGTGCTTCATTCATTGCATCTTGAAGTGCTTCGTTTTGGGTTTTATACACCTGAAGCTCCTTCAACAATTCATTGGATTCCCTAATTCTCTGATCTAAATCCTTTTTATGCTGCAAAATTTCTTTCTGTTGCTGCTCGGAGAGCTTCTTAAGGTCCCCAAGCTGATCATGGCATTTGTCATTGTCTGCTGCATTCTTTTCCTTCAGTTCTTGGATTTCCTTTTCTCTTTTTGTCACATCATTCTCCATTTCTGAAATCTGATTCCTCAGATGTAATTCTGTTGCTGTCTGGGCTGTCAAATTTTGGGACAGTTCTGCTATTCTCTCCCTTGATGTTTTGTACAGCCTGTGCGTTTGTTCCCAGGAGTCTTGCACCTTAGCCATAATCAGCTTACTGAATTCCACTGGATCTTCTGAGTGTATTTCTACCAGGATATCAGACAGCTTTGCATCAGCACCTGTACTCTGGCTTCCAGGAGGACTTTGATCATCTTGGCATTCTTCCTGACTGTGCACTATGTCCTGTACCATTTGATGTGCATCCTGCCTCAATGCAGATACCTTGTCTTTGATGTCAGTCAGCTCCTGTGTAAGTCTCTCCACTTTAATCAACTGCTGTCCTTCATGTTCTTTGAGCTGAGAATTTTCTGCCTGTACCACTGACAGTAACCTTTCACTCTCCTGTTTCTTTTCTTCCAGCTGTACCAGATCCAGTTTGGTTGTTGTCAGCTGTGTCTTCAAACTTCTGCTTTCATCCTGCTGCATTTGGAACTTCAGTTCTATTTCACTTTTATCAGAAATGGCTTGATGTCGATCAGCCGTACTTGTCTTGAGTTGCTCAGACAGCTCCCCAATCTCAGTATCTTTTTCTCTCAGCCTATTGTCTGCACTGGCCAACTCCTTTTTCATCTTCTCTATCACGATTTTATCATTCTTGTGCAGTTTCAAGGCAGTTTTCTTTTCCCCTGAGCTACGCTGGACTTTCTCTTTCACTGTTAGAGCCTGTTGCTTAAGTGCAGCAATGTCGTCCATGGCAGACCCCAGCTGACGGGTGGAGTCCTTCAACTCCTGCTCCTTCTGTGCACATTCTGTCTTCAGGCCTTCAACCTTTTTTTTCAGATCAGAGACTTGTGTCTGCAGCTTAGTGACCTTGCTGACAGAGTATTCCTCTTGCTCTGATTGCAGCTTCAGGCTGAGGTCTTCACTGGTCTTCTTGAGCGAGGTGTTTTCAGCCGCTAGCAACTCCAACCTCTTCCTCAGCTCTTCCTCTGACTGTACAACCACCCTGTATTTCTCACTGACTTCAGCACACTTGTCCTGCCCCGTTTTTAGCTCACTCAAGACTTCCTTTGCTCTGGCCCTGGCTTCCTCAAGCCTCTGCTTGTCGCGCTCCACTGATTTTGCAAGGGTCTGGAGTTCCTTCTTTTTGATTCTCAGCTCCTCTCTCTGTTTCTCCACCTTGTCTGGAAGAGGACGCAGGACCTGCAGCTCAGCTGTCAGCTTCTCCCTGTCTGCCTCCAGGCCTGACAGCAGAGAACTGCTGTGGTGGAGCTGCTCCTCCAGGTCCTGACAACGGGATACCAGGTCATCATGGGACAGATTCTTCACCTGGAATAGCAGAAACTCGACTGAAAGCTCTACTCATTATTCAAATATTTATCACAAAAGTCCTCAACATTTTATGACATTAATACAGTCACCCTAGGGGCCTGGACCATTGCCATTATCTGACCAGAATCTTTGTGCAGCTTATACTGCCATTATGGCCACTTTAGCCAAAGGCCATCTTACTTATATCATCTACATGACCATACAATTTACCAGTATTAAAGGTTTTCTTTCAAAAGCTCAGTGGCCTAAAAAAAAAAAAATAAAAAAAATACAGGGTAATTAAGTGTTGCTTATATTTATTGCCATGATTGCAGTATAAGTTGTAGCTCCCACTTGCATGGTCCATCCCTTATGTATTTTATCTTAATTTAAAAGTACTAGTGCACTTGAAAGGTTATGAGTACAGTATCCTACATGTACCGACATTACAATGATTATAAATATGTTTGCCAGGAATAAGGAAATAAAGTTCCATTATTTGAAGTATCAAAGCAAAGAATTGCTCGAAAAACGAAAACAAGAGGTCCAGGGACCTTGGCGCTCTGCTTGACAGCTGCAGTTAGGATGACAGGTAATTTTCTGCAGACTTGTATCAAAAACTCACTGCTGCAGACTAAATCAATTGA
>JAAUYG010004956.1_pt1 | contig 10930 bp, 8 predicted proteins | sample 7278091 | NCBI WGS metagenome assembly JAAUYG01 (sample SAMN14350201, study PRJNA611818) | marine sediment metagenome | isolation source: surface marine sediment (0.6m) | place: French Polynesia: Moorea | collected 2018-08
ATTGAGTGCTTGCAGCTTAGCCTTCAGGCCGCAATACCCACAGGCGCTTGAAATGTGGATAAATGTGATATTTTGTCAAATAAAGCAGATCTGAACCGATTTTGTTGATCAAAATATCACAATTTATCCACTTGATTTGACAAAATATCACATTTATCCACATTTCAAGCGCCTGTGGGTATTGCGGCCTGAAGGCTAAGCTGCAAGCACTCAATCGGAGGCTAAAAGTAAAACTGAGAAGCGCGGGCCATGTCACATGCGGCGTGATGCCGACTATCACTACTGGACCAGTGACCACAGGTTATGGTTACCAAACCCATGTTTACATGTATAACACCACATGTGATGTGTAGCCACTGTAGGCCTAATGTCATGACAAACGCCCAGTGGCAGTGGTGCTGGTGAATTCACTGTTTGCATTTGGGTTTTTAGCTGTCCAAATATTCAATATGATCTCAAAAATACAGCGATCACCTATTAAACACAACATGAAACTCACCAATTCATTGTGTTCAACTCCAAACAAAGCAAGTGAAACAGGTCAACCACCACAACTAGCAATGGTGGCTTATTTTATCCCTCTCCGTGACGAAATGTCAAAGCGCACAAACTGTTTTCCTCCATGTTGCCAATAAACATTGTAGAGAGGGCGCTGCGATCGCCTGCAGGGAGAAGTTATTATCACGTGTATTTTTTTTCCCGCCAATTTTACGTCGCTAGATCATTCTTTCCTTCAAGTTTTTTTCTTAAAGCGCGGTTTGTTTCTTGCAACCTTCTATTGCCGATATTTATTTTTATATCAACAAAGTAGAAGTGATGTGATTTCTACATCAGTTGTTAGTCGTGCTTGCACACTTCTTCTCCCTTTTTGTACCCATGCACTTTCATGGATTGTATCGAACTACGTTTGTGCAATACATATGGTGGTATGGAGTGTACATATCATCTGTCCATTGGGGTTACCTCTCAGATGCCATTCTCATATGGGGAAGCGCAGCCAGAATTGTGTACGTGCTAACTCTGCACTGTGGGGTTTACAAAGAAGCAGGATCAATGGACAAACAAAGACCAAAGTTGTTGCAGACACATCTGCAGTTCCATTAAGCGTGCTTTGTGATAAAAGCACGCATTGTGACAAGCATGTCAGTTTGGTTCGAGCATCAGGGGCCTTGCTTCTCAGAATTTTTTTTCCCCTATTTGAAAGAACTTGAGATCTTTACCAGTCTCTTCACTTTGTTAGCGACAATGCAGTGATCTCAAACATCAGCCCAAATAAGGATGGTTACAGAACAATCTTCACCACGGTCTGGTAGTGCTGGTGTAACGATTTACGGTAGTGTTGCAAATAATTTTATGTCATGTTGGCTCCAGATAAAGCTATAACCTCTATACTATAAATAAAAAATATTTAGGACCAGCTTTGGATAGAGAAATTTTGGACAGCCTTTCAAGAGCATTCTCAAACAACTGGATATATACCTACAGTTCTGTTTAAGCAATCTTAAGGTGTAGGTCACTAATAAAGTACTGGTTTGGTAGTTGTCTGAAATGTCTCGAAATTGATGGACAGACCTTGAAAAGTATTCCCGAACTAGCCATATACCTGCATTTCTCTGTCAGAAATTTTAAAGTGAAGGTCACAACTAAAGTATTGGTTTGGCAGTTGTTTGAAATGTCAACCCCAAATTTTCCTATGCTGAACTAAGAAAGACACAGCTGAATAATTCATTTGATTACCCATATGTTGGTGAGAGCAAATACACAGAAACAATGTGGCATTTTGATTTTATTTAAATTATTTCATAATGTATCACATGCATTGTCTTACACTCTCAAACACACTAACACACACTGAAACTATCCATCTTTGTTCTGGTCAGATTTTAAAACACAAGTTTACTTACAGAAACATAACATACCTGTAAACAGGACCAGCTTCCCATTATGAATGACTAGAAAGCAATGTCCTAAACTTGAATTTGATTTATCTATGATTGCCTATTTATACGTTATTTATTATTAATTGATGTGAGTAACTTCTAAACACACATAGAACAATACTGAGTGACAGCATGAACTACTGACTACAACTTTGAGTGTACTTGGCTGATGGTGTGGATTGGCTACGGCACTATGCAACAACGCTGATATGTCTAATATTATGGATGTTTCCTCTTGTACAAGTGAACAGGCTTCATGGGTTGAAATTAAGAGGATAAACACATGTGCAAAACGGTTTAATACTGATTATTACACATCTGACATAATGGCTGTCTTTATTGGTCATGATTTTTCTGATAATATCAGGGAGTGGTTTTTCTAGAAACATTTTAAGTCCAAAATTGACCTTAACTATAGAAGACAATGGTTGCCAAGGTGATTAATGAACTTTGTGATTAATGGTGATTAATGTACATTTCAACACTTAAGATTTTTCTAGAATGTGGCCGCAAATCCTTATTTTCAGACTTCAAAATTTCACACCACAGCCATATGCCAAAATATCTCACAACAGAATGAACGATGGGGCAAATATGACACCAATAATCAGACAAATTGTTTGACAGAAGCTTCTGGTACTAAAAATATAAAAGACAAAGTAAAATAATGTCACATAATAGGCCTCTAGGCATCTGATGACATCTAGGTGGGTAGCACCAGGGACAAGTCTCATTTTACACTTGTTCTTTGGCTATCGCAAACATTATTGCCATGATTAACACATTATCAGCCAAGTTCATTTTAACGTGTAAGATTTTTGACAAGTTTCAGCATCCAACAACCAACACTGCCAGTGGAAGATGTGCTGGCACTAGTTGTGTTAAAATATAGCTATTATTATGTAATTTGTAACTATTGTGTTTCAGTACACAGATATTTGGAACTTACAGGTCCTTTATATTTCAGACTGAATACTGCAGTATTATAATAAAATATTCACTCGGGTTATACTAAATACCTAATATATTATCAGTACTGGTAACAATGGCTTATGCATATGAAATAGGAATTAATACACAGCACTATGCGGGCTGGAATTCTCAACAATACTTAAGTTTAAGTTTTCATTTAAGTCAACAATCTGACTCATTCTCTGAGCTCTAATATGGATCAATGAGAAGGTGACTTTTATTTCAAAACTTACTTTTTTCCCAAGAACTCCAGCCCAGGGCACTGTTTCATAAAACATAAAGACGTCTTTACATAGGCCTGTTAGCCTACGTAAAGACGTCTTTGAAGTTTTATGAAACAGAGGCCAGGACTGCTTTAGGTGTTATTATGTACCTGCTATAAGATTACATCTCTCTTATTGGATATACGATTCACTTCAGTTGTCAGACTAAACCTGCAACTGTAAGCAGACATAATTGAAGTAACTTAACATATCAGATGACCCAAATAATAATATTTCACTACACAGGCTAGTATCTCCATGCAAATAACTTGTCTTGTTATTATCATGATTAAATAATGAATGCTTAAACTAGGGGTGTAAAGATATGCCAGTGCACTGGTGTAATATCTAGATACAGGCCACGAGATATGCACAATATCGTGCCAAACTAAAATCGTTGTATCGTGATACAAATTCATCAACACAAAAAACACAATCTGTGGGTGACCCACAAGCCCAATATTGTAACATACCAAGCTATATAGAGAGTATATTGTGTATCGTATCTTACAAACTGTATCGTGATACGTATCATATCTCTAAAGGTTGTATCATTACACACCTAGCTTAAACTGGCAAGAGAATTTCCATGCGGAGGACACTTCCAGTTACATGCTTGTGACCATTATTATATGTCTGACACACATCCTTTCCACAAGTATGAATCTAGACACACACAAGTACATGTCTATTGATTCAAGCAAACAATCATTTGGGCAGCCGGCGTAGTTCGTGTGTAAGCCAAACGACGAAGCTAAGCAAGGAGATTGCACCAGCTTGGTGGGTAGCCGCGAGGTGAACCGGTACATAGGTGAGGAGAGTGCCAATGCCTAATCCCACCTACAGAGGAGATGGAAAACACAGGATAAGTTCACACAACCAGTTACTGTAGTTCCCTTTAGTAAGGACAGTCACCTGCTGCCAAATACTTGTCCCTATTAGAGAGGTGTCCTTTGGTGAGAGGGAGCATCACATACATTAACGGTACTTTCTGTGATGTCTCCTCAAGAGAGTGGCCTTTAAGAGAAAGATCATTGTATATGTACAGTAGAGGTTATCCATCTTGCTATAATTACCCTCACCCTTTACTTACTTCTGTAGAAACAAAACATGCCACATGCTAGCGGTACCCAAAGTTTTAAGTAATATAATCACTCATTCATTTTTTTAACTTGTAACACCAAAGTTTATGTGAATACAAGAATACAACTACACTGACAGAGCAAGAGCCTGAAACATGTTTCTATATAATTAATGGTAATATCTTACAAAATGTTGGTGATACATTAAAATTCACATCTCGGCTGGTGCATAACAAGATGACACAGAATGCTATCACATTATACTGCCAATATAACGGCAGTCATTCAACTTTACTGTGTGTTAACTCTCCAATAATGTAACTCCCATACTTAAAAAGTCATCTAGTATGGCCAATGTCTGCGGTTAATAACACATAAAAACAAAGTGCCTTAGGCAGTAAAAGGCAAGACTGTGACTTGGCTATACCTGAGTAATTCTCATCGTGCTATACTTGGTACATGGAGGAGTTCTACATGTTGTATGATGGCATACAGAGTTACCCTACCTGTGCCACTGCCATGGCAGCGATAGCGTTGGCAGCCATACGGGCGCGGGGAGGCAGCGGAGCCTGCCGACACATCCACCACAATGCAAGCATGGAGCACCCAGTGAACTCTCCCTGAAACCAGGCAAAAAAATTAAGAATCTTGGGGCACAGGAATAAAATATAACCCTATGAATGCATTTCCTTACCTGATCAATACTTTTTCTTACCTACTGTGCAAATTCTAATAAGAAGATCTTACAGATTATATTTCGTACCTTATTTACCTGTTTGCAGTCTTAGTTGCATCTTACTGCCACCACCAACTGAGACTAGATGTACAATCTTGTACAATGTTATTCTGTTTCAATTATATTTACTAGCAAAGTACCCCTGCCATGCACGGACTCTGTGAACAACTACATGTACTTGCACCGGTGGCATACACAAATCCAAAAAGCTTAACAATGAAAAAATATAGATCATTGTTAATTGCAGCATTACACACCAACCCAGAGTCCAGACCACTGATGATGCAACAGCCCAATCAGTGTGTTGGGAATGACGATCATAACCAAGCTTCACGATTAAGATAGAATTTCTTGGAAGATATCATTATCAGTAAAATTAATGTGTTCTGTTTGTCCTGTTGATAATGTTAGTTAGAATTATAAGTTTTTTTTTTGTCTCTAAATCTGCTCATGACGATATAAAGTTGAACTTGTGAACAAAAGTCCTTTGAAAGGTAAATCCCAGTTCTAGACAGAGTATCTGACCCAGTCATGAACTGTATACCAATCACCTGGCGGCTACTTTCCGGGGCTACGTTATCAGTGGTTATCCACATGGCTAGCTCACCAGTGTAGGCCTACACCGAATGTGGAAAAAAGGCAGTATTTTGGGTGGCACTTGCCTGCTGACACATCTTTATTTGGTGTTGATGTTGATCTCTACAGCGGTTGAACGTAATTTGCAAAGCTGCATATATGACAGTTAAACATGGCGCTTGAAATTGGAAAGTGTACGCGTTTTTCGTAAAATCAGGTGACAGTGCTACATTTGGCACGCAGTGTTAGGGCCAGTATTCTAGAAAAATTTAAGATAATTCTTATCTTTACTTCCTTTCTCATTTCTCATTCTTTTCCTTTCTCATTCTTTCTATTTACGAATTTTCTCTATTCTCAAAACAGTCACGTAAGGAGTTTCATAGCTAAGATTTTCATAAGGGTATTTATGAGGCGTTGGTATGGCAAGTTGCAAGATTGCACCATTTTGCCTTCTAGTCGCTAACGTAAATGGCCTCACTGCACAATGAAGTGGGGCTATTTATCTAACTTTTGTCGTTGTTTTTGTGAGGAAATACTGAAATATAATTCAAACGAATGCCCTCCGGTCCCTTCTGAACAGCAGATCTGTATGTGGTTAAAATTTGGGAGCACAGGATCAGATAGCGCGGGAACAGTTAATGTGAATACGCCACCATTGACGTACATGCATTTCCGCTTACCCAAATAATGGTTAGATATTCGCATTCTTTGACTAAAACAGCAGGGCTTAGGTGCATCAGACATCTAAAAGCTACAAACTTTGTCAAGAATACAGCAAAAATTTAGATAGTAAAAAATCTTACTAGGTGTCTGTGTGTGAACTGAACAGCTGTGGCATTTTCAAAGAAATTCTTCACTTTGGGTGAGAGAGCAAAGAGATCATCTGGTATCCACCGGTTGGCCATCTTGGGCCAAGTGTTATATGTTAGACCAGCATCCAATCCCGCGACAAACGCTCCTGGTCAAAAAAAAACAAACTATCCGTTTAATGCAAACATAAACTAATGTTACCAGCAAACTAAAATATTCATTTAAAAGTTGACAAATTATTATTATTATTACTTAAATTTATAGAGCACCAGTATCCGCCGCACTATCCGGTGTCCGTAGACAAATGTATCTCTTTTTTGGTTATATATGTAACTGATTTTCAAAATTCAAATGTCGCTACATATTACAGCCATGAAACAACCTGTTAATATACACCAAAAGCTACTCTATCATACCATACAATGTATTTTGAAAGCCTACATCTTTTTGTGGTACAGTCTGGAAAATGCATTCTCAAGTCGGTTCTGAATTCATTAGCAACCTGAGAATTGTGTGATTACTCTTCTTCTTTTTAAAGGAAGTGACACATATTAAGTTGGGTATGTTGCAAAAGAGTCGTGCTGTGTAATGCGCATATTACCTGAGACTGCCGTGAAGAACACCAGGGCCATCCCACCGTGCGACAAACCTCGGAGTCGTGCCAATTGTGCCGTATTTGGAAGCTAAAAAATAATGATGAAAGACAAAGCAATATTTCAGAATCATGGCCTCTCGGTTGTAACAGATGGGCTTGAATTCTCAAAAATACTTAAGTCTAAGTTTTGACTTAAGACAGGAATGTGATTAGCTAAGATTTTGACAAAACTTACGACTTTAGTTAAGTATTTTTGAGAAACTCAGCTACTGTATACAGAACCATCCTTAAAATATAAAGAAGTCCCATCTTAATAAAGAAATAAGACCACTCCAGAATTAAGACCACTTACTAGACCACCAAAAGTCACACATCACCACCTCGGAGTAAGGACCACTCTGGCATCGGCCATTGGTAGTGTTAATTCCATGGTGGTTTCACTGCAGTGTATAGTCATCAGTAAGTGGTTTTCAGTGACATCTCAAACTATATTAAGCATGGTCAATACCCGTATCTACGTCCCAGTATTTGGACTTGACCACATTATTGGAAATGTCTGGAAATCTGTACATGTATTAGTGAGTCAGGTTTAGACTACTAACCTGTGCCGGTGTTAACATGTGGCTAAGTCCCTGCCACAAAAACAGTGTGTACAGTAGCATAGCTGAGCTGAGATGTGCCGCTAACCGATACTGACTGACGCGGGGAATGGCGTTAGGGTCATCATTTTCCTCCAAACCGCTTTTCACCATATACCAACCCAGCACACCCTAGGAATAAATGGGAAATAGTCAGTATTTTTCAAACCAATCAAATGCAATGGATGTGTGTAAATTACAAGATTGCTGCATAAAACTGATGCACAACATAAGCTACATAATTATATCAGATACAAGTTAGTGGACAAAGTTACATGCAAGCTGCAATCTTTTCTTTGAAAACAATACCATATACATGTATCTATAAAATACCAAAAGATATTTTGGTAGGTAACCATGCAAGTGCTAGCTATCATGCAAACCGTTATGCTGGGTCAATTCAGAGAAACCCAGTTTTAGACACGCGCCAGAACCTGATGCACAAGTTCACTGAAAACAACGCTCTAAAATATTAAGATACAGATTACTGCATCACACAAAGTCTATCACACAAATTTTAGCTAGTTAGTGAAACCCAATTCTATTCCATGTACATGTAATGCAGAAGCCCTTCTTGCATTCTGAAAATTTCATTTACTGGTATGCTTTATATCTATACAAAGAGAAGACACAGGAGGAACATGGAAACAAGCTTTAATATTAATACATTGCAGCTGGAATTGGTTACACAAACTCCTTTACCAAATTTCTACTTAAGACCCCTGCTGAACATATTTAGCCTGTGACCTAAAAGACTGTGACCTTTTAACCATAACCTTTTAACCCATGACCTACTCTACCTGGAAAAGAAGGAAGCTGCCATATATGAGAACCCTGGGCTTCATTGCTTTTGTTAGGTAGCCTTTCCTCCAGAAGTAAGCAGCAGGAAGAGCAAACATCAGGCCAATGGATCTCCCAAACATCCGGTGCATATACTCCCAGTAAAATATCTTCTTGAAATCCTCCAGCTTCAGATCTCGTTCTAAACTGAAACAAAGGACAAAAAACAGTTTCACTTATAAAAGAAAAACAGTCGCAAAACCAGAAGCTGTAGTCTGTTTTCTGGGGGTGGGGATAGTGGAAAATTAGATTCAGGCCAATTTTTGAACAAACCACATTTAATGAAGTAAGCATCATTTCACTTAATGAAATATACTTTTTTGTACATTAAAGTCAACATCCAAATAGCTAAATTGTACTTTTTAATATCAAAGATTTTAACTTTTTACCACAAAACCATAGAACTTCCATGAAAACATCTCAAATACAGTTCTTTAATCCTCTGACTCAATCCTACAGAATTTGAGCCACTGATGGGGTTCTCAAAAATATGTTGAGTTATGTTTCTCTTTAGCTAATCGCACTGCTTAGATTAGAGACTTGACCAATTCTCAGCTAGAGTTTCATGAAACTACTTTTGACCTAAGTTTTGATGTTAAGTCGGATTCTTAGGCAATCGCACTGCTTAGACTAGTGACTAATGTCAAAACTTGAGCCGAGAAATGGTCTCATGAAGCAAACATTAATACCTTCTACTTATTTCAAATATGAACTGAATTTCCAACTGACTTACTACTTGTACTCTGGGAACTGTTTATATCTTTCAAACTCTTCCTCCCACTCCTCTTGTGTTCTCGGCGGCTTCATTCCTTTTATCAGGTTCCACTGCGTAATAGACAGGCCCGACTCAGTCAATCTGAAATTAGGACCATACAGTGAGACAGGATCTACTGCACACCGATTTATGCTAGAATTTGTCCTGATTGACTTTTGATAACAAATTGACTGGTGAAAGGTTACATAATAAGAAATACTGAAATGCAGGTTTTTCTGCTTGAGCAGTAGCAGGGAATGAGCTGTTTGGGAACAGATAGCGAGTACAATTTGCACTCCATCTGTTCTCAAGCAACTCATTCCTTGCTGAAGGATATCAGATATCCTCATTATACCATGGTATGTATGAAAATTTACATGTACATACTTCATAGAATTCTTCTTGTGATTTAAGCTTCACTGTGGATGTTATCTACCAGCATGAAATTGAGGTCAAGGCTTGAATGAACCCACCCTACACCCATTCAATACTTCAGGTCCATATAGAAAAACTAGCTAATATGTCACGGTATTCTATAACTTCTGGCATATTTTCTTAGCTGCAATGTTTAAACATATATTATCTAATGCATGCACAGTAGCCTGATGTTTGTACTGATTTTTCATAGCCATTATGACCTCATAATATTAGTAATACATGTATTACAATACAATGTAGATTGTAATTTTGACCTTGTGATTCCTCCAATTGTAATGGCACCAAAGCACATTCCAGCACAGGTTAGTAACCACCGTCCCACCATTCTCTGGGCTGCCGGTGATGGAACATCTGCTGCTTTCATCGTTGTCTGACGTAGAACTTGTCGAAAATGTGGACTAACCTGCAAAACAAAGAAAAAGAAGCAAGATTAAATGTAATGTAAAATAATTGAAATCATATACATGTATTGTTATATCTACTACTTACCAGAGGTATTTTATGTGTAAATACTACTGGTATTACCACTTCTACAACTTAGCTATGAGAAATAAGTAGTACAGTAGCAAAGTAGCAATCACCTGGGTGCTCAGTAGATTTACAGAATGTATATATGTGGTAATTGCCAGTTGACAGTGGTGTATTACTCACAGTCTGTATAACATACATACAGTACAGTGCCTGTTTTATCCAGCTTTATCATACAAGGGAATTCTTTACCAGTAATCATGGTAATTGCAACATAAAATCCTGGACGGGATAATATTCATGCACATGTAACATGTGTAAGAGCAAAATGTTTACCAATACTTTTTTTGCCATTTTCATTTTGTGCCTCACAAAGAGCTGACTAACTGCTAACATGGCTAGTAGCAGTGAATTTTAAACCCAAGAAGACCTTAGGTGTTGTAGTGTCAATGCACATACAAGAAGACTTATTTGGTCCATCCCACAGACCCTCCTGTACATGCTGACAGATTGATTTGATACCATCCAATGTGTTTAACAATGTATTAATTTTTCATGTCTTCATAGACCATAAACCACAAAAAAGTGATCCCACATAATACCAGCAGTGTGAGAACATGGCTAGACAGTCTTTTCTACTGTAGTGTATTAGCCTCCTTTCGACCCTCTTTGGTGTTTTGCGGCGACTTCTGGTCGCTTGCCGACAGACAGGGTGGGAAAGCCCCTTTCCCGCACTGCCCGGCGGTGTTTACATCTAGTAAATCGGTCAATTATTGACAAAGTTATGTACGTTTTCAGGTGTGCTATGTATATGTTCC
>JAAUYG010112752.1_pt1 | contig 10929 bp, 10 predicted proteins | sample 7278091 | NCBI WGS metagenome assembly JAAUYG01 (sample SAMN14350201, study PRJNA611818) | marine sediment metagenome | isolation source: surface marine sediment (0.6m) | place: French Polynesia: Moorea | collected 2018-08
CGTTCAAACGATTTCTTCTGTAAAACCACTATGCAAAGGCAATCACAAAATACCTGTGGCCTTTACAGATACTGCATACAGTTTTTCATTGTCATTTTTAAATTAGAGCAAAATTAAATTGATAGGGAAAATTTTTTGGGGAAAATTAAAGTTGAAGATATAAAATTTATTGAGATATTATTTTAAAATGAAAAATATATTTTTTTTTAAGTTTAAATGCTTTTAATACATTTTGGTCAATTATTTTTCTTTTAAATGTCAAGTTGAAATGTTAAGTTGACAAAAAGGTTGGTTTATCCCTTAACCACATAATAGTTTTTGAATATGAAAGTTTCAAAATGGGCGTACTGGTTTGAGAACCCGCCTAGAAATCCGAAACAGACGATTGTAAAGCAAAAACGATGCAACTCTGCTGCCTACCTATTCAATATGCATATCATGGGGTGATGGGGATCGGATATCCTTCAGCAGGCAATGAAGTGCTTTAGAACAAATGGGGTATAGAGTTGTACTCCCTATCGGTTCCCAAACAGCTCAACCTCCATTAATGGTCAAGCTACAGCATCTCTCGTGACTTGGAAAAAGACCTCAAAATATTCTAGATAATGGGTTTAGTTTCTGAAAACAGAATGACTTGATAATTATTTTACACTTGGACAATGTATTGAACAATAGAAAATGTTCACAGGGAAACAGAGGCGAACATTAAAATGCAATACGAGTGTTGTGAACCTATATAAATAAATAGATGTTTATAAAAAAAAAAATAGAAATTGGAGGAGGAGCTGTTGAAAACTGCAGGTGGAGGTTCTTAGGAGCGCTAACCTGACTGGGTAGTGTGATGCAATTTTTTAGTCCTGTGCTAGTCTATTCTGCAGCAAAAATGTAACGATCAAAAGCCATATTTGAGACTCCACCAGTCTAAATACAGGGGTGCCCAACTGAATTGATACGTCATTTCCATGTGGGAAATAATCCCCTCTCAGTTATATTTTCAACCCCCCCCCCTCTCCTGCGAGTGAAGCGAGGGCAATTATTGAAAAAATTGCCTCGGTGGCGGGGCATTAACTCACTCATAAACCTGCATGTTTAGTGACCGCCCATAAACCTGCATGTTTAGTGACACATGCTCTTCAAGTCGAATCATCAGTGCAACTGGTCCTCTTGTTATTTTGTTTTCAAACATTGGTATGAGCATGGTGTAGTACTATTACAAAATTAGTGTGTACACAGTACAGGAAGTACTTGTAGAATGCTAAAATAACAAAGGATGTTCATCACATATTCATCCATGCGTGGCTAAACCTTTACCCTGGTTACGGGCCTCCCAGAGTAGCTCCGAAGCAAAGAAGATGCAACGTCTTAAGTAAGGAGGGGTTGGAGTGGCTAAGGGCAGCAAATCGCGGTAAATACATTGGATCCCCCGGTTGTCGGTTGAGTGAAGTGCAGCTTTGGTTAGCATTTCACTTCATGAATAATTTAGTATCTGTTAGAGAGCACCCTGAAGCCTCTAAACACCGATATCTTCCAGACTCTCGTGCACTGTTTGTTATACTTCCCCATTATGAGTTTTTAGCTGTTTTTTAGCTGTTTTTAGCCCTTAGTGTGACAGAGAGGCACTTGTAATATCATCAAAGCACCGAACTAAAATGCAGTTTACATGCAGATGTTTGGCGATATTTCAAGTTGTTTGTTATAGTGCACTTTGTGTGATGGGAATCAGGCAGACAAGACATATCCATTTATTTTTGATACTTGACACAGAAAACCAAGCTGCTTGTTCATTTTTTTTTAAAAACTTCCTTGCAAATTGCCCTGACTTCCAAAAATCCATATACCTATATCACAGAGGAACTGCGAAAGCAGGTCTTAATTGTGAGGTGGTTGTGTAGTTAAACTCTGAGGCAACTAAACGTGCAAAATACACTGGTCTTTATTTTATATCTCAGGCGTTATTAACCCTACCATAAGTTAGTTTTAACGGCCATCTCGCATCCGATTTACTGTTCAAGATCTCCTTTACACCTCCAGAAAAAAATGTGAAGATCTCTAGATACCTCATCGCTAAGCTGAAGTTAATTTTTTCCCTTGTTCCCCATACAGCCATAGTGTGCCGTCTCATGTACAAGTAGAAAAGTGAAGCATTGTTTGTCTTTTGAATGAATAATAAAATTCATGATCCACATCTAGAAGGCCTTGGATGAGACATTAAAATAATTATATGTATTACAATTGACTGATTTCTTACGTGGTGTCCACCAAAATAATATGCTCTCTGCCCCAGTTAGATGATGTACTCACCATGCCCCCAGGAGGTACTTCAGTGCCCATATTTTAAAAAAAAAATTGATTCTATTGTTTAGTTTTATTTACAACAGGGAAATATAAGTTACCTAGGGCTCTAGAGATGACTTAAAATTGGAATTTATTGGTCACCTTTGACCTTAGGTGACATTCCAGGTCAAATCAGTCATTCAGCTTGAAAGCATTACATGTATAACATTACACACCATGTCTCATGGAACTTAGGTTACTGTGGAACACTAATAGGAAGTTGTCTATATGAGGTTTCATAGCTGATATGACCTCTTGCCTTAGATTATATTTTAAGTAGAAAATGAAGGTCGTCCCATTTTAAAGTACTATCCACACTTGTAGCTGTCTCGAAAATATTAAAGGCCAGAAAATATGTAATGGCAGGGTATTATACCTGAATAATTAATGATATCTCAGTACGCATGCAGAAGGTTAAGGTCTGTGGACTTCTTGTTAAAATATAAGGTAGATTCTGGGTATGAATTGTTTAAGGAATATGGTCCTTCAGGATTATGCTTGTTTGATCTGCGAGTTTGTATTCTAAACCATGTTGTTTGTAGATGATGTTATGGTAACTACATCCATAATGCAAATGGAATATGGTACGCGAATGTTCATTTACACTTGCTGGCACTGGTATCATTTGACAATTTATATATAGCATTGGCAGAATAACTGTGCGTCGAATTCGAGTGCTACATACTAGTACATCCGGATATATTGCAGTATTTTATGGATATATTTAAATGAACTATCGTAAAAGAAAGGCTAAATAGATGTAAATGTCTAAATCTAACGCATTCGGAATTAATTAATATGCCTCTGTACTTATACATGTATGAGAATGTCCCTAACTCTCATTCCCTGTATTAGAAATATGCGATGATATTTGAGCATTGACGACATTGATTGATCAAGGATTTTGGTGGCAATTTTGAAGGCAGACTATTAAGGCTAAAGAGCCTCTAATTCTTTACGCATGTTTACTGCTTCGGTATGCTGTATTTGCCTGTTAATGCCACACTTATCTGGCTTTTGTTCTATGTACTCTATACCAGTCAAACCTATTTCCCACTGAAACATGTATACAGCGAGTGTGTGAGTTTATATAAGGCTTCCTGAACTTCTTTGAATAATGTACCATAACCAATGATATCCTTGTGGAAAGTTCAAACCCTGCTTGAAGTCATTATGATCCAATGACAGCGAACGTATCATTGGTGTATTGGTAGAGAGAGCGATGGCGAGAGGAGCCTGCTGAGTGTACATGCTGCTAACACTGCTTTATAAACCAGATGGTGACAATCGACGAGATCACCAGGCACATGGCTGGGCGCATACCTTTTGAAAAACTTGCCATCGAACTGGCCCTGGCAGATGGCACAGCAATACTACACCACACTTGTCACTTCGGATGAAGGCTGACGTCAATATAGGCTGAAATATAAGGTACATAAACGTCTGCTTGTGTTGAGGAAATGTTTACATACATATATTCCACACCAAACTTGGTAAATTTCTATAAATACACTATAAATATGGTCACACGTAAAACTTTACCAGCTGGAACCAGATGCAAGCCACTGTATCCGCAAGGCATGCCTAGCCGGTACCATTTGTGGAGGTGCCACACAACCCAAGCTCTCAATTTTGATTACTTTATCATATACTTCGACCTTAGTAATGTACTATTGCTCGCATGGTGGACCCTGCAGTTTGACAGTGTGTAGAAAATATTTGGGCAGCAAAATCCATTGGCACTGGAACAACCAGCAGTGTTGGAGGAGCAATGAACAATGACACCAGCAGATGTGCATCAGCATGACATGGATTCTCTCATTCAGTACTTGTTTGCATTTTGGGCCGTTCTTGGGTGCGATGAAAAAAGGTGCAAGTGCAGTTCTCAACAAAATGCTGTGGTGTTCTCAACAAACGCCCCTTGACAAATGGCCTCATAATATGTTTTTGGTCCATCACTAACAAATGGCCCACAAATTTTCTTCCAGTATACCTGTAGGTACACTCTATAGCGATGGACATAAACGTGGTATCAGAAGCATGGTGATGAAGGTGCGTGTTGGAGTGAGTGTGTCCAACAACAATAATGAGCAATAAAATACTCGGTTTCTTCGTTTATTGCCCCGAATGATGATGAACCCAAAAGAGACCATAGTGTACCCACTTAAATACATACGTGTATACAGGAGGCCCGGTAGTTGTCATCCATTATAAAGTGAGAAAATGAAATTTTTGACATTATCCCGGGCGGGCAAAATAAATTGTCAAATATGTTCAGTTCTATATTCAAACAATTCAAACAATTTAAGTAACAGTCCTCTTGCGACCTATGGCTCTCTCTGCGCACTCTAGATCATCCACCGCGGGCGACGAATTGCTCTATGGCCCACGATTCCTGCAACAGCAGCTGAAGATTAATCTTAGTGGGCGTCAGGCGGCCATCAACGTCGAACATGGAGCTAGCAGCGGCAAGGATGTGTCGTTGTGTCGGTTCCAGAGTTGCGTACTTCTCATGCTTGGCGAATGGCACAAGGGTCGAATAGGATTCTGTATCCCAGCCTAGGCCTGAAATGCACTGGTCAGGATTGCAGAGATCCGCTGGGACCAGCTTCCGTATATCCGGCTGATCCGATTCCCATTCCTGTAGTGGCATGCGGAAACTCTCATAGATCCATTGCAGAGCCTTTACAGTCTCCGGAAGTTATGAAGCATCTGAAAACGTAGCCATGACGTTTGTTTACGAAGGTGTTCGCTTTCAGTTGTTCTAGTAACATGCTGGACACTTCCGGTGGTCTGTTCGTATCCGTCAGGCAGTTACCATAGTGATGACGCAACACTGCATTCAGGTCGAATGGGCTGCTGGTCAACCCCATTGCAATCGTTGTGAAACGTAGGATACGGAATGCCCTGGTATCAGTTTGCTCCACGTCATGTGGGACCAGAATCCGCAACAGGTCGCGGTGTTCTGGTTTCATTCCCACTTGCAGGAAAGCCTTTGTGATGTCACATATCATAACGTGTGGACTGGTCCGGAAACGCAGTAGTATTCCGAGGAAACCTGGCGGTAGTGGCGGCCCAGTGTACAGCAAGTCATTCAGGCAATTTCCGTCACCTGCTTTTGCTTTAGCGTCGAAAACTGGACGTTGTTTCGTGGTGTGGCCTCCTGGTTTATTGACGCTAAACCAGGGAAGGTAGAATTGCCTTGTTTCCAGTGATGCCCGGGGTGCCTCCTCCAAAATGCCCATGGATTCGTACTGCCCCAGTAATTTAAACAGGCTAGTCTTTTTATCCACTGCATGGAAGCGAGGGAATTTCTAAGCTGGTTAAGGCTACGGGCTAGCACGAAATTGTTGTGTATTTCCAGGGAATCCCGGTCCTTTCTGAGCGGAAGTTCCAACTGATATCTGCCATCCTGTAGCCGTTCCACTGTAGACCAGAAATTGATGGCTGTTGGATCATCTGTCTTCGATACAGTTTCTCCCAGGCCGATTGCATTGTGCAGGAGGGAAACTGCATTCGCCTGCCAACCCAAAAATTTCCAACCGCACGCTTCCCTCTTTCCCCTCTTACCTCGGAAGAATCCGTCTTCCCTTCTCCCCCTCCCAACCCCCATCACTCCATCTTGAATTGAAGACATGCCACTGCTTGATACGCGCGGAAATTATAATGAATAAATATGAAACAAGAGGTCCATGGACCTTGGCGCTCTGCTTGACACCTGCAACTGGTGTGACAAATGGCAATTTTCTGCAGACTTATATCATAATAATATATGGCCTAGCTCGTTTACAGGATATAAGGCTTCAAAATCTGAGAAAAAAAAAAAACGTCTGGGCATATGGCCCAGGGGAAGCCACAACTAAAATTTGAAAGAAATCCATGCAATAACTTCAGAGATAATCGATGCCACAGACGGACGGACGGATGGACGGACGACGGACGACGGACGACGGACGAATTTCGATTTCATGAGCTCTGCTGACATAGTCAAGCAGAGCTAATAACCCTGGATCAATCCCAATGAATTTAATTGGACAGTACAAACCAACCCCGATCACAGCCAGAGGATCAGATTGGACAGAGAAAATAATCTGAATCACTGAATGAAGATGCGATTGGATAGAGAAAATAATCTGAATCAATATCAATGGATCTGATTGGACATAGAAATATCCTGGATCATTGCCAAAGGGTGTGACTGGATATGCAGAGAAAATAATCTGGATCACTGCCAGAAAGTTTGGACAGAGAAAATAATTTGTAGCATTGCCGGAGGGTGTGATTGGACAAGGAAGAGAATCTGGATCACATTATAGGGATCTGATTGGACAGAGGAAATAGACGAGATCACTATCAATGGACCTGACTCGGTAGAGAAAATAACCCAGAAAACAGCCACAAAGATCTGATGGAACAGAGAAGACATAATCTGGATCAAATGTTACATGCTTTAATGTCTTTGACTGATCAGAAAGAAGATATTAATGTACCATATATCACTAATAAATCACTGTAAAACATCTATCACCAACTGTTCTGGACATGTGGACTAGAAAATGGGAACATATTAAATGGCAACTGGCAAAATTTTGCAATTTTTATCTATTTTTTATTTCTGTATCAACATGTTTCCTTTTATATGTATCGTCGCCCCATCAATTTTACAATTACAGGTAATCTGCCGCTGATGACTTATATTTTATGTAAATTTCCATAGCCATACCGACAGCCCCAGCCTTCTGCTCCTGGGTCTGCTTCTTCATCAGTTCATCCAACTCTGCTTTATGCTTCTTGGCCTAAAACACAGAAATTCATCCCCCAACACTGACAGAGAATACTGAGGCAATCAAAAAATTTTGTCTTTGACTTTGTCTTGAGATAAGAACAAAATGAATAAGTAGCCACTTCCGTAGAATTTTAAATTGCTTCATCAATTATATTACTCCGCAGTTATAAGCTGAACTTTGATATAAAAATCGAGGTCAAGTTTGAAAGCACTGTATGTATATCAGATGCAATGTATTACTGCCTAATGACCAACTTCTTGAATATCCGGCATAAAAATGTTTGACATGTTATTTTGGCCTCAGTGTTAACTCAAAAAATGAATGCAGTCTCGCACCAGTTCTGCAATTTTCTGTTTCTTTCTGTCGTTCAGTTTTTTCTGCAGAGCCATTTCCTGTTTCCGTCTCTCGGCGTCCGTCTTGGTTTTTGACTCTTCCAATTCCTTCATCAGTCGATCCCTCTCCCTCTCAAAGCTGCCAGGCCTGGGAAAACGATATTATCATAGGCAAACTCCGTTAGGACCTATACAGGCTTGGGGACAAGTGTCCAATATCATGACAATACAACCATATCAGATCAGGATAACAAACACATGATAAACGCTGTCAATGGATCTGATTAGACAAAGTAAATAATCCAGTTCACAATGACAAAGTTGTGATTGAACAGAGAAGATCAAAATTTTGTATCAACTGCTCCAGAATTTGATTGATTAGGCACAGGATATGGATATTAATGTTACATACATCACTAATAAATCACTGTAAAACATCTGCAAAATATTATGATTCAAGTTTACATTTCATGTTTTGTGACAACTTTGGGCCAAAGTTTTCAGCTGGTAGTTTCCACAAATGCTTTCCAAAGTTGTACATACATGTACAGAATAAATCACAACCTCCGGGACCGTAAAACTTTCATGCGATTTATATTTTCATTGTAAAACTTTCATATAACATTTTATATGTGTCACTTAGTTATACAGTAACTCTTCTCGCATAATACAAAATAATAATAGACTAATACACAAGGCTACTTTAAATTTGTGATTAAAGTTATTCTGTGGTAATTGCATACTTCAGCTGATGTCCGAGTAGTTCAATTAAATTAAAAACATCGATGGGTCCAGGACACTTCCCTGCCCAATGACGGAACTAAAGCCATTAACCTTGAGAGTGCAACTGGCTACCTCAAATCATGATCAAATTATTCTATGCTAATGTTATACTTCAGCTGAGGGATGATGAGGCAAAATTGTACACACAGAAAATTTTCTTCCTATAAATTGTCACATAATGGGCATGGTGAAATGCTTGGAAACAACGTGGAAAAATGTAACTGAAGCCAACTCTGGAATGTACATGTAGCTGGGTAAAAATAAGTTGTTTGCTTTGTAGTGTCTGCTACTTTTTTTTTTTTTTGCTCCTGGAGCCAATCATTCCTTACCCTTTGTCCTTTTTCAAAATGACCAGCTGCTGCCCTATCATCATGTCTTCCGTCTCGCGATCGTGTTCCTCAGCCAGGTTGTTACCATCGACCAGCGCCCGACGCTTCTCCAGTTTCTCCTCCAGTAACACCCGCTGTCTCGTGATCTCATCATCATACAGCTTCTCCAGGGCGGCCTGGTTCTTCGCGTGTTCTTTCATCAGCCAATCGGCTTGCTGCTGCTTGAGTTCTCCCTGAGTCTTGATGTCGTCTAGGAGTGCCTGCTGGAATCCTTTCACCGCCATTCGCTTACGCTGCGATTTCTCCTGAAAAGCAGAAGCATGCGATTACTGTAATAAGTAGTTAGCCCACCATAGCTAAGTTACTGTCCATGCACCAAGGTGTACATACGTACTGGAATATATAGATATCGAGCTTTAGCAGGCACTCATGCACCAAAAATGAATACTGATGTACAAAAAAGTTTAGTGCTTATGTACTAAAGCCCGTGCTAGTGTACCGGAGTTTAAATGCTGTTGTACCAGAGCATAGTACTCATGCACCAAGGCTTAGACCTGGTGTAGCAGAGCTTTAGTGTTTGTACATATACACAGTGAAACCTGTCTTGGAAGACCAACCCTTCAATAAGAAAATTGTGGTCTCTCAAGGCAGGTGGTCTCTGGTGACAGTTTCAACTGTACAGAATTATAGGTCTTTGTGTCAGAAAGAGGTGGTCTTTCAAGACAAGTAGTTTCTCAAGGCAGCGCTATCTCTTAAGATAGGTTTTACTGTACTACTTTTTGTGTATGCTGTCTCAGCTGACCTGTCTGAGTTTCTCCAGCTCTTCACTCTGTTCCAACTCCAGTAGAGTGGTCACTTCATCCTTGCTGGCCTCGTGTTGTTTCTTCAGCAGTTCTAGCACCTCACTTCTCTCCTGGGGTCACACGTACAGAGCGGATTGAATCGTCATAAGCATGATAACGTACAAAGGCATACAGTAACTGTATTTTTCACGGGTGGACACTGTATGCACTGTACAAACTAAGACCAAAGTCATTGATTGTTTTTGTTAACATTATCGAGGAGTTGCAATTAACACCATTCAAGTGACGGTGACAAAAGTAGTCCCAGTACATGTGACATGTTAATTATGTCTGAAACTAATGAACATAGAACATGTATAGGTTTAGCCATGCCGAGATATGGTGTTAGTTTTTCTCATATGAACATTTATATTGACTTTCGTCCCTCTATTTTTTGCTGTAGCATGTTTAAGTTATTCACCTGAAAGAAACGAGGTTACTTTTGACAACAGTCTCAATATAACATACCACATACTGTAATAATATTCATGTATTAGCTGCTTTCTGCATAACTGTTTTGAAACAATATAATACACTGCATGCAGTTTTAAGCAGCATTGGCTGCAGCTTTTATAAAATTCCTATACAGTGAACCCTACGATTTAAGACCCCTCCATTTACCAATTCCCTTCACTTTAAGACCAGCCATCAGTGACATCATTCTTATATTTTCAATATAAATATCCCTCCATTTTAAGACCATATATATCTGACTGAGGGGGTGGTCTTAAAATGCTGGGACCACTGTACTGTGTATTATGGGTCTCCGCTTGACCCGGTTTCTCCAAAAAAAAAAAATCTTAACTCTAGAAATGATCTAAGTCCAATGTTATTATCGGCAAGCATTGTCTTTCATTTAGTACTGCTTGCTGTGTGCCAGGGAGCCTGGGCTATCTTCCCAGGTGCTCAGCCCACAGAGCAACCCCAGCGCGACCCAGGTGGCGGACAGGGGAATGACCTTTAGCTAAAGGTTAGCCAGCTACTTTAGCTGGCCGCGGACCATAGTGGGCATTACCTTGATCATTGCTGGACTTTTTTCAAGATGTGACTTGACAGTTTAGACCTGTTTTGGCACTGTATGACCCTTTTGGTGTTGATGTGCCATTAAACTTTGATATCACTCACTCACTGCTTGCTGTGTGTACAATGATACCAACCTCAGGCTGCATGTGTCTGACACTCTCCTCTACTTCCTTCCTCTCCTCTTCCTGCTGTTCTATCAACTCAGACATCCTCTCCTGATATAGGGACAGATACAGAATGAAGTCATTAAAGGGACAGATGTAGAATGATGCCATTACTGGGACAGATGTAGGATGATGTCATTGCATGGACACATGTAGACTGATGTCATTACAGGGACAGATGTAGAATGATGTCATTCAGGGACAGATGTAGAATGTCATTAGAGGCAAAGATACAGAATGTTGATTACAAGGACAGATGTAGAATGATGTCATTACATTGGACAGATGTAGGATGATGTCATTACTGGGACAGATGTAGAATGATGTCACTACAG
>JAAUYG010033103.1_pt1 | contig 10927 bp, 3 predicted proteins | sample 7278091 | NCBI WGS metagenome assembly JAAUYG01 (sample SAMN14350201, study PRJNA611818) | marine sediment metagenome | isolation source: surface marine sediment (0.6m) | place: French Polynesia: Moorea | collected 2018-08
CTACTACTACTACTACTACTACTACTACGATCACCACCACGACGAGGAAGCCGGTGATGAAAATTTCCAAGCAGTATAGTAAAGTTCTTAATGCTCGTGACGTAATTGACATTCATGTATATATGGCATGTCCAATAAATGTACCTATTTATTATCTGCACACGCAATACCCTATCCATGACTTAGAGATAAAATTCAATTTGGTTTCCGTTTAAGGACATTAAGTCAACCGGGGAAGTTGATGCATAAAGTTTGTGAATGGTCTATACTACCTACAAACGCAAGTACTGTTATAAAGCATTACTTATTCAACGACTTTTAGCTCTGCGTGACTGTGAGCAGAGCTGATGAAATCGAAATTCGTCCGTAGTCCGTCCGTCCGTCTGTGGCATCGATTATCTCTGAAGTTATTGCATGGGATTCTTTTAAAGTTTAGTTGTTGCTTCCCCTGGACCATATGCACAGATGTTTTTTGAATTTGTGAATTTTTTTTTTACGACTGTTGTTCTTTATCGTTAACATGGGACCCTGGGAGCGAAAATGTCAAAACGCTAGTCCTCGTACAAATCACGGCCGAAAGTTTTCAAACTTCTCCTCATAAAAGTGCGTTTGATATTTTTGAAATATTGAAAATTGAAATTTAAACGAATTGTTTTCGTTTTCGTTAACATGGGAATGAAAATTTCCAAACACTACTCCTCCTACATGTACAAATCGCAGCCAAAATTAAAGTTTCCCGAATTTTCCTCCCAGCGGTCCTCACAAAAACACGCTTGGGATTTTTGAATGTTTGAGTTTCCAATTTTTAACGATATGTGTTTTTCGAAAATTTCAAATTCACCATTGTAGCCTAAATCAAAAACCTCATTTATCCGGAAAACGAGCGACCGTAGAGCAAAAAGAGTTGAAATTTGGAACTTGTAGGTAGTAGTTCGATATAAATAATGCACTTTTGGCCTTCTAGAGTTCTAGGTCATTTTGGCGTTTTTTCCGAAAATACGACTTGCAAAAAAAAATACTACTTCTTCTACACATCGCAGCCAAATTTATCAAACTTCTCCTGAATTATCTTCCCAATGGTTCTCACAAAAGTACGTTTGGGATTTTTTATTTTTTTTTTTTTTTCATTTCCGATTGTTAACTATTTGTTTTCGAAAATTTTAAAGTCACCAGTGTAGTCTATGGAGAAATACAGAATCTCAATTATCTCGAAAACGAGAGATCGTAGAGCAAAACGGAGTGAAATTTGAGACCTGCAGGTAGTAGATCAACATATATGGGGTACATTTGGCCTTGTATCATTCAAGTTCAGTTTAAGGTCATTCGGTGCACTTTCGATTTTTTTTTTGTAATTTGGGCCTAATGATAGCAGATAGGAGAAACCATTTTGAGTGGCTATGTGAGCTAAACGGTCAATGTCAAGGTCACTCAGATTTCGAAGCCTATATATGGCAAAGGAGCAGAGTTAGGCCGTGTGTTACTATTAAACATTAATACGAAAGCATGTATGAGGAGTCCAATGACAGTATCACATTTGACCTTGAGTGACCTTGAAAGTTAAGGGGCCGAAAGTGATCTAAAATTGATACATGCATAGTGAGGTTCTCAGTGTGTGAGAGTTAATCTCAGATTTCAATTGATTTAGTCTGCAGCAGCGAGTTTTTATACAAGTTTGCAAGAAAATTGCCAATGTCATACCAACTGCAGCTCTCAAGCAGATTTCCAAGGTCCATGGACCTCTTGTTTTTTGCTTTTTTGCTTTAGTGAATATCCATTATAATTATATTATGTCATTTTTAATCCTGATCTCAGAATGTAGTATCTATAAGAACCCGCGTTCAATTATGAACTGATGATAGACAGATTCCAGATGAAATACGTTTAAAAATCTATCGGCTGACTAGAGATATGGGTGTGTTTGTACGAAATCTCTAAATTTTTGACTGCCAGTTTTTATGTTATTTTCAAATACCAAGCAGCATGAATGGAAGTTCTGGCATATCCCCCTAGCCTAGGTTACAGTAGTGAGTAGTGAATTTAAAAAAATCTATACAAATACTTAAATATTAGGTGTTGTTAAAATAGGGAGTATTTCGCGCCATAAAATCGCAATATGAATACTCGACTTCATTCGGAGGCTAAGCTACAATTGGTCATCTGGCGCCTTTAGCCATTACGTCACAAAAGCTTCGACCAATCGTGGGCATACTTCGTTTTCGCGCATTTTCTCTTCTTTCGGGTATCGTCGGGGAGTTTTCCTGCCAACGGGGTTAAAACACTCCCTATTATATTATTATAGCTATTTGGATTTACTTTCAACAGGAATTTAGTAGCCTTTACCTTTTTCAATACTTTTGCCGATTTGATCATATATTCTTGGGAGGTTTTCTGTGATCGTCTTTTCACGTATGCTTATTCAATGTAGTTCTTCTCTTGTCGGCAAAAATAATGATGGACCAACGTAGGTGTTACGTTTTACGTGTTAACGCCTTTGAATTACCCACTGCAGGTAAATATTGTTAAAAGAATGTGTAAACACAACTGCAGTGCAGCGTACTACCAGCTTTTCCTTCGTTCGGCAACTACAGATGACAATGTGTGTATGGACTGCCCGATGGCATAAAACAGGGATATCATCTGCAAACAAATATATGAGTTGACTGGATGCTTATCAGAACTTGACGCTGGTTAGGGCACACTTTCGGTTTCAGACATTGCTTACGTAACATGAAAAAAATGATTCTTTTTGTATCCGACATCGAACGCTCACCCAGCTACCCAGTTATAGCTTTTTGTCTACTGACTTACATGTATATAGTGTGCACATATAGTGGAGAGTCACCGAGATACTCTGGGTGACTTTATGACCTCACTTTTTGTCGCGCTGCAGTTGACATGTCAGTTCGTTCAGTTCATTCACGCTGTTCTTGCTATATTATCGTCGTCGGTTGGATGCCTCGGCAAAGCAAGTGAAGCGCTGCAGGATAGCCGTGCCTCGTGGGCCCCACGCTCACACGCTTGTGGCTCCAGGCCACCGCGGGTTTCAGCCAGTTTAAACCGGTCTTTGCCGACCATTGCAATTCATACAAAGAGGCCCGTCAGCAGGATTGACTAATGGCCAGTGTCAGCTGATCGAGATGGATATAGTCGTAATGAAATATTACGATGTCTTGCTACAGGTAACGTTTAACTTTTGATCATTTTGGTATTTTACATATATGCATGTGCTAATATACTTGCCATGGCCTTTTTTGATCGGGAGTGCCACAGGAGCGTTGCAGATCCTTGGCATGGGAAATTTATTGATTTCCTTGTCCAGGAGCCTATTTCCAGGCAAAACAGCTGATTCGGCCTAACCCAGTTTTTTTTGACGAGCCTACATGTGGTGGATGTGTTCTAGGCACGGCAACTAAGCAACGCTGCGTGGATGCTGCCCGGGGGATGCTGCTCCAGGAAATATTGCCTGGGGGTAGGGTGGGTGTCTGGATCAAGGTGAGGGAGTGAAAGTAAGGCAAAGAAAGCTCCATCGATCCTTGTACATAAATGTCGATGCTTTTTTACCGACATGTGGCAACCACGGACCGGAGATTTTTTTCACTCTTTTCGAAATACAATGTACTTTGCGGAATCTTCTACCTACTAGGAGCTGAATCATACTTTTTTTTATTATGTACCAAACAGTATTTGTGTGTGAATTCGGGCGTTCAGACTGGCTCGGTGTGGGCTTTGGTGAAAGTGGAGGAAGGCAGCGGTTTTAAGACGGCAGCCCCCTATTTAAAGCAGCTACATTTCTTTTTTTGTAACTGCCGCTGTATCAGTTTCCTTTTGCGGGAACGGATGCGTCAGCATCATTGAACCGCAGCCAAATATTATAGGCAAAAGAAAAGCCAGCAGTTAGGTCAACACGGCAGACCAGTATTTGTCTATCTGACATTGCAGTTATGCTTATCATATGACTCGTGTGAAGAAGTATAGGCATTCCGAGGCCCTACTATACTGAGTTATTGTCCAGTTAGAGAGCGTGATGGGATTATTACCATGATAATGTTATGGGACTGAGAGGGGGATTTAGGGGATTTTACATGTGGGCACATGTACATACATTATATGTCTAATAATATGTGGAAAGCTAATTTAATGTGTGGCTGTAGTTAGCTATGAGCCGTATATACATGTACACAGGCACCAGATATACTGCATGATTGCAGATACCCAGCGACAATAGAAGACGGAGCCTCGCCCAATTACTATATGGATCTCTTTGTTCATCTTGTTTAATATTCATGAAGGCATACATGTATATCATGCACACCGGTCGATACCGGACACCGAGGCTCCTGACTGCATGCAGGAGTGATGTAGCTCCAAGGAGCAGACGATCCTCCAGCGTTAGTGCACGCCGAAGCGGATTTACTGCGTCCTTGACAACCAGGCAGGCATTGTGGGCTGAAGGGAAGACAGTATAGGCCTACACGTATGCGCAGTGTGCTAAATGGAGATCTGTAGCCGGAAAGATCAATGTCGTTTGGCTGGTGAAGGTAGCCTTTCTGCACCCGCTCCCCATTGGGGTAATGGGAGCCATTTCATAAGCAGAGATCATAGTGCAATTCTACCTTAGTTACTACATATATTGCCACGGAAATAAAGATCGGATCCTAGAATCAAGACCCCTTATTAGACGATCAAACGTTAGGCAAAATGAGGGCTATATTGTTTTCAATAAAGGTAGTATCCGACTTCCTATTAGTCAGACAATGTCGATCCCACTTAATTCCCACCTTTAAGTTATTTCCGTTACTTGTGCAGTTTATATATGTATGACATTGCCGCGATTACCACACAAAACAATGAAGGACGGTCCAGCTAGTAATGGATATTTTGATATGTGGTTCTGTGGTTAACCGTGTCAGGGAAGTGAAATTAAATTTCCAATAAAGCGTCCATCCTGCGCGTTCGACTGACCCAGTTTCCCGCCGGCGCGTATTGTATTTGGCAAAGGCTAGCAGTTCAATGGCATAGGTAGAACCCACCAAAGGGAGCATATATGTAGCTAACTATAGCATGCATCCCTTAGAACTACATGCTTTGATCGCTTGTCATGATACTTGTTAAAACGAGCCCTAATTAAGAATTATTCCAGATACTACATGTATTTATTACTAGTGTCATTTGTGACCACTTAGCAGTCTCGTCTTTGCATGCCCCCGTTGTATCGCTGTCATGCACATATCACGTGAAAAACATGTGACTTCGACTGCCATGTAATACTCATCCTGGTTCAATATTTTGTTAAATTGAGTTCAATCTATCGTCCATTTAAATGGATGTGCCCCGTGACTTTGCTACAATGTACTGTACTTTGGGGGTGTTTCACGCATGTGTTGATAAAAGGATTAGAAAATTGATTATTTGATTATTATTTTCAACTGTCGAATAGAGAGAATATTAGGATGTAGGGTATCTGTTTGTGGGATACCACCAATGACGCCAGATGCATTGGTGGCTTGCCTTCTTTCTAGTATTCTCTGCCTGGTGATATGATGACTTTGATGACTTGTCGTTCATTTGCTAATCTACAGTGAAAATGTTTGAATCTAGTCTGGGGCACTTTGGTTGTTCGTTTCATTGCACAGACGCTACATGGCCCAGTTTAGCCAGCCATGGTTTGTGTAGAAAGAGAGTCTGCCAGGGTCGGAAGGAGAACTGAAAGTTGACCCCAGTCTGTGTCCATTATTAAGCGAACCTAAATCCGGACAAGAAACTTTTAACATATCCGTCTGGCACGTTTTATGATATGTCACAGCCCGTTACCTTGGAGAACCACAGTTTCACCACAGTATTCAAAGCCGGCATTCGCTAAATGATATACCAGCCAAACGCAAACTGAAGATGCTTGTTATAAATTTGTTACGATGCATAAATTTAAATTAAAATGATATTTTGCGGATAGCGATGTTTGAACGTCGTCGAACGGGTCCCGTCAAGTCACACAAAATTAAAGGACAACCCGGAAGACATTATTGATCCATCAAGTGGCGAGAATAGAGTAAGCCGGACGTTTATGTGTCATAGGTACATGTACATATATATTGCATTTTGATAGAGGTACATGTACAATGTAGCAGCAACAGCGCACCATAGTCATTGCTAATCGCCGTCAACGATTCTTCATCATCGCTTGGACACAAAGTCGACAAATTGACTTATTAGTCCCAGCGGTATACAATGTACAAGCCAGCCAGAGTACAGAAGAGGGTTTGAGAAAATAGCGTTAATTTTCCCATGGCTTTACTTCATACATGTACAGTACCTGTCATCGACGGCACGGTTTCACCTGTGTATGAATATGGTAGCTTATTATTGGCCGCAACTTGTTACTAGGAAGACCGATCAATATATCTAGGCTCCCCGATAATATTATAGGCCGCGTGCTTTGTTCGCTGCCGGTTTTGTCTGCGGCGTGACTCTTATAGTAAACAAATAGTTTTGTGTGTATATATAACGGTTTGTTTATGCGGAGAAATATATATGTCGACTGCATTTCTCTGAAAACAACGCCGATATGCAAACGTTTGCAACAAACGCCGCAGCTAGGTTCATCTAAGTGTTATTTGCTGTGTATTCGGCCCAATATATTTTTTGCAACCAACAAGGTTGTATAAATATCATGGTAATAGGCATTTAGCAGGCAGTGCATTCTGTTAAGTGAACGAAACGGCTCCTGTGGTGCCAAACAACCTTTCTGCACACCATCTTTACATGCCCTATGCATGTACATGTATATAATGTTGATATATCCGACAAAGCCTGGTTAGTATACCGAACCTTAAATTTTACATCTGTATTTATATGCAATGGCCATTTCCGGGCGTCTGGTGGATATTGTAATGCAGCGGTTTGAAAGATGCACACTGCAGATAAATATCAATGAATCAATAGGCAGATAGACATTTTATTTTATGATATGCCTAATACATAAGCCACGGTGAGCTGCTGTTCAAGAAAAAACAACAACAAACGAAATACAAAAAGCGAAATGTGATATTTAATTTAATGCATTCAACATGTAGTACTCATCTACAAATGTATTATATATAGTCACGTACTGTGTGTTTTCAGATGCTCGGAAACAGGATGGCCACTCGGTGTGGATCCTGAAGGAAGCAGACGAACGTGAAACAACAAAGCCGGTGGTGCCAAAATCACGTGACATCATGACAGCTTCGGTGTCGTGTTGCGGGAGGAAGCCCTCTCACGGGCCTTGTGACAACGACATTGACGGCTGTTACGCTTGGCTGATTGTCACAATGTCGTTTCTGGCACATCTCTTCATTTACGGCATCACGTGGTCGTCTGGCGTGTTTTACGACATCTTCAGGGAGGAGTTCGCCGGAAGTCGCGGCGCTATATCCCTCATCGCGGCGCTCAACACCGCTGTCATGTACGGCTCAGGTATGTACTGAAGGCGTGATGGCTTCTGGATTAACGTTGTTTGTAATTTGATTTGAATATACTAATAATATACCATTGTTTCGTACGCGAAGTACACTGACAACGATTACAACACTGTGATCAGGTCTCATTATTTTCCGGCCCCACAATCTAACACCAATCTAGGGTGTTTCATGGGCATTAATCCGTGGTGGGGATTAACGTCGGCTGTTAAAATTTCCTAATCAACTACATGTCCATGTACATGTAAAAGGACTGGCCTTCTGTTGAAATATTATGTCGATCATGCGAAAGCAGATATCAGGTAGGGACGGATATAGGAAACATTCCCTACTTTTTTTCTGAATGCCCATAAGGGGTCCATTCCATTTCTGAGCCACATACGATTCTCATGAGGTCGAATTTAGTTCACCCGAGGAGAACCTGTGTGCAATAGACATAACAAGATAGATCGGTTGAGGCTGAAAGTGCCCGGTGTTGCTCTTGAATGATCATCGATTCGCCACTGTACCATAGCGAGTCTCTAGCATACCACTGGGACTAGAAATCACGTGAATAATGAAATGCACATTGACGTAGCCAGAATTGATCTTTTCTGTATTAAAGGGATTTTTGTTCTTTTCTAAACTGTGTGGCACATGCATCAATCCAGAAAACCTACATGCAACATCCGCTGCTCCATACGTGTAGTTGTCATTCATAAGGTTTTCAGCAGATTCTATAGCATCCGGCGGCTAAGTACATATATCTTGCACTAGACTGACACATAATGTATATGTCACAAACACCAAAGAGTAAGTACGTTTTGTACATGTCGAATTATCTGTCGCCTTATTTAATCGTCATTCACTCAAGCTCTAACAGATACACCTGATCGTAAAGCAACATTAAGGTTATGACGCACCTGCCGCTTGGCATACAGCCTCGTGTAGGCCTCGTCACACAGCTGAGAGTAGAGTCGCAATCATTGAATGAACCCCCTGACTCCATCTAAATCAGTCCTGGATCTAAATATCTAACGTAATGTTTGTAAGACAAGACAGATCAGGGTTGTTTTCCTAACGACAATAAAGTCCGCTTTTCTCTTAATTTTATGGGAACTTCGTCATGTTGTTATTCCGCTAAGCACTGTGTCCCACCAGGTAGCGCCACTAGCTGTCGCCAGCACTAACCCTGTGTAATGTCACACAACTCTCATTTTCTTACTGTATTAATGCGCCGACTGAATGACATATTACAGTACCATGCAGGCTCTTCCGGAAAGTAGCTCTTGATTTTCCGGTTAGTAAATGATTAAACTTGGTGGTTATATAAACTACTATCCATATTAAATTATTGGCAAGTCTACTTTACATGTATATCTGATCTTTGAACTTATTTCACAACGATAGCAGCTCAGTACACGTTTTCGACATACATGTATTCAGCTATATTCAGTTATATTCAGCTATATCGAAAAGCCCCATTCAAATTAACAAACAAACCAAAAATTAAAAAATAAAAACAGCATACCACGGTTTGTAATTCTTCCATGATATTGTCTTGCGATATTATCTTCGCCATATCTTTACGCTGAAAGTATCCTCAAATGGGCTTGAGAAGAAAATTAATCTGCATAGAAAAAGGTACATTAATTCAGACTAAATACACTATATTTTTGGTGAGATGTGTTAAACCGACATATTGAGTACTGTTCCTTTACTGCCATGCATTGTGCGAGATGCGTCAGATCAGTTAGCTGATACATGTACATGTAGGTTACTTCTGGGCTGCGTCCAAATCACCCGCTATTGGAATACAGGTACATAAATCATAATTTTACCCCACTGCCTTGTCAGGAAATTGAAATAATGTTGCAAATATTAGCGTACACGTGATCTGCTAGCTGTTTAAAATCTGCACCTTATCGAAACCTAGGCTAGTATTTCAAGCTTTTTATGCTGTGGGGATTTTTCGGGTTTCAACGTCTCAGTTTGTGTTACAGAATCGTCACATCTGCGGCTTTACATCAAACTTCCAGGTAGAGTTACATAACAGAAATCGGTCTCTCCTGTGTGCCTGTCCCATCCTGCATAGTCATAGTGTTTATGCGAAGATCGCAGTTTTGTGGAACATTAGGCCAGATATTTGGTGGGTTGTGCCCATGATCGGAGATTATCTCGTTGTTGCAATGTCGCCACGCCAGATATGGCACCAATTACGAACAACAAGAAACGCCTTCACTAATCTGTGGCTAGGCTCCTGTAGAACACGTGTCATTGGCGCTTATCTCTAAACCCTGGTTGTGTTCATCTGAGCTGCGGGTGGCGCGTTTATTTACTAGTTTAAGATAGCAAGCAGTAAAAACTCAAACAGTTTAGTTTTGCTTTTAGACAGCCTTAACTCTTCACTCTTATCAGCAAAACCCGAAGAAAGTCCAAGGCTTTGAGAGACTTACAACATGTACATATACAGTGTAGCAATGCAATTTTTTGTCACTGGCGCGCGATAGCCTACTAAATTACAAGCACATGTACATCAAGGGGAATGTCGCAATTAAGGGCATTTGCATTGCCTGACATCGCTGAGGCATTTTTACGGTGATGTTTGTGAAAAAACTTCGCTAGAGATTATAACTTTCTGCCTTCAGTATACATTGTACGTTTAATGAAATCTTTGCTTATATGTACATGTATGTTACTAATAGTAAGACTCAAAGTTAAGCCACGATGTGGGGTCTATTAACTCTATTGTTACAGAACAAAAACGAATCATGGATTAACTGTCTGAAAGAGCAGCTTCATGCTTCATGTATATTTCACATACCGGACCTCCGTTTGAAAAGCTCACGATATTGAAATATGACAGCATTTATAGGCAAGCAGTGGGTACACAATATTTGAAATTGGACTAAGTAGCGATGTTCATGGTTAATTCACTCGCGAGAGTCACAGCAACATATACACGGCATTTACCAGCGTGAAGAACACAGAAAGCAACATTTTGTGGCCTAGGTACATGTACTTGCTCGATACGTATTCACGTTATTTAATGACAATTGTATACAGCATGGGTAATACCGAAAATACATGACATGCTAAGAAAGTAACTAAGCAAAATTTTATTTTTTTTACGTCGGATATAATGCAATGCAAAACACTAGCCATAAAGCTATTCTCAGACACGAAGATGAAATATTTACAAACTGATGACCGTTTATGTACATAAAATTTCACAGGGTTTTTAGAACAGACATATCACCGTAAGAACATCTACATTCCTTGGACCATTCATTACCTCCGTCAAGGAGGTTATGTTTTTGCTTCGGTTAGTTTGTTTGTCTGTGTGTGTGTGTGTCATCAACATTACGCAAAAAGTTACTGACCAATTATTACGAAAATTTTAGGAAGGGTCCGGAGCGGGCCAAGGAACAATCGATTAGATTTTGGTGGTGATCCGGATCACCGTCTGGACACAGGCTTTCTTTAAAGGATTC
>JAAUYG010118751.1_pt1 | contig 10925 bp, 6 predicted proteins | sample 7278091 | NCBI WGS metagenome assembly JAAUYG01 (sample SAMN14350201, study PRJNA611818) | marine sediment metagenome | isolation source: surface marine sediment (0.6m) | place: French Polynesia: Moorea | collected 2018-08
ATGTTTTGATATTATCATCTAACAGACCAAACAATCAGAAAAAATCATGAAACCTATGATGGCAGGGGGGTGCAGCAAAACTTAAATTTTCAATATCAGCCCCAGGACTATATTATTAACCACTTAAAGTTCATCGCATTTTGCAACACTCAAGGAACTTACATTCAAATTCAATATAGTAGGCAATTCCCACAGATGGTTCCCACTGTCTAGCAAGTGCATAACTATCAAGGGTGTCGTAAGTTTGCAACACGCTCTTTCAACCCTACTATACATGTATATGCCATCTCCTCAGGTCTGGCCGACAGGTAACTATTCCGGGGCCATTGTGAATTCTGTGAAATGGACATATGCCAAGGACCATTCTAAAATAGACACCTGTAATTTGGCGTCTGTTGGCAAAGGGAATATCACCTTGGAGGCACCAGACACGTGGACTCCCTTTATCCTCACAGACCTTTTGATTCTCACATGAGATGCTCTATAAAAGGGATCTGAGCTGCATTAGACCTTTTCAATGCCATATGATATCTCACAGTAGGGCGCAAGTAATTTGGCACAGAGCATGGGATAAACAGTTTGTCGGGGATTTCAGGATCATATCAGAGGTATATACAGGATTTTGAACAACTTCATGGATTTCTCAGCTTCAAGTCTATGTTTACCGTGAGGCAAGAGATCGTGATGGCTCTCGCAATCACAGTATTGCTGCCCAGAAGATGCGGAGGGCGCGGCTCGTGCTGTGTAAAACAAGACGCTCATGGAAATTGAGGCTCTATGTGACTTTTATCAGATAAGCTTTACAAGTTGATAGCCTGTAGCCAATAGAAACGCTCGTTACAACTATCCTCCGGCTGTGGCCAACATTATGCAAATCTCCACTGTCTCTACAGTTGCACAGTCTCTGTTCATGCAGAAGTCTTATAAATCTTCATCTCCAAGTTTCGATATTGAGCCGATTGCCACATAGACCAGTGTAAACGTAAGTCTTAGTCGTTGATATTCACGGGGTGTAAGTCCATGTGTTACATAGCCTGTATAATGACTCGCCTTTGCCCCAAGTTATGAACGTGGCCTAAAATGGTACATGCATCAGCCTACATAGCTAATAGACGATTTCTAATGTAATTCGTTTAACACGGACGACGGGCGACACTTTACTTGTGTGTTCCAGTGGCTCCGCACAGTCAAGAGCAAAAACACTTTAACACTTTTAATAAAACATGTATAGCTTAACATGTTATCCATCCGGGTTGGCACCTGTATGTTACAATTTTCCTAAACTTCTCTGCTATCGCACACCTATTATCGAAAAAGGCGACGTCCTCGGAGACAATTAGCTTGTCTGAGAGGTTACCACAACTGCTGAAACTTTAGTCACAAGAGGCCCAGGGGTCTTGGTACTCTGCTTGGTCACCTCCCAGATAGGAGGAAGTTACTTCTATATCTTGGATAGGATAGAATAGACTAAAACTTTATGTAACGTCGGTTTATGTTATTACAAAGAACATTAGTACACAGTACTATTCACCGACAATGAAGAAAAATACCTGAATGGGAAAGAATGGTGGTTGACCCATATGATAGTGAGGGTGCACAGGGATTTCTACAATGACATAATAAAACATGCAAGATCGTAAATTTCCAGATTTTTCTGCTCTGCAGAACACACAAAAAGGTTACATGGCATTTATCACGTTTGCAAAGAGACCTTAAAATTACTCAGACTGTCTACCTCCTGAAAATGTGGATCCAATGAGTCCCACAACCTTGCTCCCCCATAATTAAAGCATGAATATCATGACTAAAACAAAAAACATTTGGGCTGTACTAGTATCTTATCATTTCTAGTCTAATAAAGATACTTCGATTTCGTAAAAATATCAGACGTATTTTTGGACCGATGTTAAAATATACCTTGTATACTTCAATAGGTATCGCTAGTAGGCGCTGTACATATGTGCCCTCTTTCTCAACTCACCATAAGATGTAAAATCATTACACATATACTTCAGGTTTCTATATATAGTACATTTTCGATGTTCCTAACATTATTCCGTCTCAAGAAAAATGTCACGCACATGCGTAGTAATTAAAGTGACTCATACTAAAAGACCGACATAAAACCAATTTTACTTTTTACATCCAGAACTTTTGAGAGACGCCCCAGCGCATTTACTGGTCTCCCAGTCTTTTATATAAGTTTAAAATGTGATCCGTAAAAAGATAATTTACAATCTAAGGTGACAGCCATGTACCGAATGGCACCATACAAGTGTAACATCACGTGCTCACACTATATTCTTCCCTGTTCTTTCCAACCAACATAAACTGAAACTTTGACAGTTTTGCCTGCTTAAAATTTTATATCAAAGCAATGTAACATAGCGGCCACAGCCTTTTCTAATCATCTACAAACTTCATCAGATGTTTTGCCTCATACACCGGCAGTATTATCATCGACATAATTGTACAGATCACAGTTTTCTAAACACTCAAGTTTACGTAAAAGATCATTTAAAAATGGATTGAACTTTTGACAGTTAAGTAGTTAAGGTCATTCTGGGGCCATTCGGTTCATTTCGGATTTTTGGCAACACTGTATTTCGAAAACGACTGGTCATAGAGCGAAACGGAGTGCAATTTGGACCTCGGGGGTGAGTATTCGGTGTATACAGGGTTCTTTTGACATTTAAATGCTTGAGATCCTTCTGGAGTCATTCGGTGCATTTCCAATTTTCGACAACCTTGTATCTCGCGTACTGCAGGTCTTGGGGCAAAACGATGTGAAATTTGGGCCTCAGGGGTAAGCATTCAATGTATGCTGGGTATTTGCAACAGCTAAGTGGTTAATGTCATTCTGAGATCATTCGGTGCATTCCTGATTTTCACCAACCTTCGAAAACGGCAGGGCTTGGAGTGAAACACATACAGCTAAATATCTCTGTTATCCAGTTTTATGTCGTCACTGCCATCTTGTCAAGCAGAGCGTCAAAGCCCCTGGCCTTCTTGTTTTCTTTTTTCAAAGTTTTAAATTTTAAAATTTTCACAATTTTTTTCGTTTTCGTTAACATGAGACTCTATGGGAGCAAAAATTGCAAAACACTACTTCTCCCACAAATCGCTCCTGAATTTTCTCAAATTTTTCCTAGCGGTTTGTTTTCAATATCCTCACAAAGTTGGGGGGGGGATTTTTTTTCGAAAATTTGAGATCTTGAATTTTAACCAATATTTTTTTCTTTTCCTTAACATGTGACCATTTAAAAACGTTACTTCTTCCACAAATCACAACCAAATCAAAATTTTCCTGAAATGTTGTCTTCAATATTTGTCACAAAGTTATTTTGTAAGATTTTTGATTTTTTTTTAATTTATGACACTTTGAAATTAACATGTGAGTCAATGGGAAATCATAAAACGTGGAATATCTGGAAAACGGCTGGCCGAAGAGCAAATGGATGAAAATTTGGGACTCGCGGTCCCAGGAACTCCTTATGTAGGGTACTTTTCGGGTCAGGTCGTTTGAGTTCAGTTTGAGGGTCAATCGGTGCACTTTGCAAAATTTCCGATGTTAAGATTTTCAAAAGGCTACTGGTACCACCGTTTTCGTCCGATTTCAACCAAACTTTATGGAAAGTATGGTGATCGGGGGAGGGAGGGTACAGGCTATTACTTCTTTTGGCGATCCGCCAAAAATTAAAAAAAAAATTATGGCACTTTGACATTTTTGTTAAAACAGGACCATATGGGGCTGGGAATTTTAAAACACGACTCCTCTTACACTTTTCATTAAAAGTCAATCAAACTTCATGGGGACATTGGCAACCATGGGTGAACACTCTATTACTTTTCTTGGCAATCGGCCAAGTTTTAAAAAACTGTGGCACTTCGAAATTTTAACATGAGATTCAATGGCAAAATCATAACATGTGCAATATCTTGAAAACGGCTGGTCATACAACGAAACGGATGAAAATTTGGGACTCGCGGTCCTAGGAAGTTCACAAGCAGGGTACTTTTCGGGTCAGGTCATTTGAGTTCAGTTTTGGGTCATTCGGTGCACTTTGCAAAATTTCCTATGTTAAGATTTTCAAAAAGCTACTGCTCCCACAGTTTTTATCCAAGTTCAACCAAACCTTACAGAAAGCATGTATTCGGGGGAAAATACACCTATTACTTTTTTGGGCTATCTGCTAAATTTTAAACGTATATGGCACTTAGAAGATAAGTTATCTCAGCTACATTGCCAGTATCCATACAGCTATGCTCGTTTCATCTGACAAAAGGTCAAGCAGAGCGTAAGGGTCCCCGGGCTTCTTATATAATTCCCCACTGACTACCATGGAAATGCTAATCATCTAAAAAAAAGAAAGAAAAACAAACAAACAAACAAAAAACCCACAGAAAAATTATCATGCGGAGTTTGCATTAATATTTGTGAGTGAATCTGTTGTACCCTTTCAGGTGAGAATTATTTCCTCTCGTATCGCTCCATGTTAACGAATGCTAAAACAAAAATGCTAAAAATCAAAAAAGTTAACAACATGGTCTCGAGATATGGTGGGAAAGTACCAAAAAACCCGACCGTTCTTAGACCGAAACTTATTTCAAATTTTCGTTTTAGGGCTTTATTTTGATGTGTTGAGAGATAAAACAGGCCCCTGTGCCGCTTGTCTAAGAAACTGTCCGGTGGTTCCTGCTTTGTCAGTTGTTCTGTCACACCCAAAATATGATTACGCCATACTCCCAGGTTACAGGTGTAATGGCCGGGAGCTGGTGAAAGATGGCCACGTCTCAACATCGGCCAATCCCCAAAGCAAACCCTTTGTCTAATCCAGGAAGAGGGATGGCGGCCAGTAATATCTGGATTTCCTGCTTCGCCATACATATTGTCCCTGAACCCGGACATCAGGCCTAATCTATACATAGTGCTGATGTATCCCCCAGTGTGGTATTCAAGAATCGGGTGGGTGGTTTGCAAGGCTTAAATGCATACGCTGCTTTAGACGACGACGTTCTTTCCCATTCTGACCACAAAAAGCTCGTTGTGAATACCGAACAAATCTCTGCTTGCAACAATACTTTGACTAGGAAGATTGTTCTAGAATGTCCCGTATAACTGTGGCCCACAAGTACAATACTTCGCTTATATGCACATTGCTGCCGAGCTGCGACTCTTCTGTGCTGAGCACTTTTCGGCTCTTTCAAGCATTTCTCGGCTATGCCGAGTGTTTTTCTGGTATGCCAAGCATTTGTCAGCTATGCTAAGCCCTTTTCTGTTCTCCCATGCATTTTTCTTGCATGCTGATCGCTTGTTTCCTTTGGCAAGCATTTTTCTTCGGTGCGGAGTACTACTCAGCTTTCCCGAGCATTTTTCGGCCACGATAAGCACTTCTCGGCTCTTCCAATCACTCCCCTTCTATGCTGAGAGGTGTTTCGGCTCTTCCATGCATTTTTTAGCTGTGATGAGCATTTTTTCTGCTCTGCCAAGCACTTTTCGGCTCTGCTGAGCAGTTTTCGGCTGTTCCAAGTGTTTTTCTTCTATGCTAAGTGTTTTTTTTTCTGCTCTGCCGTGTATTTTTCTGCTCTGCTGTGTACTACACGGCATAGCAAAAAACATACTTGGCAGATCAGAAAAGAGCTCGGTATAGCCAAAAAATGGTAAAATGCTTTCCAGAGCAGAAAAAAACACTCAGCATAGAAGTAAAATGCTTGGGTAAGGGAGAAAAATGTTCAGCATAGAAGAGCGGCAAAAAAAGCTCAATATAGAAGAAAAATGCTTGGTACAGCCGAAAAGTGCTCAGCATAGCCGAAAAATGCTTGATAGAGCGGAGTCGTGCTCAGCTCAGAAGGAAAATAGTTGTCAGAGCAGAAAAGGGCTCAGCATAGCTGAAAACTGCTTGGCAGAGCCGAACAACCCCCCAGAATAGAAGAAAAATGCTTGGCATAGCAGAAAAACCGCTCGGCATAGCCGAAAAGTCCCTGGGGGAGCCGAAAAGTGCTCAGCAGAGAAGAAAAACAACTTGGCAGAACAGCAATGTGTATATCAGAGGAGTATTGTACTTGTGGGCCACCGTATGTTCTTTTCGAAAAGTCGCCTTACGTGGATCGTTAGTTATAAGAGTGGAGACTATAACTAAAATTGCTGAACAGTGGCAAGAAAATACTTTCTCCTTTTTTGTACTTTCGCATGCAGCTAGACTGGTTCCACCAGTGCTTTAAGAAAATACCCCGGTATCCATCAACTGAAATCGAATTTATGATTAACGCACTGCTGAATCTTATCCCAGGGAAGGGAATTTGTTCCTGCGATGGGAAAACACAGGGGCGAATACAGATTGACTGAGGCTATTTACCACAAATGGCATTGTAAAAATTACCGACACTGTAATAATATATAATTGCCATCATTCGTACGGAAATGAGACAAACAGGCGTGAATGTTCCGGACAAAGGTGGCATTGACATAATGGCCACATAGGGGCTTTTGGACGACGGGACTGATAACCGCGCGCAACCCGACCTAAATATCTGGCCTGTACTGGGTAGATAAAGGTAGCTGATGAATTGATATACAGGTTCTGTACATTATCACACGGGGAAGATTGCTTAAGTGCTAGGAGGATAACTGTGGAATGATGATTCTATCCGTACTGAGATTTGTTCTCCTTCATACCATTGAGCAGCAGATGGTACCTGTCTCAGTTTGGTTTAATACATGCACTGCGCAACCCCCCCCCCCCCCCAAGGCGAAAATAATGATATCCGAATACCTTCTCTGTAAAAGCCCGATATGTACAGTTGTTTTATACAGTAAATAATGCCTTAACTTCATTGGGCGTCGCCCATTTATCACGTCGTAATTGATGTCCTCGAATCTGGGACAAAAGGATAATAAAGAAGCTTTTTTTTTGCTGCGGATTGTTTCCTTTAGATCTGTGAGGCGTTCAGTTCAGCACATCATTCATGTACACGTATTTTACCAAAAACTGCCCACACTAACGTTCATGGTTTCAAAGAATGCGACACTACAACTACTACTATTACTTCTGCCACTAACACTACTACCGCTACTCTACTACGAGTAAAAATTCTACAACTACTACTGCTGATTCTCCTCATCCTCATTCTCCACCTACTACTACTACTACTACTACTACTACTACTACTACTACTACTACTACTACTACTACTACTACTACTACTACTACTACTACCAGCAACACCACCACCACCACTACCAAGACCACCATCAGCACTACTACTACTTCTACTACTACTACTACTACTACTACTACTACTACTACTACTACTACTACTACTACTACACTACAGCTACTACTTGTACTATTACCACTACTGCTACTCTTTAACGACTGCTGCTGCTGCTGCTGCTGCTGCCAAGGATACTGCTGCTACTGCTACAGGTGCCATTTTTGTTCCCGATACTGTTTCTTTCTCTCTCTCTCTCTCTCTCTCTCTCTCTCTCTCTCTCTCTCTCTCTCTTTTTTTTTTTTTTTTTCTCGACTCCTATCTTTGCCTTTATGCATCGTTTCCAATTATGGCATGGTTTCCTTCCGCTGTATTATCCCTCACCATTACAAAAATAAACTTTTTCAGGAGGACTGACGGAAGGTGAAAAAGTAACGCAATGAGCAAACGCGTCTTTGTATTCTGCTGCCTTATCCACAACTTATTTTTTGTGTTACCAAAATTCATGCATTTGTAAACAAGAAAGGCCGCTGGGACAGCGGAACCCCACCATCCACAAATTCTCTTATGCGATAACCAATTTAATATACTACGCACTATGTACAGATCTCATACAACTCAAAATGGAAGAAACATTGACTTTGACCTTTGAAGGTCACTCTAATGGGGCAGTTGAAAGTCAATTGAAAGTCAGATCTGATGGTGCAGCTGGATTCCACACATATGATTTCCTCTTAATGTTTAATAATAACATAAAGCCTAACGAGGTTCCTTTATGAGATATAAGGATTCAAAATCTGAGTGACCTTCACTTTGACCTTTCCAGGTAACTGAATGTCAAATCTGACGGCGCAGTTGGACTCCTCATATAAGGTTTCCTAGTAAAGTTTAACATTAACATATGACCTAACTCTGCTCCTTTACAAGATATAAGCCCTCAAAATTGCGTGACCTTGAAGGTGACCTTTCAATGTCGCTCAAGGTCAAAGCCAATCATACAGTTGGACTCAGAGAAATGATGCCTTCCTGTTGGTGTCTAATAATAACCACATGTCTATCTTCACCGTTTAGCCGTTATTGCCGCTTGAAAAAAAAAGTTTTCCTATCTCTCATCATTAGGCCAAAATTTGGGACCCCTCACACCTACCCTTAGCACGCTTAAACCGGGAGGACATTCTTTTCAAAATCGAATCACTTTATCCCTGGGTCAGAGGGAAGGCTTCCACCAAGTTGGTCTGTTCAATGTTTTTGGAAATATTTTGCAAACGGACAAACACATACAGTCACACAAATAGAAAGTAATAGCCGAGGCAGGGTCTAAAAATCTGCAAATTAACCTTTGGGCTTATCAGTGTGGTCTTTTGTGCCGAATGTATCATTCTCCGTTATTCAGGGGTTGCCATTGTGTCCTTGCCGAGCAGTAACCCTTTGTGTGTGTCTGTTTGTCGTACTCCAATTAGACATTGCAGACAGCGGGGGCCTTCCGCGGGGAAAGGTTAGCCGGCATTAAAGATTAAAGAGGATTGGCCAGTTCGGTAAAAGCTGCAATTCGTTCTTGGTTTAGAGTAGTGAACTCCTCAAATTGGGTTGAGTGAGAGAGTGGATTAGTTTATTTAGCGTTGCTTCTTAACAGCCAGGGTCTTGTGAGCGACGGACCGGGTGAGACCAAGGATGAAAGGGCCCCAGACATGAATACATCGTGTTTCGAACCAGGGAACCAGTTGTTTGAAGTCGAGTGTTCCACCGCTCGACCAAGCGCACCGCGGGCCGGGATTTATATCACCGACTAGTCTATTCTAGTGACCATGAGAACAAGGTACAGCAAGCCTAAACCGAGTTAGAGAATGCGTCGAAATGCGCCCCTAATGTTTCGTCCATTTAATATTTTTACAGATCTGTATTTCATTCAGGAAATTTCAAAGATCCTAACTATGAAATACATTTGATTCGATAAATCTTTAAAATTTTGCTTGGGACAGAGTTCTTTTGCTTTGGTACTTTTTGGCGTGCTCAATAATTGGCGAAACCTTTTTCTCCCAACAAATGGCTAATATTGTGAATATTTATTCAGTGTGATGATATATACAAAGTTGTGTCCTCTGCATGCTCCAGAAACTGCCACTCCCGCATAGGCTTACACAGCCACACCAGAAGGTGCTACGCCTGAACTCCCTTGCGCAGTCATCGTCTTTCGAGACGGAAGGAGGCCGACGATATATACAAACGCGTTCCTAATATGCAACCGAAACGAGCTCTGCTTATATCCCCTTTTCGCTATAGCTGCTTCTGAGACAACAAAATTCAACAAACTTATAATTGTGTCAAAAAGTATTTTTAACTAACCCATCTGAACATTTTGATTTAATATTTAACAACAAAATATTTAATGGGAATGAGTCACATAGTATTTTACATTTTTTTCTTCCTTCTTCTTGCATCAATTTATGAATAATTCTGCAACTATATCAACCCTTTTTGACATATTATAGTAGACCATGGAACCACAGAGACAAGGTTTGTATTGACAGAATAGGATACGTACATTTTTCCTTGCAAAAGCCACTTACCTGAACAGAAAAAGGAAACCCCGCTTAAATCAATACAAATCACAATATAATTCTGAAATGTCAACAACAACAAACATTAAACATTTGTGTGATTTTTTCATACATGTCTTTCCCACAAACAAAATTTTCACTCTGACAGTTCATATTACACTGCGCATGTTGGTGTCGAGTCACATTTGTTATGGGCTAATACATTTTTTAAAATATATATTTACAGTACTTATTGGATAGTATACTACAAGGTACAATACAAACACAGTTCAAGTAAATGTACATATTTCAATGATTTATTGGCATTTAATAGCGGATTTTATACAGTTACTAGAAAACACGTTTTGCCTTTTAGACTGCTGGTACACTCAACACTGCTCAGTCACGACCCAAAAATTGTTCTATAGACTGATCAAAATAGCTAGAATACTGACAATTGTTGTTTATAAATCAACACTATGCTGTGCAGGCTTAAACTGGTTGTCCCAGACCCAACATCTGACAGATACACCACACATAAAAATTTATGCGTCTGTATGAAGTATCATTTTAAAGAATCAGCATTGCCTTGTTAAATAACCCCTGACTCAAGACATGATGTGTAAATGGTATTTGCTTCTGGTATTGATCTAAGTAATTGAATTATGCGAAATAAATATTTTGCTTAGGCAGCCTGTGCAAAGTATTTAAATTTCAAAAGCATCTGCACACAATAGCTGTTTATAATTTGTCATGCTTATAATTTGTCACAACATTAATTTAAGTGTTATGGTCTGGGTATACATAGGCTATACAGTCACCGTTACCGTGTTAGCTTCGCTCGCAACCTCTAGCCAGGCTGTGCCTATTTATTAAACCCCGCCAAGGAGGAAACCGTTCGATTTTGAAAAAAAAATCGCCCTGGGTAATGGTGTGTGTGTGTGGGGGGGGGGGGGGCGAAATTTGGACCTAATGATAAGAGATAGGTGATGATGATGATGATGATGATATCAAAGTTTAACGGCACATCAACACCAAAAGGGTTATACAGTGCCAAAGCAGGTGTAAACTGCCCTATGAGTATAAACAGAGTCCTCTAGAAAAGAATGGCTACAGTCTAAGAACTGCACTGTGTGAGAGCATTCGCTATCAGGCCAAGTCTGAACAAAATGTCCG
>JAAUYG010168657.1_pt1 | contig 10924 bp, 7 predicted proteins | sample 7278091 | NCBI WGS metagenome assembly JAAUYG01 (sample SAMN14350201, study PRJNA611818) | marine sediment metagenome | isolation source: surface marine sediment (0.6m) | place: French Polynesia: Moorea | collected 2018-08
ATCTAGATAAACTAGATAACCAGTGATAACAGGCGGCTCTTAAAAACGTATGGTCGCTGAACATTTAAAATAATCTGCTTTATTTCAAATCATCAGTTTAATATCTACAATACGTTATTAATTGTCACATCACAGTATGACACTGATCTGCTGATATTCGTTCATACCTGACGCATGTTCATCCAAGCCCCTTCGGTCAATATTGATCGATTTCTGTCTGAGCAGCGACCCGGGGCAGCGACAGCCTGTTCAGCCATGTACTCCAGCGCTAAATGCTATACTAGCACCTGTAATCAAGCGATCAATATTTACCTGGTCACGCATGAATACACAGTTATTTTCCGACCGGTGACTTAGTTTCCCATTCCAAGGCATCCGCGCTATCTGATTTGACGTGCTATTACCTGTTCTCGGATACATAAAAAAAATAAAAGATTTATCTGCGTTTCATCTGTAACACTTAGGATAAATATTTCATTTTTTTCCGTGAAAAAGTCGATACGAAAGCGTTGTTGGAAAACATGCTAGCTCTGCCCAGCGGCTGGCGCCATGGTATTTAAGACGCTTCAGGAGTGAAATTGCACAATACTGTGGTTCTGGCGTTGGGATATCTCTCTGGCAGTGTCTGGAGGCACGTATCACTGGTTATCAGATTGTAGTAGATATCTGGTGTGTACTCCCTCGTCCGTGTGGCGCAAAATAAAACGTTGGATGAAAGAAGGCCGCATTTATAATAGCATACTCCACTAGCCGGGTCCACTAGCAAACCTGCAAGCCGACCCCTCAGTCCCCATTGATTGCATTGGCCCCAACGACGTATATTGCGTCAAGCTTTGATACACGAAAGATCAGCGAGCTGCAGTTTGAAAGATATTTCCTTGTCATATTTCTGTTTTTTTTTTATGTGTATATATTTTGTTTATTTTTGGCAATACTATAGTGGCCTAATTACCTAATCACTGCTAATAGTGATCGCGGCATAATTTGTAGCGTATGGCCACAGAAAATATTAACTGAACTTGTGAGCTATTGAGATGGGATCTGGTACAAGTCGACCGCCAAGTCGCATCCAGAGTGAATCAACAGACAACAGAGACCGATCAACAGCCCGTAGTCGGTCTCCGGTGCGGAACAAAGACGACAAACAACGTCAAAATGTTGGTGACAAAAGCAAAGAGAAAGACAGACCAACGACCAGAGAAAGTACAAAAGAAGATTCCAAGGGCATTGATATAATGATTAGTTACAGCCACAGTGATAAGGATGTTATGACTAAAATCAGAGGTAAGTGTCATTATATAATAGATTAACCCATACCTTCTTTAGTCTAGCCTACATCATAATTATTTTAAGACCCGACTATTATAAGGGCTCCACATGGGTCCAAATAATTTATGCTATGTCACACGTCACTTTTTATTTTTGTTCTTATATGCCGCCATGTCACTTTTTATAAGACCCTGACGTCACTTCCTACAGTTTTTAAAAAAGGCCATGTCGGACGTCTACAACTTTTAAAGTGGCCGGGTCGCACTTCGTTGTTTACCCATGTGGAGCCCTAAATTGTAAGGATCTGGATACCAGGGGGAGTACATACATTTTCCGTGCATCGTTATGGGGGCTTGTAAAAATTGCGTGATTGGTGACTGACTATACATCTAGCACGTGGAACGTTCTCTACATGAGCAGAGTGCAGTGTGAAAACGGCTGTCCACACTCTCGTAATACATTAATTATTAATTTTGGTGATAAGACTTTTCTTATTTTTGGTGATGGGTGATTTGGGTCAGAGAAGGCTGGTGATCTAGCCCTGTTGGGGGATATGTACTCCCCCTGTCTAGATTATAAGCTCTATTTATTTATTTTTTTTCTTTGGTCAAATAAATTTGGTCAGGCAGGGTGTTGTAGCTACGTTGAGTGTATATTCAGTTGGTGTGGACACTGCATTAAAGTTGTTTTTGTACATTTGGACACTTCTTGTACACTGTTATATAATGCACTATAATAAAATAGGTGGGCAATATGCAATTTACAAATGTACTTCCAGCTGCCTTTGTTGAGCATGGCTTTAGTGTGTGGGTGGATGTGACGGGTCTACAGGCTGGAGTTGACTTTCTGAGCAAGATAGGACAGGCTATCATAGATGCCAAGGTGAGCAATTATGGAATCAGATAATATGATTACAGTTCTCCATACAGTATCAGTCCTTTTGTATCAAAATAAACATAGTACAATAAAAAATAAACATAGTACAGTGAATCTTAAAGACCACCCTAGGAACCAACAAAATTTGGTCCATATATGCAGGTGGTCTTTATATATAGGTTCAATAGCATGAAAAGTTATTCACTTGGGGACCTGTAAAATATGATCTTTATAAGCAGGTGGTCTTTATATACAGGTGTGGTCTTTAGAGCAGTTCTGACTGTATTATATTGTAGTACACATGTATGTACCTATAAATCACCAATTCATGTTAAAAGGCCCTTAGGAATAAAATTCTTGAAATTTGTCTAAGCCTATAAGCCTGGTTATAGATGTCTATGCTGAACTGATGAGGTAAATGCATATGCCATAATATAACCTGTAGCATCCAGCTAGGGTATCAGCAATGCTATCTGGATGACCATCGCCTTTTGCCAAAAAAGGTTTTCTATAACAAGGAAAATGACCACTCAGTTTCAAAATTATGAGGCTCAGTTACGCATTTTCAAGGGGATACAAATTTTTCATAAATGTCTGTAGAATATGTTGTTGAGGATTAGGCCAGTGAAACAGGTTTAATTAGTTTAAGTTCATGACTTTCTTTTACTCTCCTGCCATAACAAATAATTTGATTTTAAACATTAAGTTTCAGTTATTATACCGCATGCATGTATCAATCAAACCAGTTATACATGACCATACCATGCATACCATATACATGTATGCATTAAAAGTTGAATATACAATGTATATGAACACACTAGCAGTATACATTTGTATAATAGAGCTAAAATTTTGTGAAAAGCAGTTGTATCAGTCAATTGCATTCACCAGGCTATCATCATCCCGGGGGGTGGGGGTGGGGGCACTTCTTATAGTAAGTAGTACAGGTATATGTACATGTATGTGTCATGTAAACACCCCTGTTTTGAGCCATTTTACTCTCAATTTGCCATGCAAAAAGCCAGTTTTACTTTCATAATGCCTACAAAATTTATCCCTTGCATTATGGCAATGACGTTTCATGACATTATAGTTCTAAAATTTTCTGCAGAGTAATGCCAAAAACTGACCCTTCCATAACGTTTAGACTTTGCAAAAGCATTATAAGCATATATATATATCAATAGTTATAGAACAAATTACAGTTCAGAAAATACCCAAAACGTTTAACTTTCAAAATGCCCCTGGCCCCCAGAATTTGGATATTTCTCTCCCGATGCCTATGCCGTGCTGGCCCATGTCCGTGGCACACCCCTACCACTTTTACATAGGCAGTGCCTCCCCCGGGATCATCATTTACAGGACTCCTGCTATTAGCTTGTACAAGGATAAAAAATCTCTGGATCAGAGACCAGCATGATTCCTGTGTACATGTATAACTGGCCAGCTTAATATAATATTCTTCACTTTTGTGAAAGGACAGTTTTCACTGTAGTATGGTCCTGATCTGTATTTATATTTGCCATAGATCTATATAGTACATCTTATGTGTTCCCAGTGCCAAGCACTGCTATTCACCGGCTACCTGGTCAATGTTTGCTCTCAGTCATGGTTGATTGAGCAAAATGATTTGCTTGACTGAGTCTGACCTATACATGTATTCACATTATGAATTTCGTGCTGTGCCAATTCTTGTTCTAAGCAGTTACGGTTAAAATATTGAAGAGGAAATTTTCCAACCGGGCCATAGTCAAACAGACCATATTTTCAGTGGAAAATCCTATGACTGTGATAAATCAGTTATTAGACCTGGTATGACTGTGGTCATATAATCCAGAGTACAATAACATACACTTTCAACCTGCTACTGCTACTATATACTTACTACCCCGGGACTACTACTAATAATAATCCAGTAGTAATAATAATAATAATAATAATAATAATAATAATAATAATAATAATAATAAATCTTTCTTACTTTATCTAGGTATTTGTGCAGCTAGAGAGTGAGAAGAGTATCCAGTCTAAGTACTGTCAGGATGAGCTGGCCCTGGCCTACATCTCCAACAAACCCATCTTCCCTGTGGCCTTACAACCTCCAGAGACACTCTTCCCAAGCATGGACACTGGCATGTAGGTACAGTAGAACCTCTCTTGGAAGACCACCCTATGGGCCAAAAAAATGTGATCTCTTAAAACAGGTGGTCTTTGGTGACAGGTTTAATTACATTAAAAACATTAAAATGTAGGACCTTGTGCCAGGAATATCTGGTCTCTCAAGACAGGTGACCTGTCGTGGCAGTGGTCTCTCAAGACAGGTATTAATATATTGGTACAGTGAAACCTTTTGTGAGAGACCTCTGCTGTGAGATTATCACCTGTATTGAAGGACCACATTCCTGGCTGAGGATCCTATATACATTTCAATGCAATTGAACCTGTCACCAAAAATGACCTGTCTTTAATGAGGTACATGGTCTTTCAAGAAAGGTTCTACTGTAATACCACACTGTAGATACAAGGCCCGGTGAGTTTCCTGAAAACGAAACAAGTCCAGAAACAAGCTTAAATCCACTGATCAAAAAACATTGTCTTTTCCATGAGCTTTGGACTTAATTTATTTCTAGAAACTGGCCCATGAAATGAAATCAATAAGCCTAATATTAAGATCACTTCATGAAAAGACGGTCTTACAAAAAAATCTGTCTATATGCAAATATCAATTCTTATAAATCAGAGGACATTTTAAATCCATTTTAATCTAGGCACCTAAAATCTATATTTTTTTAACCAGAAAAATACTTAAATATACCAGTACTTGCATGTACATGCAGGCATGCTGTATCTAAATTCTATATACGTATATGGTACATAAGTGAGAAAAAAACACACATTTTTTATACTTAAATTGTTCTTGGATTACTCAGGAAATTGCAGCTAGCAAGGTTCAACTGGAACCTGTTCACCGACGAAGATGCCTTTGAACAAAATCTCGACACGTTATGTACCCGAATCCAGAGCTTCTTGTCTGGAGGCAAACTCAAGACAGCTGCTGAGGAGGAGGAAAAAGGAGCGAAAGGAACAGATCCAGAAAATAAACGTGTGTTTAACAAAAATTACATGTCACAGTTTCTGGGAAAAAAAAATTCTTGAAATAAATTGAAGTATACTAGTACCAGAACAGTATACTTACAAATGCAGAGTTAAGAAAATTTTTATATTACTCTAGTACACCGCCATGTTTTCGAAAAAGAAGTGAGTACAGTATAAATTTTGAATTTTTGAATTATAAATACATATTCATAATAAGAATAAAGCAAAATACTATTTATTTATTGATACATGCTCATTGTGATGCTCAATATATAAGGCTTATACCAGTAATCTCTAGCATGAGCTGTAATCCAGGGTATATACATGTATTAATTTCTAAAACAAATCCATGTTCACCTGAACATGCCAGTGAAATTTAACTTTTTTATGTTTAATAAAATATTTATTTAAACTCGGTAACAATATGGTGATATTGTTCCACAGGATTCAAGCTATTGCATACATGTACATGTATACATAAAATACCAGTAATTTCTACAATCCTAAAAATGTATAGGGAAAAACCTGCAGAGGCAGAGCAGTCGGGTGCGTGTCAACCGCCATTTTTCCCAGGAGGCCATGGGGAAGAACGTGTCAAAGTTTCAGCAGCTAGAGAGCCTGGTGAGCATGGAGACTGTGGACTTCTGGAAAACACACTTCAAAAACAAGGAGCAGGTGGCGTGGTCAAGGTAGGGTCTGGGGTCATTCTGTGCTGACATTATGCGCAATTTTCAATGCAAGATTGTTGAAACCTACATTATACCCATCCCACACTTTTCATCCAATTTCAATCAAACTTAAGATGCAAAGTATGGTAATAATTTGGGGCAATACAGGCTATTCTTTTTTTAGCCAAATACTAAATAATAATATTTTTATTAACACAGGATCATTTTATTGGTTACTGCATATTCAAAATGCCGCTAACTCCTTCACCTCAATCCTTTATGAAAAGTGTGGTAATCTGAGGGAAATTTAAATACAACTATTATTCCGCCAAGTACATGTATTGCAAAATTTATGACACTTTGAAAGTTTTGTTAACACGGGACTTTATATGGGGCTGAAAATTTCAAAACACAGCTATATTCCTGTAGCTTACCATTTACCATAGGTAAATCTGCAGCTATGTACTTTTCTTGACAATCTGCCAAAATCTACATGTGGACTTTGAAGATATAGTATTAGTCAATCCTGGCACTTACATTGCCATAAGGCATACTTAAGCCCAAGCTGGTAAAAGGTCAAGCAAATTAAGTATCAAGGTCCCTGGACCTCTTTGTTGAAGCACATACCAGTAATGTTCAAGAAAACCAGAATCTATAGTACCGGTATAATATAATTCCATGCATATGCATCATAAAAGGTCAACAATATATGCTCTATTTCAGTTTCGAGACAGCATTCTACAAGCAGTATCAGAAGGTGCTGGATGTTGTATTCACCAAGGCAGACCAGGACTGGCTGCTGAAGATCCTGAACAGAGAGCTGAGTCTGGAGAATGACGAGGACACAGTGACACACGACTCATTCTCTAGTAAGACCGTATACAGGGCTCCACATGGGTCCAAATAATTTATGCTGTGTCACGTGTCACTTTTTATTTTTTCCCTATGTCCCCATGTCACTTTTTATAAGACCTTGATGTCACTTTCTACAGTTATATAAAGTTAAGGCCACGTCGGACTTCTACAATTTTTAAAGTGGCCGTGTCGCACTTCGTTTTTTACCCACGTAGAGCCCTATATACAGTGTTACCTGCACTTGAAGGTGGTCTTAATATGGAGGGATAATTATACTGAAAATATTATAAGAGTTGTGTCAATCACTGATGACCATCCTTAAAATGGAGGGAACTGTTATATGGAGGGGTCTTATATCACAGGGAGTACTGTATCTACAGTAGTATTCTCTACTGTGTGCTATTTGAACCTGTACATAAAGACCACCTGTGCATAAAGACCACATTTTGGTTCCTAGGGTGGTCTTTTAATACATGTTTCACCGTAATTCAATGCATTGACTTAATCAACTACTACCCCTCTAAAGAAAGTTCTTAAGAGGGGCTGTGCGGGACTACTGTGTAGATGCGGTTTCCAAATTGAATGAAATCCTTTGGTGTACAATGTTCAAATTTCTTACTCTTGACCTTTTCATTCTCCCCATAAATTCTTTCCCTCAATAACTCCCTTCTGGGTTTTCCTGTCCAAATAATTGTATTCCATATCAGCTTCTAAGTATAAAGTAAGAGACATATACATTTATAGTCAGGAATTATCAGGTATCCTTATACATATTAGAGTGATCCCTGAGATTTAAGACCATCTTATATTTGAAGAGTTCCCTCTATTTTAAGACTACCTATCAGTGACACCTGTACAGCATGCTTTAAAACAAATTCCCTCCATTTTAAGACCACCTTCAATTTATGGCATACTTTTTTGGCTGAATGGGCCTGGGTCTTAAAATCCAGGGTTCACTGTATGTGAATTCAGTATATGAAATTGCCTTATTTAGCTGTACACTTTATCAAAATGACTTAAGTTACTTAACTGTACCGATTAAAGTACACATACTCTAAATGTTAATTTCGTCCTTCCAGGTTTCTGCACGGTTGACGACACTGAGATGCCTTTCTGGGAGCGGGTTCAGGACCAGGCCATTGAGAGTTATACTATGAAGGAAGTGTTTGATATGGAGTCTTCTGTCAGAGTGGAGGCCATCGAGAACCTCGGTAAGTGAATAGTTGCTGTTTAATTTAGTCAAAAATAAATTAAAATTACATAAATTAAGCTACCAAAATTTCTTGTAATATGATTAGCATTATATACAAGGCTATCAAACTCAGCCAATCCATATATTAATTGGTAAATGCAACCTTTGTAAACCACTGTATCACAGAAAAAGACACATTTGTATACCTGTAGTGGTAATTAGGGATTTAAACAAGCAATATTTATATGGTCTTATGTTAGAACACCTTGAAGATATAGTGAAACCTTCCCTGAGACCACATCAGGTATAGGACTGCCCCTGATAAAGAGCACTTATTAATATGGGCTTCACATGCGTAACAAACGAAGTGCGACATGGTCATTTTAAAAGTTGTAGAAATCCGACGTGGCCTTGTATAAAAAATGTAGAAAGTGATGTCACGGTCTTATAAAAAGTGACATAAGGGGACATAGGGAAAAAATAAAAAGTGACATGTGACATAGCATAAATGATTTGGAACCATGTGGAGCCCTATTCATTATTGGGCAAAAGAAAGTTACACACTAGTGATATTTATATTTTTGTTGCGGAGATATTACCCCACTCAGAATTAAAACCACTTTGGCCTCTACTATGGGTGGTCATAATTGAGAGACTCCTCTGTGCAAGTATAAGTGTGACATGGGGGTCCCCCTATTTTACAACCCTTAAGTTTAAGACCACCTTGATTATAGGACCACTTAATTTGCATCCAAAGAGCATATTTGTGTGCTGTTGAACCTTTAATTATGTTATGACCACCTGAAATATAAGATCACATTTCTATTGACCACTGGGTGGTCTCAAAACAGAAGACCATGCACTGTATTCTTGAAAATAAAATTAAAATTAACATGAATGTTTAATAAATAGGATGTACATGCTGCTATCATGTTGTGGCTGCATGCCAGTCTACGAGTAGCCGTACAGTGGAACCTCTTGAAAAAATACCCTGTTGGCCATAAAAAGGCAGTCTATCAAGACAGGTGGTCTTTGGTGACAGGTTCAGTTACACTGAAATGGACCTTATGCCAGGAATATCTGTGGTCTTATAATCAACATACTTCATGGTGGCATCCCTCATGGGCCATTCATGGTACAGCTTAAAGTGGTCTCTATAAGACCTAAGGTTTCAATGTAGTGCTCTGACAGCATATAAATAATTTACAAGCCATACATAATTCATTAGACATGTGTATGAGTAATATTTTGGTTGTAGGAACCAGGAGCATAGGAGCCAGTGTGTTTAAATATTTAGGGAGTTGATGTAACGCTATAAGCATGATGGCTTAATTGATGGGCATGCAGCACTGTAGGAACTATAGCTACTGGTAGTGCATGCTACTGTACACTGACCAGCTGTAAAAATTCATATCTTAAATATCAAATTATTTCTATCTATTGATTCAATTTGCATTATTCCCCAGGCAAGTTTCGCAGCAAAGCAGTCGTCGAGGCTCTCCTAGATTTGCTGCGGGACAAGGACAACAATATCCGAGCTGTAGCTGCGATCTCATTGGCCAGAACAGGACAGGACGACAAGGGAACAATCAAACAGTTGATGAAGTGCCTTAACGACAAAGATCGTCTGGTGCGGGAATCCGCTTGTCTAGCGCTGGGACACCTCAAAGCCCAGGAGGCAGTGCCAAAAATACTGCATTTATGGTACGTGGGTTTATAATGTTAACAAATAACGAAATAAAATTTACCTGTATATGTAAATATTTATTATACAGTCATACTGGTAATTTCAATTATGAAGGTACATGTATTATAAATTTTGAAAAAAGATCTAAAGATTTAATGCAATATTTTTTTAACAAGTTGACATTAAAATACATGCATATTAGTAAGCTTAAAAATTTAATGGAACTTAAATTATTTTTTTTTTACCAATTAGTTACATGTAGGTTGCCTACCAGCTGTTTAAGCATGCAGGTGCAACTGAAGATTTGTCCGATATCTTAGGAGTTAAACTACATGTTCAATGCTCCTCCTCCTCTCAAAAAAAAAAAAAAGAATTGATGAACTGAGCTTCAAGAATGTGAAGAAAGTTTAATGTAATCTTTTATTTCATCCCTATATCCAGGAGGAACGACTTCATCTCACATGTCCGGGAGGCCGCCCAGGTGGCACTAGAGCAGATCGGCGGAGAGGAAGCCAACAAGGCAATGTTGATAACACGGGTACTGTCAGAGGAAATACGTATGCTGACACAGGACGATCACTGAGAGGAACAGACTCCAGTTATACGTGTGCCAATGGGTGGTATACAGGCAGAGCCATATAGGGATTGACTCACTCGTTTCACCACTATAGATCACTGGAGCTGAATACCTAGGGCATTGCTATGGTTACTGTTACCAGTGGTGTTTGTTTTAGCAAGGACGGTAATTTCTGCTGACGAGTTGCACAGCTAGAGTAATGCTGTGGGATTCATAAGAGTGGCATCAGTTACAGCCACTCGATCCACTTATAGCAGTGTATAGGAAATATATGACTTATTAATACATGTACAGGCATATACAAATGTATAGTTAGTGCTTCTTTTACCTTGTCAGGCATGGCAGCTTACAATGTATGACTCTAGGACGTACACCTCCCGGGTACCGTACACATGCATGCTAATACGTACTACATGAGGCTTGATGCACGTTGTGACAACGATGTGTCTTATTCGAAATGACTAGTTGCAGGTGTTAACACATGTGCATGATGTGTTTAAGTATCTGTCCAGTATTGGTTAAGGTTGTGTGATAACAGCTATAGTCTGTTTTAGCAGATTCCTGTTATGCCAGAGGAGATACCGGTATGCATGCTAAGAATATGATGGTTTAGCTTAATTATTCGTAATTACTCCACACTGCATGCACTGGTTGCATAGCAACTTCTGTATGTGTGTGTGCCTGCGTGTGTGACGGGGGGG
>JAAUYG010187757.1_pt1 | contig 10924 bp, 4 predicted proteins | sample 7278091 | NCBI WGS metagenome assembly JAAUYG01 (sample SAMN14350201, study PRJNA611818) | marine sediment metagenome | isolation source: surface marine sediment (0.6m) | place: French Polynesia: Moorea | collected 2018-08
AGGATGACTGTATAGCATAAAATTACTCCAGGGTTGTAAGTTTATTCATGTGTTCTGATGCTCAAAAACGGGATGCCTCCTCGCGTTGCAGGCAACCGACTGTCTAGTTTTATCAGACATTTGTTATGAATTTGCCCTTTTGTGAGACTCGGGTGTTAGTTTGTTCACTGGAGGTTGGTGCACTCCTATGGTGAGGGGATGGGGGTGGGTGGCTTTTCTATTACCGATAAAACGATATGTATATAAAGCCACATGTTTGCTTTCAAGGATATAATCTAAGCTGAAGAAATGTGGTTGGTGGAAGTTTTTCTTCATCAGAACCAATGGCTCTGCTGTTGTTCCTTGAAAAATCTCCTCCTCTAATGCTCCCATTTGTACTTAGAACAGAAACATCAGTTGCTCTGGGTACAGTAAATATAACTTACAAATAAACAAAAATGTTTGTTAACTGTGTCCTTGTTCTAGGACTGTCACTGTCTGTTCCAGGTTTCTTCAGTCACAGATATTAGCTGAAGCCATACACGTTGGAGACACGGAGGCCAAAAATAGAGCGAAAAATATCTTCAGTGATTGGAAAAACAACGATCAAGAGTAGGCATTACTTTACCTACCGCTGCTACCTGAACTACTGCTGCTGAAGGGCAATCAAAGGCTGAAAGGAACCTTGATTTAAAAAAATATATCTGCAAATAATGTGTAACTTATATCTGTGTAAACATATTACTGAAGATTTAACATTGTTAGCGGTTTTTATTTGATCCCATTTATTCCTGCAAATAAAACCTCTCCTTGTATCATGTTTAATAGTATGCGTGTATTAGGCATCACCTGACCGATTTCTATAATCTGCTGATAAAAAGCTCAAATATTTTAATCTGCAAGAGGTGACAAAAGAGCTGCTGAAAATTTATTACGTGTCGTTTTTGTTTTGAAAGCAGTAACAGAAGGAAGTAATACAGCGAACTGGTAGAGAATTATTAACCTTTTGAATGGTTCCTTGCCAGTGTAACTCCAAACCTGAAACATGTCATCTACACTGCTGGTATCAAATACGGGGATGAGGATGATTGGAACTTCATGTGGCAGAAATATGTAACTGCTGAGAGCGCTCTGGAGAAGAAGAACTACATGGTTGCGCTTACCGCTACCCAGGACTTTACTCTCATTAATAGGTAAAAAATGATCACCTCACCTTTCTTGAACCTTATCTATTCAGTGAGGCTTATGCTTGTCTCTGGCTGGCCTGTGGGAATATAGTTAGATAAAATTTTATATTTACCTTGATATATTAATAAGAATAAGATAACATATGATGACAATAGTCTACAAATATAATAAGGCGAGAGACATCTGGTGAGCAAAGAAAAGTGATCCAGCTGGCTGCTGGAAACCTGGGAACACCGTTCAGACTAGCCCTCAGTGGCAATTGTTAACTCAATTAATCGTCTGCTATGCTTTGTTTGGGTAGTATTATCAATATCATTGTTGGCAGTCTCTATACACCCAGGGATGTCACATCCCATGACCCAGTTTTCAAATCGTCACTTTCCCATGATGCTGGAGGCTAGGTCATAAATAAGGGTTATTCTGTGACCTATGTGTGGGTGTATTTGGGAAAGGAGAAATGTCGCTCCATGACTTATGCAGTGGTCCTCCTACTATCACCACCCTACTTGCTAAGAAATTGTGGCACCATTAGAAATATAGTTACCTTTAGTGAGGCGTACCAGAAAATAAACCTCAAGGGTATGTTATATTATAACAAATCTTAAGTTTCTGGTGGATCTTAACATTCAAGGGAAAAAAACTGCAACATTTCACTGTCCACTCGGTGTTTGAAAGTTAAGCAGCCCAATGAAATAATTCGGACATTATCCATTTCTCTTTCAGGTATCTTCATCGGAGTCTGAATGAGTCACTAGTCCGAAGTGCCGATGCTATATCTGTGCTGTCGCGGCTGGCCAAGAACCCGGCGGGGCGAGTTCAAACTTGGAGGTTCGTCAAGCAGAACTGGGATACCATCTATGGGAGGTAGGCAAAATTTTATCATCTCCTGCTTTTACGCAATCTCTTTTTGATCAGAAAATTGTATAAACGCTTTAAGATTGGGTGTCATTGCAGTGCTTTAAAGACAATTTCATATAAAATAATGTGAGGTACATAATATTAGCACAGCCTTCACAGGTGCTAAATTTAAATGTGGCATATAAAACACAGTATCATACTTTGGTAATTAATAATGTTCTGGCTTCGCAAGCCCAGATTGTATTTGAAATTACAGGTGCTTAATGAGTTTTCAGTGGGTTTTAGAAAAGTATTTGCTTTTGGAAATGTACAGTTGTTTTTTATTCAGCTACAAACTGCAACATTGCATTGCACACTGCTTTGTGTAGTACAACACAGTGTAAGCAACACAGCCCGAAGACCACACTTCAAATAAGACCACCCCAGAGTGAAGACCATGTGTTGATTGAGCAGTGGAACTCCAGAAGTTTAATATATTATGCAAAGTGTATCGTGCCCTGTTTACTCCATTTACTCCAATAGGCTATTGCAGTAAACATTTGCTAAACATGAGAAATCTTTTATGGACACCGCCGCATTAGTTTGCTGCAGCAAAGTCTTCATGTGAACCCATTTATCAAACATTTACTGTACTGTAAACTTTCATTCCATGGAACAATGGAGTAAACAGTGAATTAAGTTTTGCCGAGTTCTTGCTGTGGCGACCATAACCCTGGTAGTTGCTTTGAGGTCTAGAGATGGTCTTTGTTTAGGGACCATGGCAGAAGTGATTTTCGTCTGTACCAAGTGAAAGTCTGCTGTTCCAATCTAAATCTTTGGCTTTTTCTTTCAGGTATAAGAACCTGGGATTTCAACTGAGGCATATTATCATAGACCCCACCTACCACTTCAAGACACAGTTTGACTATAACGAGGTAAGCATCCTTTGTATACCATTTATAGCAGTAGTCTCATTTTACAATCATCAATCAATGAAACTACTGGGTGAGACTTTGTATACAGGGCTCTGTCTCTTAAAGGACACTCTAGAGCATGTAGAAGGGACACCCCTCCAAAAGGACACAAATTCTTAGCAGCAAGTACTGTGAATGCATGTGATGCTCCCTCTCACCAAAGGACAAACTCTCTAACCTAAAAAGGACAGAACAGTTTGGCAGAAGGGGTGTCCCTATTAGAGGACTACCGTATACACATAACCAATAGCTACAGTAGCATGACCAGAGTGTAAATACTCTACACAAATACATTACTAGACATGTACGTTGTGTCACTAAATGAACAGGTGGTCACTCGTTAGTTACTATAATAAAAAAATAATGTATTAATTAACTGTTTCGTTTTGCCAACAGGTGCGGGACTTCTTTGGCGCGAATCTCGAAGGTCGGTCGGTGCGAGCTGTTCAGCAGACGTTAGGAAGCATAGAAATGAACATTGACTGGCTGAGGCACAATGAAGCCAAGATCATTGATTGGCTTAGGGAAAATGTTGAGCTATAGAAAAACTTCTTTTATGGATATCGTATTACGCTATCACTTTCGTAAATGTTGGTCATGTGATATATTGTCATTGTTATGCGAGTGTAAGTTTATATAGTAATACATAATGTAATGTAAGTATAGTTATTGCCACTGTCTTCAAAAGAACCTATTTATATATGTATAGTATGTATTCATATTGGTATGTATTCATATCTAAAAATTTTAAGTTGATACGATGAGAGGTAATATACACATGATAAAAGATTGAATACAATTCACTCAAGCTCAATAGCCACACAGTGGCAGATTGCAGTGAAACACTGACTAGTTAAACACATCTTCACCTACACATCTTGACTATCACTATAAATTAAGTACATAAATAATCCAATAAAATATCAAGCTCTGTTCAACTAAATACTCGTGGGGGTGTCCTTTTCATTTAAAATCTCCCAGCTATGATGTACGGTAGTGACTAGTTTATCACCAGTGTCTGCTGCATGGTTGCGTTCCATTGATCTTCGGAAATCGGTGGAACTACAGTCTGTGAATACATCATTACATAGACGAAGTTTATGTAGATAGTGCTTTATGCTCTTAGATATGCTTGAGTTACTATCTTTCAGAGCTAGAGCACTTAAAAATTTGCTGATATTGTTAGGACTCCATGGATCTTTTATTAATGATATGTGCTTAAGGCCACATTGTTACTTGCAATTACTTCAGCGATTACAGCGAGTGCAGCAATCACGGTACTCAAATTACTACATCACGCGAACAAAAACGCTTCTTTTACATGCTTTCCAATGAGCTGCAAACTAATTAATATATTTTCTCCTTATCTGTCTTCTTCTTCTTCTTCTTCTTCTTCTTCTTCTTCTTCTGTCTCTCTCTCTCTTGATCTCTCTTTGCATTACTGTAGTTAAATATTTCAAAGTTATTTCAAGACTTAAGACTGTTTACTGCACAGCTTTCTTTGCATGAGTGTGCCAAATTTTGTGAGAATGTACTGCTTCAATCTAATAGACATTGTAATCTTTATGGGCAAAGCGATGTCACATGCATTATTATGTACTATCCTTCATGTCAGTTATCACCATAATGACACCGAAAAACGAGCAATTATTTCCATCATTGTGCTGGCAAAGGTCTGTTGATTTGAACTGTTACAGAGTCCGTCTTTGTTGTGCAAGTTGGATATGCATATTTTTAATATGGACGCCATTACTAGTAGTATAAATACTGACAACACAAGCTTGCACTATGGTCACCACAGATTATCCAGTCGTCCCTGGATTTTAAGACCACATATTCAACCAGAAAAGTAGGGTCTTAAAGTGAAGTGGTCTTAAAATGGAAAGATGTTTACGTTAAAAATATGGCAATGGTGTTACTGATGAACAGTCACAAAAAAGTCCTAAAAATGGAGGGGGTCTTAAATCACAGGTACCACTGTAGATTGTAGTGCCAGAATATTTTGAATAAAATTTCACCTCGGAAACAAAGTATATGGCCATACAATTCATCAACCAAATAAAGATAATCCATGAGATAAACTTTGGGTGTAATCCACAATATCCAAACCCATAGCACCTATTTGTGTCAAGATGATTAATATGTGTACAAGATAAGATGTGCTGGTACCATATAACTTTTGTATGTTTTACCGGTAGTTCATTTATCAGTACAGTTGTCATTCTGTTATGGTCCCAGTGGTCCCTCCGCCCATAAGACCATGAATATATGGTCGTCTATGGTAGCTGGTCTAAAAATATTGGTTTCAATAGTACACAAAAATCCCACTTTGGGGCCAAATGAAATGGTCTTAGAAGCAAAGTGGTCTTAAAATAAAGGGGTGTAAAATGGAGGGTCCACTGCACTGGTGTCAGAATGTCAACTGTTAGAGTTGAACGTTTAAAGGCAGCATATTTAGATCTGATATCTTGCACAATAAGTGTCTGTCATTCAGCTGGGGCACTGCGCAAAGTGCGGATTAACTGACTTTTGTACAGCTGCTGCATGTGCACAAGACAGTGAATGAACTGGACTGTAGGGGTATAAACTGTGGATCAACCATACACTTGCATAGTGCGTACAAAAGAAGAGTATATACATGTATCTGTGTACATGTATTAATTCTTAGGAGTATTGATGGAGTATAGAATCATGGATTACCTATTGTCTAAGGCGTGTGCCAAAATATAGGGAAGCCTTTATTTTAATCATGCTTTAGGCAATTTTACACAATAATATTTGGACATTTTATGTGCTATATATTAAATCTTTAAAAGCACCTGTTATATAACACCACATTATTTTTAGTCTTATAAATAGCTTTCAGGTAACACATACGATATCAGACACGTTTTGCAATAAGGTTCTTAATGATTATCTCCTTATTGTATTTTAACTGTAAGATTCTGAACCTCCAGCTGAACGCGGTGTCAAGTATTTATGTGTGAAGTATTTATGTGTCAAGTATTTATGGAGACTGTGGGTTGCTCACAGCCAGATACCGGTACTGGACATATAAATGGCTAATTTGAAAAACTACACATATTATAACTAGTTAATGAGCATATACATGTACATGATATGTCCATTACATGATTGGTTAAAGATGAATTTTAAAACCCTACTTCTAAGTTCAGTGATCATAAAATACCTACCGGTCAATGTTGTGATGTTTGTACCTTAAGAAATATTCAATCTTTTGTATCTTTTCACCCAGGTATTTTTTTCCGAGTACAAGCGGTGGCTTGTACTTTTACTAAATACTTCTTTCTCACCTGGCGTTTGTACAGTGAGCGTGCGTCTTTCAACTTTCCTTTTGTATTTTAACAATGATCTAGCTCTTAGCATTTAGTTTTTTTTTTTTTGTGATGTACAGAATTAGTAAAAGAAGAGAACTGCATCGGCAGACAATCTCTGAGAGATGTATCGACATTCCATGGATTCACTGAGCATTGTTTCACCATGTGAACATATTGTACAATTGTTTTATTGTACGCTATGTTATTGTTTGTGATGGCTGAATGTGATGGTTGTAATAAAGTTATTTTGCAATGGTCTCCTGGCATATTGTTGAGGATTTGGATTGGTGAGCATGTGAGGGTGAGTTGATAGAAGGACCCCTAACTTACTATTTGCAGCCAGGGAATAAATACATTTAATTTATCAGTACCCCGAAAAGGACAACAGTACCCCAGATTTCTCAACGGTTCCAGAATAATAACCAAAGCTTAAACAGTCAATGCCTGATTCTTCATAAGGACAGGATCTGCGTTTACATACCCGATAGCTGAATTATGAGACAAAAGTCTGTATCAATGGATTCAGTACCATACAATACTATGATTACAATTCAAATTCAATAAAGCCTCCTTAATAATTGACTATTTCGTGCATTCAGCCTTGAAAGATGATCTCGTAGCAATCCCTAAAGTTCACTATATAGTGAAACCTGTCTTGACCGATTGAATTTTTCTGGGGAAAGGTTTCGCTGTAACAGCCTGTCACCAGAGACAACCTGTCTTGAGAGACTGCAGTACAGTGAAACCTGTCTTGAGACCACTGCCATGAGAGACCAACTGTCTTGAAGGGCCACCAGCTTTGTGCAGAAAGTCATACATTTTCAGTGTAAATGAACCTGTCACCAAAGACCACCTGTCTTGAGAGACCACATTTTTATGGCCAATGAGGTGGTATTTCAAGACAGTTTCTACTATAGAAGTTGCAGGTTCTAAAAGTATTGAAAACTACAGGTTTTTATCTGGACTATATGTCCATATAATATGCAGCTGCGTTCTGTTTATTGTCGATATATTGGATATTTGTAAACAATGCACTGCTGAAAGTGCACTCTACATACTGGGCATATGATAAACTGGCATGCCTGTTAATCACTTTTGCCCAGCTTCTAGTGAGCCTATGTGTCTACAGTGGGCCAATACAAGTAAAGATAAAACAGTCAAAGCCTTCACATGATCGACACACCTTAGGTTAAGTAGCCTCTCAAGTAGCTATAAATACATAATAATCCGAATAATCTTGGATGCATGATCATCATATGCAACGCTTATCAATGTTCGGGTTGAGTCACTTGGTGCACTGGTGGCCACTTACTGTAACCAAGACGCCGTCACACAAGAGATAAGGTTAGTATTGCGAAATACCTTGTGTAGAACAAGGAGAAAACCTGTATATATATAAGAGCATGGTTAATTAACAACAGCTTATATGCATAACGGACAATATACAGATACTCAGAAATCAAATCAAGCATTATAATGGTAATCCCAGACATTGAGGGAAGATCTGGATCTGACAATCAGGATATGTTACTAGAGATCCAGACGTGGTTAGCAAGACTGGATGGCATCCGTCAAGCGAAGGAGAAAGCTTATATCACGGTGGGTCTGACAGTCCAGCAATGCGTCCGACGTCGTATCCAGGAGATCCGACGTCAGGAGGAACGGCTTCTGGCAGAGTTGTGGGCGGGGCATCAATGTGACATAAACGCCATCCAGAAGATACAGAACAAAGCTGTGAAAAACTTGAAGGATTCTGGAGAGGAGGAGTTGAAATACCAGTACATGGAGGAGGTCAGAGATTCCATTGTTGATTTCCTCAGTGCCAACAGTGATGTGGTGAATTTTGTAGAAGGTGAAGCAGCGGTGAGGATGGTCGGGCACCTCGAGAAAAAGCCACGGAAAGGGATGACCGATTCTGTACAAAGTGTGTTGAGAACATCTGGTCCCAGCATAGAAATTCAGAATGCTACGCAGTCAAATGATGGCATAAAGCATGTGCCAAGCCCAGAAGATAGGAATCTCCTGAGACGGACACAGAGTGAGCGAAGGAGAGCAAGCATACAGCTATGGCGAAGGGAACGCACAGCATCCGATACTACGCACATGCCAAGGATTCGGCGTCCATCCGGTAGGATACAAACCACTGCAGAGCTACTGCTGACGTTGGATGACATAGGATCGGGGCTGGGACAGATCAGGCGGCCAACTGATGTGGCATTGCTAGGCAATGGGAATATGTTGATAGCAGAAGCAGGGAACAGGCGTGTACAGGAGCTTACTCGTACCGGTCGACCTGTCCAAGTGTATGAACAATCCCACATCAAGCCATGTGCAGTGATCCAGACAAAGGAGAGCTATATCTCAGTTCTGGATAGTTATGACAAGAACATCAAAGTCTACACATCAGGGGCAAGACTCATGTGCAGCTTCGGTACAGGCTACTTCAACAACCCAAGCGCACTGGCGGCGACTTCCACAGGAAGCTATGTGGTGATTGACAACCAAGCATCTTGGCTCCCCTCAGTGCTACTCTACAACCCAATATCTGGCTTATACAGCCAACTCGGCTTCGATTCCGACGGCAGTTATGTCCTAAACAATCCAGAGGATGTTGCTGTGGATTTAGAAGATCGGATATATCTCACCGATGCTGGTCATCACTGTGTTTTTATGTTCAGCACGGACGGTGCTTTGCTGGGAAAATTTGCAGAAGCAGGGATTAAGTCGGGCCAGCTGTTCCACCCAAAGGGTCTGGCGGTAGATCACAGTGGCAACATATTGGTGTCGGACTGCGGAAACCACCGCATCAGCAAATTCACTCCGCAAGGCCTCTTTCTGAAACACGTACTCGGAAAAGACGACGGGCTCTGCTACCCTTTAAACATTGCAATAGATGCTGGAAACAAACTTGCGGTTGTTCAGAGCAACCAGGTACGCTTGTACCAACTCTCTGGCTGGACAACAGATGTTGACATGACATCAGCGAACGCTGAGCCAAAGACCGGTACGTTTCTGCAGCCAACCTCTATTGGGGAGAAAGCGCAAACCTTCAGTGGTGCCCGGACCGCAGCCCGTAAGATGTACCATTTTGTGAGACAGAACAGTACAAGTGACAATGAGCCTATGGATGACACAGCTAGCGAATCATCGGCAGGCACTCTAACCACCAGCAGTGCTATCCCAGGAGGGTCGTTGCTTGACCTGGAGCGGGGCATGCTTATTTAGACCTGTAACACTTACATCATTATTTAAACCTACATGTATACTCATTATCTTGGAAAAACTGTTATGTTTTTTCCATCTCATAGAATGAAACTTTTGATCATTTTTTTTTTCATGCATTTAGTGACATGCACTTAACAAAAGTCTGTGATGAAGACTTTAATACAAATGTTTCATGCATTTGTTTCTTGCATCTTAAGACAACCTGTGGCCAGCAAGAAAACATTTGTTTTAAAACCAAATTCCAGAAGCAAGAAAGTATATATAGGGGTACACATGGTTTAAAATCGAACTGGCCATTTTGGCAAATCGATTTAGCAAACCGACCAAAATTCTTTATCTTGCAAGTCACAATCTGCACTCCTCACTAACAGCGATTAGCGCTTTGGTGCCCCTGTTAACTGCCAATTCGTGAGACCATTCCTGTCAAAGAGTGCTTTGCAACTTGCCATGGCTGTTAAATGTTGACATACAATTCAGCTACGGGTCTTAAATAATGACCTGGGATTCATAGTTTTGTGTTAAAAATATAAAACTTGAATCGGGCCATATTTTATAGACCCATGTGTACCCCTATATATGGAGTAATCAATCGACAATGCTTTTTGTTTTAAATGTTAGTTCTATTGTGGGCAGAATTGGGCAGAATTAATATTTCTTAACCACATACACTGGTTCCTGTTAAACTACAAAGGACACATTCTCAACAGCAAGTACTAACAATGCATGTAGACTGTTCTCACCAAGGGACACGTCTCCAAGTCTCATGACAATCGCTTGGCGGCTGTGTCCGTATTAGAGGGGGGAGGCTACTTTACGTAACTAAAATTCTTTGGGGGTGATTAATAAGCCCGTTCCAATCTGGTTTACAGAGTTGGCTGTGAAAGTCCACTGGTGTGTTTAAATTTTTGGAACATGCTATACATGTAACTCTAGTTGTTGCATGTCGAGGAGCAACTTAAGCATGTCGAGGTCTTTATGTGCAAGCAAATCAATGGGTTTTGAACACCTTTTTGAAACACTAAGTGACATTGTTCACGAAACAGTATTCTACTATGCCATGCACTCATACTCCTCATGTAGACAATGTATATTGAAGAAAAGAATTATTATGTACACACTATAGAGCTAATCTGCAAGTTGAAGGGCCAACCATCCATCCTTTGCAATTGGCTTGCAGTGTTTCTTTAACAGTTTGCAGTAACTGGTTTAAGATATACAGTGAAACCTGGGAATTAGGGACACCCAAGGGACTGTGAAAAACTATCCTGAATTCTGAGGTGGTCTTATTTCTCAGGTGAATTTCTATGTAATAAATAGACCTAGGGACTGAAGTAGCTGTCCTTAATTCCCAGGTTGTCCCTATTTCTCAGGTGGTCTTAAAGA
>JAAUYG010264672.1_pt1 | contig 10924 bp, 16 predicted proteins | sample 7278091 | NCBI WGS metagenome assembly JAAUYG01 (sample SAMN14350201, study PRJNA611818) | marine sediment metagenome | isolation source: surface marine sediment (0.6m) | place: French Polynesia: Moorea | collected 2018-08
CTAAAAAGAACAAGAAAGAACTCAGTTCATTTTGAGCAAATTCAAGGGTTTGCAAGGGCGCTTGTCAGTGTCGAATCCGCGCTCCCACCATATTTTGAAGTGGGTACCCGATTCAATGAGAAAAACAATGACGACCATGGTGACGGCAATGCGACCCAAAAAAAGCCAATCTGCTTTCAGCTGCGCGGCCAAAAAAAAATCAAGTTTCCACTTGATTCCTGGTGTTGGGGGCTCAGGCTTCATCTGAAGAGTCAAGTACTCTGTCTGAGCTTGAGGCCATCAACAGGAAGACCTCTTTTTGCATCCATGGGACACAAGAGGGCGCCGCCTACTGCCCAGGATGCTGGGTCAGGAGAGGAGGCAGGAAGAGATTTGTGTATCTTTCAGAATTTTGGGAACAGTTCACAACACTTCAGAAGTGGGTTTCCCACAAAGGTCACAAATTATATTGTTAATAATTGGCAACAATCTGTTTGTCAGACATGAGTAGAAATAGATGATGCACCAGTTCATTCCAGCGTGCTTGGTACACACAGGGAATCCCTATCACGTGATCTACGACTTCCTGTGACGTCATAACCTCGCTGTAAACGTCATTAGGATTTGAACCAACCAGAAGCTTGTTCCGCAGTTTTTCCCGCCAAATTTCCAACTCTCTGATCTTCTCTCTTCCTCCAGTGGGATTTTGTGAAGAGTTACATGAAGGACACGCTATTTCCCTATTGGCCACCTTCTGGAGTGAGTCCAGTTTGAGCAGAGGTTTCTGGCAATGAGGACACTTGAGTTCCACACTCATGGGTGGATCATCCATGCTGATGTACTGGAGCCAGTCCTCCTCACAAGCTTGACATCTATAAAAAAAAGTCTGTTATTTTCAAAATCTGCACTCCCTGTTCAAAGAGAGCACAAAGACATGTATTCCACCTCCACCCATTGAAACCTTTTCAGACTCAAATTTGAGGACTTTTAGTCAAGAAGGAGAGAATCAGGTTTCACAGAACTTTCTGAGATTTCATCATTGCTTGCTGATTGGTTGATTGGTGCAACAAAAGTCAAGGATGAGTCTTGTCAATCTCATGTTCTGTTTCTTGTGTTTGGTTTTGCAAACCAAGGAGGTTTCTTATGTTAAGAGTTTTCCAAGAAGATGGCCACTGCATCAATGGGTGAGACTGCATCCCTAGTATTCTTCTGGGAGAGAATCTTTCTCTTTCCCTCTGCGATTTCCTTGGGTCGAGCAGCCCCCAACACGCTCCACGGTTGCTGAAGGCCTCCGACCCCAGAAAATAATTACAAAATTTTGTCTCTTTTTTGGGGTCAGAACGCCAGGGGCCGTTTTGTCCCAGGAAGGTCATCTAAAGCGCTGACAAAGGAACCGGAAATAGAATTCCGTGAAACCGGAAGTGCGGTTTTACCTGCAGTCAAATCCCCATCCGGTTTTCAGCGCCGCCTGGCGAGTGGCTTTGTCCTCACGACTGTAATGACCTGCGCGAAAAATGAGAAAAGCTGTCACGTGACACATCCAACTTGTTTCCCTGGGATTTCCAGAGTCTTGCGATGGACGCAGATTGGGACCGGAAGGCAGTCAGGACTGAAAATCAAAAGTTCAATCCTGGAGGAATCTTACCCCAAATTCCCCCCAGTTTCACATTTGCTTTGGATGTATTTGGAGCTATGCTTCCCTGGAATTTCGCAAGATTGGGTCGAAGAAAGGGCTCACCGGAGTCAGCCCCCTTTCACAATTGCTCAACAACGGCTGCCCACCAAAGAAATATCACAAAACTACTTGCTGGCCTCGTGAAAATCTCTGTTCTCTTGCCCATGTGCTCAAAACGTTGCACTTTTGACGCAAAAATTTCAGAACGAATGGAGAGAAGCCACAGACAGAAATCAGATCGAATTCCTGTTTGCGAGGATAGACCCGAGAGGCCTCCAAACCTGAGCTGCCAAACTCCTTGAGGCCACAAGTTGGACGTCTGGGGACATTTGGGATTCTGATTTTGAGTTCTGTCCACAACAAATGGCCATGTGCCCACTCTCGTCTTTCGATGTGTCACTGACCTGTGTAGGAGATGGTGATCTCTTCTCCTCGTTTGATGGAGCGCTTCGCTCTGAGTTCCACATTCCTGTGCTTCACCAGCAGAGCGTCGGCTACTGGGTCACAGGAATGATTCAGCAGGCTGCAAACGCAAGAAAGTAGTTCCAAATTAATAAGCCCAACACTGCAACTGGATATAAAAAAGACAGAGGATTTTGATCAAGGGAAAGAGTCCATATCAGAGCATTGATCACTGGGTCACAGGAATGGTTCAGCAGACTGCAAACAACAGAGAAAGTAGTTCCAAATTAATTCGCGCCTACAGTTGTGCAAGTCCCCCCTCTTGCCAGGATGGAGGATTTTGAACAGGGGAAAGAGTTCCTGTCTGAGTTTGTACACAGGCTTCGTCTTCGTCTTTCATGGGGTGCAGATTCAGAATATCCTGACCCACTTTTGGGACCAAAGAGAGTCAAGCTTTGGGTGTTCATCAACAAATGCTGATTTAACCTTGAGGTTGACCACAGTGTTCAAAGAAGTTTTTTGCCTTTTCTATCCCATGGGTATCCTCTTTGAAACCACAATAGAGGCCTTGCAGACATGACATGGATCTCCAAGAACTGTGAGAAAAAATTTTGTCCTAAGCAGAGCCAAAAGAGTCTTGTCCCTTTCATTACACAAAGCCAAAGAAAGATGCTCAGCAATAAGACAAACCTGAGGGTTGGCCAGAGAGCCCTGCCCATGGTGACACTGTGGTAGAAGAGCCTCGCCCCCTTCAGCACCAGGGTGTAGGAAACCGCCTTGTTGGTGATGTTCAGACTTCTCTGCACCTGGCACAACTTGCAGGCAAAATGAACAACTGAAAAGAAATGAAACACACACATCATCATAATCAAACCACCGTTTGGACAAAGATCGCGCAAGGCATTTTTTACAATAGAGCAAAAAGCAACAGCGTGTTTTTCCAAAGTGGAAACAACTGGGGTGGGGAAACTGCCTCACTTGAGTGTTTTGCAAAGCAGTGCATACAAATCTACAGGGTTGTTGACCCTTTCAGAGATGAAGAAGAAGAACATCCCAGGGCGCCCCTGGACTGCTTTCACTCTGATGTCGAAAACCTTTGATTGGGCACACATCTGTGACACTTGTGACGTGACATGCTACAACCCGTGCTTACCCATGTCTCTGTGCTGGAGTTCTGGTGGAAGGAAGTGTTTGCCAGGAGAAGAGAACACAACCCGTGCTTACCTGTGTCTCTGTGTTGGAGCTCTGGCGGAAGGAAGTGTTTTGCCAGAAGAAGAGAATACAGAGCAAGCTTCAACCCGTTCAAACTCTCGTCCCGGGGCAGCGAGTCCACAAACTGGAACATGCGCACCGGGTCCTCCGCGCTCAGACACCTGTGGGAAGACAGAACCCGGAGACGTCGACCAAGTATAAAGATGGCGCAGTACATTTCCACCCCCAGAATACCCCAGAACCATAAAAAGCACCTCAGCACCACAGGTGGTGCAAACCCAGTATCCTGTAACACAAGCTCTAGAAGCTACCAAACAGCTTCACAGACCGCCAAAAACAATCACTGCTCATGCCTCTTTGTCGAGATCACTTCAACCTGGCTTCTTTTCCCTTTGCAAGCTCAACTGCAGAAAGTCCAGTGGCTCCCGCGGAATTTGAATCAGATTTTTGTCACAACCCCGCACCATTGGAATAAAAACTCCATCGTGCAATTCAAAAAACATCTCAAAAGAGGTATCAGCTGAAAAAAAAAACAAATTCCAGTTGAGCAGGGACGGCTTTTGATGCAACAATTTCCGGTAAACACAGAGTTCAGATGGCCAGAATAGGGCCTGACCTTTGATGACAACCAAAACTGTGTCACCCAGATTCATTGCTCGAAGAAAAGTGAATGCATAAATTGGAAATCTCAAGAAAATGTTTACCTGACTGATTCTCCGTTTGTGATTGGTTGACTCCCAGCCTCGTCCTGGGTCCTCAACACGACATCTAGTGGCGAGGAGAGGAGAACCCGCAGAGCAAAGAGACACAGTGCTGAATCTGTACCCTGGGCCACTGCGTGCATCAGCCCCATCACCCTGCACTCAAACCTACACAAACAGAACAAGAGTCTTATCCTGCAGTGACACAGCAAACCCACTGGGGCCATTGCTTTCAGGAGCAACATGGGTTCTTGGCACAAGGTGCTCCTCAAATTGAGAACACAAGACCTTTGAAGCCTGCACAATGTTCAGCAAAATTCGCATTCATGACTAGGGTCCAAGTTAGATACATGTAGGGCACTGTTTTCAGGAAATTTCTCTGTTGAACACAGCAACAAGCTCAACCACATAAAGAGACTGTGAAGGTGTCACTCATTTTCAAATTTCAACCTTTCTGTTGCAGGGAGGCACCACAATAGCATTGTACACAAAACCCTAACAGCCACAGCTACAGCCATCAAGAGTTTAACAGAGGGCCAGTGACTGTAAAACTAAACTCACTTGTGAAAGCCTTCTGTGGCCTTCTGGAGGCAAGCAGTGCTACAGAACATGACTGAGGTGCAGCCTGGACAGGGGACAGCACACAGCACCTTCTGGAGGCACAGCCAGCAGGAGCTTGCCCAGTGGTCTGTGAAGAGGACAGCAGAGTGGCAATCCTCTGTCAGCAGAATCTCTCCTGGTTTGATGTCACGTGTGGCTATCACACCTCGACCTGATAAAAGAACAGTTTGTCAAAATTTTGGAAGAGCAGACTGGGAAAACGAGTTTCTGATGAACATTGTTGCGTCGTGTTTCTGGCATCCCCTTCACTGACATTTCACAGGCATCATTGTCCCAAATGTTCACGTGTTTAGTGGAATCCTTTATCGAAAGCTGCGGGCTCCAGAAAATCTGGTAGATGCTGCCGGGATAAAAATTGCAGGCAGGATTTTTCTGAAACATGCCCAACCACAAAAGAGATATGGCCAAAAAAAAAAGAAAATCCCGCAAATTCCCAGCTGTAACAAGCCCTGTGGGCAAAAAGGGAATCCTACCTTTGCCTTCTATGTGCACAACATCACAGGAGTCCTTCAGGCGGGGAAATGCTGCATTGTGTGTAATTTTAGCGTCTGGCGTCTCTCCAGGCCTTCCAGCCTCGTTCTGATCTTCGACGACATAGCAACAGGCACCTTCCTGTTCCGGCTCTTTGATTGGCTGCTGCAGTAGCCTATCACAGTTGAGGATTTCCTGGCGGAAGTGTTGCTCTAAATCTCGCTTCTTCTCGTCGGAAATCTCGCTCGCCCCGAGAGAACTCAAAGCCTTCTCGTAGTTTTCTTTGGCCTGAAAACAAAGATGTGAATCTTTTTTGTGAACGAATGAATGACTAATGAACAAATCAGCAGCATGGATGAATAAACGTTGAACTGAAGATCTCAACCTGTGCCAATTGCACCACAGTTTTATTCTTGGCGACTTCAGACCCAAAAACGCACAGGTTCAGCTCAATAACCTCAGGGTCAAAGCTACTGGATCCCAGGTCCTTTGGTTCTCACACTGAAATCCCAGGAGTAGTTCACGCAGAGAGATCAGGTCCCTCCAGGCTCACCCTCCGTGCTCACGATGCTTTGTTTACATTATGGAGATTTCAAAATAAAGGTCTGGCTGCCCAGCGGGCAAATCTGCAGGAACATCCCACACTTCTGTGGCATACTGTGGGATTTGTCTGAAACATTTTTGTTTTTCCTGAGACACTGACAGTTGGAAAATGCCCAACCATACCACCAACTGAGGCCATCAAACAGCTACAATTGTGTGGAAAATCTGGAAAATGCCCAACCACAAAAGAAAAACACCCAAAAGAGCATGCATTCTGCAAATTCCCAGCTGTAACTTGCCCTCCATGGTCAGAACCACGAGGGTATGTGACGCTTGTCTGTTTGCCACAGCACTCAGCCTGTCTGTTTCGACAACAACAGTGGTTGCCATAACAACGAAGAGGTTCTTTGTTGTACTGCTGCCTCTGGTACACGGGGTTAAGATGGATTGGTTAGCTGCTTCAGGACATGGAAGATGTCCTGAGCTCTGATTGGCTCTCACCTTCTGGTGGTTGTTGAGTATGGAGCAGCATCCGGCCATCTTGTCGTACAGCTTGTGGTGCATCCTGGAAGGAGTCCCCGCCTCCAGCGCCCTTTGGAGTTCTTCCACACACTCAACATATTTCCTGCAAACAGAAACACAATTTTGCTTCCAAAACCATTACACACATTACACATTTTTCAAAGCACCACAGGTGTTTGAGCATTAAATTGAGGTGCATGAGAACTTACTTCAGCTGCATGCATGAGTACTCACTTGAGGTGCTTCAGCTGCATAAGCTCCAACGGGAGGTGCATGAGTAGTACTTACTTGAGGTGCATGAGTACTGTGCCCCTGAGCTGGTAGAGCCCGCTGAACAGTGCCTCCACCTGCGGGAGGAACCTGACAGCAGAGTTGATCAGAATCAAGGCTTCTCCATACTGCTTCCGCATCATGCACTGCCCGCCTGCAAAACACGCATGCGCACTGAGATAAATTGCTGGTGTTCAGTGGTCCATCTGGTGTTGAAATACCTAACTGTGCACAGAGGTTGGCGCTCATGACAATTCCATTCTTTTCCACCCTTCAAGTTCCGAACAGTTTCAAAATGATATTGAGGTTCACACTGAGCAAGAGCTTGGATGATGACACCAATTGCATTGAATTGTCTGCACCTTAACGAGGGACCAGATTGGACTAACTGGTGGAGCCAGGCCTGGTAGACCCAGGCACAACCGAACGCAATCTGGTGGTGCGCTGAAAGAGAGCCTAGAATTCAACAAGTGGTAGAGGCAGGCCTTGTACACCCAGGCACAACCGATTGCAATTTGCTGGCATGCTGAACGAGAGCCCAGAATGGACTAACTTGCAGAGTTGGGCCTGGCAGACCCAGGCACAACCGATCGCAATCGGTGCAGCCAATAAGCATGCAGGGTTTGCGGTGGAGAGGGCCTTCGATCAAAGCTCTGGCTCAAGCTGTTTTGTTCAAAACGTTTGAGACAAATTTTGGCTGTTCCCAGCCTGTGTTGTCTGGTTTGAAGATCTGGGATCTTGGGCAGTTTATTGTTGGAAATTGCATCATTTCAAACACATTTTTGGGGTCAGTTGGTCCTGGCCGGTGGGCCCTCCATTGCCGCTTGCACTCACCCTGCGCAAGGAGCTTCTTAGCCAGAGTTAGATCCTTGCGCTGTGAAAGTAGTTCCGGAGTCAGCGCCAGGAACGGGTAGAAGAGCGTAGATTCCTCCGCCAGGTAGCGCACCATGTCCCGGTCCGTGCTGAGGCCCCTTGCCCGGATCTCTGGACCCAGGGCGTCCACCAGGGAGTCCAGTCTAGGGCACAGGTCCTCCAGGGGGCCCGGGGGATCTGCTCCATTGGTGCTTCCGGTTCCGCTTCTTGAACTTCCGGTCGCCATTTTTTGAAAAGCACAAACTTCCGGTTTTCACTTCCGGTGCGTTGTTACGTGAATGTTTGTTTGTTGCCTCAGAATGTGGGAACTGAAATCTGTTGATTCGAAAGCCTCCAAAAGAACTGGATGAAAAACACAGAGCACAAAGATTTTCTTCAACATTTCCTGCCAGATTCATGCATGCCCTTTGATGATCATTGGTCGCTTAAATATCCCTTTTTCATTTAAATTTTGGACAAAACCTTTAACATGCTGCTTTTGCATCAATTGTCTTGGGGGAGAAAGCTCAGAAGGTTTTCTTTCTCAGTCCCCTTCTTCCAAGAATGCATTGAACACCAAAACAACAAGACCTTTTGCCGGCAACTTGACCCAATTTCTTGTTGCCCGATCATAAAGTACAAACAGTGAGTACCCAGACGAAGTATCCAAGTATTCTCAGTACTCGCGCTGAAGCTAACAAGTTGACCTACTTTTTTCACACAGCATCGTACGTTGCAACAAGCAATCATGTCTTAAGTATAAACGCAATGGTGTTGCTACTTGCAAGATTTGACCCAGTTTGTGACACTCTGATTGCTTTGGCAGCAGGAAAACAGCTTTTCATTGGAAACATGATCAAAGACAGTTTTTTTGCGAGCATTTGTTTCTTTTAACTGTCAGGCCTGTTTTCTTGCGTGTTTTCCACATTTTCTAGTATCTTGCAACCTTTGCTGCTCAAAACGCCTGAATTATCAAGATTCACGAAGAAAGTTGCGCTTTTGGAGCAAAAATTGTTTTGCAGTGAAATTTGCAGATTACAAAGTGCACCATGGCCAACTGTGCATCCAGCATCAGCCGCTCTATTGGCTCCATGATCACAATGCCTTCTTGCAAAATTGAGCTGGAGCAATTCAAGCTGACAAAATTCCAACCAAAACTAATTGATGGCCAATGCGGAAAAAGTTCGCAAGTGGGTTCTTATTTCTCCACCTCCAAAAAATTGCAAGTCTCCAAAGCGATTTTGAAGACACTGGCCCCTTGGCTGAACAAGAACGCAAAAGCGAGATAGTTACAAGAACATTTCAGAAACGGCCAAGGCACACTACTGCGAGAAATCGGGGGCATTGTGAGTTTTCTGTCTCCGCAAAGCCGCACATTTCACTGCAAAGTCCTGAGTGGAGGCGACAGGAGAAATACAGTCAGAGACGACGCATTTCAGAAGAAATCTGCAAATGTTTTACCTTCTGCTCAGATTCTCACCTTCCTAATTCCTGCAGAAAATGGTGGTGCGTTAACAAGAATGCTGCAGTGTGTGAGTATTGCACTGTTTATACCTGTATTGCAGCAGGAAGACCAGGGTTGCTTCAGGAGTACTTTGACCTACTTTCGGGAGGATACTTCACAGAATACTCACGGCAATTCGCACAGTACGTTCAGCAGTACTCTGACCTACTTGAAGGTTGTTACTTCAGAGGATACTCACCGCAGTTCCTGCAGTTAAAGTACTTTGGTTTCGGAACAGTAAAACAGCTTCGCGAGTACTGTGACCTACTTTCGGGCACCTGAGTAAGTAAGTACTCACTGCAATACTCACAGCTTGAGTATCAGAAGCTGCGCACGCGCAGAGAGATGAAGCTGATCTCGCCGCAGTGAAGACCAAACGGCGGATCTGTTGCTCAGATCAGTGGGTGTAGTTATCGATGCACCCCTGCCACCCCACACTGTCATTCCTGCTCTGATGACATGTAAAGCATTCAAAAGGGGACAGCAAAAAAAACCGCTCCATTTTTGGGATTGTTTTCTGCCCAATTTTGGGAAAGTGCATTTTTGGTGTTTGCTGTTGCATAAATTCACAAGTTGTGTTTTCATTAGATATTTCCATTTGCAAACATTGCCGCCCCCATGATCCAATATGGTGGCCCCCATTGTGGTCAGGACAGGGCTGCATCTTGTGGCAAATATGGGAACGAATGACCGCATGAAGCGATCACATGATTAAGGCCCAACACAATGTCATCACAAACCTGTGCAAATGGGTGCGGCTTCGACGCTGATAAACGCCCTCGTTTAATTTGCAAAAATCAGATGGCAATCAGCAGAACTACCTGTTTCGCTGAACTTGCGATTCTTAGTTCGACAGCCGCTCTAAGCAGAAAATAGCGGATAGTTTCCTGGGTGTGAATCCCGTGATTCTGCAGCGGCACCCGCGTAATTCAAATCGGCTTCATCAAAACGCCACATAACTCGAACAAAACCTCCTCCAAACATTTTATACACCTCTGAACAACGCAAAGAGACCAGCATGATTCCAAAAACTGCAATTCAAAGGCCGACCACAGAAACAGATCCAAATTAAACGGAGACCACTGTAAAAACTCGGGCTGAAAGGGAGACCAGGATGGGACATTGATTGGGCAATGCAAATGAGACGCGAACTTGGAAATACGAACCCCGTGCTTGAAAACGAACCCTTGCGATCGACTGTTTTGCAAACACGACCATTTCACAGGGAATCGCTGCTAATTGTTTCCGTCAATATTTGAGACCTGGGAGGGGAAGGCGCTTGTCTCTTGTTGCTGGGGACGGGGTTAGATTCTCACAGGACTGGCACTGGAAAGCTGAAGAGTTTTGCTGTGGATAGACCAAAAAAAAATGTTTGGAAGGAATTATGTTTGGGGAGTGCTCTGCTCCACGCGTGACTAAAAATGAAAAACGAAAAATGTTGGAGAGGAAAGAAAATGGGTGAAGCTGGAAAGTGTGGAGAGGCTTCACCCAGAGTTGCAGCTGCAGAGATGGGTCTGTGTGCTCACAGGGATATCATTTACCCCGGGAAGCGGTGATTGCAATCATAATTGCAATCAAAATCAGCAATTCAAACAACGCTATCAACACTACACCACTTCCTACAGGAGTCTGCCAACCCCTTCCACCGGTGTGGGGACAGGGAGTGGAAGCAAAATGCAACACTAACCTCTCCACAAAGTGAAAGTTTCCTCAGCACACCATCTCCTACCAGAGCCTTCCCACCCACCCTGCCTATGTCTGCCCAACCCTGGTGTGGAGACAGGGTCCGCAGCAAAATGCAACACTAACCACTGATCCAGTCTCTTCAGGGTTAGGCACCACGCCCCCAATTTCATCATCACCCACCCACCCTGTATCACACCCCTGGTGTGAGAGATAGACTTGTCTGTCATGAGTTCAAAGATTCAATGTTGTCATTTACATGACAATGAGCTGTCTGCATAACAATAGACAGATTCCACCTTGAGGAGAGCTCCAGATTCAAGACGAACAACACAACACCATGCCCCTCCACTGAGTGGTTCAACACCACGCCCCTCCACTGTGTGGTTCAACACCACACCCCTCCACTGTGTGGTTCAACACCAGACCACTCCACTGTGTGGGACGACACAACACCAGACACGGATGGGTGGCGGACCATGACACGAC
>JAAUYG010153731.1_pt1 | contig 10923 bp, 9 predicted proteins | sample 7278091 | NCBI WGS metagenome assembly JAAUYG01 (sample SAMN14350201, study PRJNA611818) | marine sediment metagenome | isolation source: surface marine sediment (0.6m) | place: French Polynesia: Moorea | collected 2018-08
AAAGCGCTATATAAGAACTGCATATTATTATTATTATTATTATTATTATTATTATTATTATTATTATTATTATTATTATTATTATTATTATTATTATTATTATTATTATACACAGCGGTAACCAACCTTCGGGTTGCATTTACATTCATTGACCACTGTTACAGAACCAGACTCCATATATCAGTACAGACGACTTTTTGCCATAAGGTAACCTAAACGCTTCCGACTATTCCTGTAATCTTTGGTCACTAAAAAGTTATTTAATGTTATGTTAACTGAACCTTGGAATACCTGATACTTCTCACACAAAGTATACATTGTCTGGCAGCAAACCGCAGGCCTATATTGTCTGGGCCGGAATTCTTGAACGCGAGGCTGGGAGAAACGGTGACGTATACTGTGTCAGCAGTAGATCCGGATGGAGATCCGTTCTCTGTCTGGATCGAAGACCATATTCCTGGTGACTTCAACAACAAGACACTGACGTACACATGGACACCGCATGACATGGAGCCATTCACCCTAATGTAAGTCGTTTTGTGGCATTGCCAATACTATGAGTACTCCCACATTGTACACAGGACGATCAATAGTGTCGAGGCAAGAGATCCAGCTTATAAAAGTGTGAGGCGTCTATAAACCCTATCAATTTTACTTTGAGTTCCTTCTCGCCAGTGGCGAGGCCACACCATTGATAAAGGTGGAACGATCGATAACCCTACATTTTGTTAGATCGTCACAAGAAAAGTTAGACAAGAGTCCATTGGTTGGGTATCACTGTCAAAAAGTCTTCAATAGTGTACGAAATCACTTGCTTAGTTAATGGAGTGGCTCAAGTCCCTCAGCAAAGCTGCATGTCTGTCCAAAAATACATGCAGTGGTTCTCTCGTGGCTTTGTGGGTAAGTATATAGTAAAATTCGTCATGCTTCTGTCATTGAACAAGGTCACTTTTAAATCGGTCGGTGCAGTTGTCTTAAAAATGACCTGTAACTCAAAAGTGAATGATCGTCCAGCACAATGGCGTGACAGTTGAGACTCTGAGACACCAGTAACACATATATCAGTAACACATACATAGCGTACCTGGTAGTATTCTTTGCACTTGTCTTAAATGGCCTGTGACTCTAAAACAAGTTGGTCGTAAAGGAAAAAGGCTGGAGTATTAGGTTCAGGAGCATTACTAAGATATGTATAGTTTACCTTTGACCTTGAAACATGTAATTTTACATGTTACATGTAATTTTTTATATATAAGTCAATGCAGTGCACGCGTATCGAAATGGTCTGTAACTCGTGAACGGGTGCTTATACAGTGCGTCAGAGGCACTAGTAACACGTATGTGGTGTATTTTTGACCTTGTAGTATTCAAGGTCATTTTGTGGTTATTTGATACACTTGTCTCAAAATAATCTGTAATTCGACAACAGTTGTTCATAGAGTGAAACGCACTGAAATAAGGACTCGATATGATCAGTACCAGGCATATGGGGTACATTAGACCATGTAGTGACCAAGATATTTCTGCGGTCATTCAGTTCACATGTCTCCAAATGGCTCGAAAAGGGTAACAGATTCGGGAACGCTAGTATTACTCTTATCTGATGATAGTATACCTTATCTAACTGATGTGCAAGCCAACCCAGAGGCCAATTCGAGACTCAAGGGCACTAGTAAATCACATATTAGGTGCCTTGACACTTTAATGTTCAAAATCATGTTGAGACCACTCGGTGCACTTGCGTCTAAACTGGTTTGTAACTTGAAAACGCTTCACCATAGAGCAGAACGGACTGGATTTTAGGAGTCGGGAACACTAATAAAAGATATTGAAAGTTCTTTGAGCTCGTGGTCAATATTGGTTTGGGGTCATTCAATGCCGTTTTCTCAAAATTGGCATGTTGCAGAATTTAGGTAATACTTTCAATACCGGCATAGCTATTGCTATTATCAAGTAGAACATCAAGACCCATAGCAACCTTGTTGTCTTTTCCTTTCACAATGGATTCTACCGATACGTACATTTCAACACTCTATTCCTTCTACAAATCGCTTCCGAATTATTTCCACCTCTCCTGAAGTTTTGTCTCATTGGTTCTCACAAAACTGGTATTGTTTTTTGTTGTTGTTGTTGAAAATTTGAGGATCTAAATTTTTTAAAAGTTGACTCCCATCTTTGGAAATGGTCTCTATTATGCTTATGTATGGTAAAATAAGATGAGTTGCGTATTAGATTAAATCCAGAGTAACCTGAAAGGTCAGATTCTAGGTCACTTACATATCTCATAAAGGAGCGGAATTATGCCATATATGATCGATAAACATCATTAGGAAGCCATATATGAGGAATGGAATCTACCCACATTATTTGATTGTATTTGGAGGAGCCTTGAAATCTCAAATTCAAGTTTTTTTTAGATTTTGAAGGTTTATATCTCATAAAGAAGTTGAGTTGGTCATATATTACTGATAATATTGGCAATAAGTCATGTGTGGGGACTCCAAATGTGTGGTTACATAATTATGGCATTGAGTGACCTTGAAAGAGCAAGTTCAAGGTCGCTCACGGGAACACTAATAGTAAGTACTACACTCATCTCCGCCACACCGTCAAGTTGAAAGTTGCTGAAGGTCACACCGGTCAATATCTCAACCCGTTCTAGTAAACTATATGCCTCAGGCGGTATCTGTAATTCTGTATGGGGTATGTCTGACTTTTTGAGGCAAACGAGTCATTTTGGGGACACTCCATGCAATGCTTAGAAAGCACAACCGAAAGCTATGTACTGTGCTATAAGCTACACCACCTGTGAATTTTAGCTGATCGTGAGGGCTACTGGACCTCTTGCTACTTACAAAAAATTACTTATTTCCGCTATAAGCCGGTTTGTAGGCTATATCTGCTTGCTCCATTGAATCATTTATCTGTGCTGTTTTCTTAATTTTTAATATATATTCTAGCTTCTTTGCGGAAGATTATCCCAGGCTTGCTCGAGCCAGCGCTTTAATCCTGACCATCAACATATGTAACTGTAGCAACGGGGACTGTAACTATGAGGAGCCTGTAGATGAGCCAGGCAACACTACTTCCACTTACGTCATTGTGGCCTGCACGTGTCACGTGGGCTGGGCTGGTAAGTACAACGAAATCATGAATAGCGATTGCGGACAGGTCACTAAGGTAGTCTTTGTTCTATGCTGGTTTTCATTTGGGAATAGTGTAAAATTATGAGAGTTTGATGGCTCGGTATTTTGTCGTGTCTATGTACATTGTAAATGTGGCTTCGTGAGCCATTTGTGGCTGATATTTCAGGAAAGTTAGGCCCTGTCCTTTTCAGCTTGTAACACAAATGTACGGTATGGTGATATCGATTTATCATTCAGGGATGATCCAGAACAATCAGCATGTCCCCGTTTCTTTTGTTCGTTGTAAATCCAAGTTCCCAATGGTCATACGTTGAAAGAAAACAGTTATTTGGCTACTCCATCCACACTGAACCGTACTATGACCTATTGTGCAATATGAATGTTTCTGACGAATTTTCACATACATATGATATACTATAATACATACTCTTACTGCCTGCAGATGAGTTTATATTCTCAATACATGGGTTCATTACAAATCCACTCTTTACAAAAAAAACACGTAATACCATGCCAACAAAACTGTGAAAATGATTGTTTATCCAGTAAGTGATCCAGAACATATAGCCTATCCCTCTTTATTTACTTTACCGTTAATTGTCCATTTTGTATACCACATATAACAAGTGTCCAGGAACATACCATGGACCTAAAATTTGGGGATGTGGTTGCACCGAAGGCTCCATCTGGCCGACACACTATTAGATGCATATTCATATTACACAAATTGGAAGCAATTGGTTATTCATTCATGCTAACAGACATCAATGGGTTATTTTATATGTATTACTCTGTACAGAGCATTGTCGTCGACACCTTTTGCTGTATGAAGTATTGGGTTTCGTCAACTTAAATATGCACAAACGAGCGCACTCACCAACAGCCTCGCTGGTCTGGTCGCGCTAAACGTGTACTATGTTGCATTGGTTATTTTACTTTAACGGAAAAGTCCCGGGTTCGAACCCCCCAAAATTTGTCCCGATTTTTTTAGTGGCATGTTAACATGAAATATGAACATTTTTTAAAACACAAAGGTGATAACTGCGACGAGGATTATGACGCCTGCGCCACTGAGCCATGCAGACCCGGAGAGTGCATAGATGCCTCACCAGAACAGGAACAGCAGAACACAGCACAGTACACCTGCGTGGGGTGTCCTGATGGCTACGAGTTAGATGAAATTGGAGAATGTGCTGGTTAGTTGAGCCTAAATGATCGGACCTTCAATATTAAGAATGTTAAATGCATTTGTTAGTGAAAACTTATGGAGATACGGCGTATGCATGGAGGAAAGGGGCAATCCTCTTTTTTTACTTTTACGAAGATATATTATTTGCTCTCACTTGCCGAGCTTCATTTGTCTGCGGAGCTATTGTCGTGGCGCGAGTGTCAATCGCAGTCGTCATTTGGTGTCCGTTGTCCATCCATACAACGCGTTTTCTCAGAAACCGTGCAGCGGATTAACAGTACATTTTGAGGAAAGGTAGCTACCCCGGTATCCACCATGACGGCAGCTATTATTAAAGAGTTATTTAGTTCTTGTAGCTAAATAGTTATTTGGTTATAACTAAATAATTATTAGTTAATAACCAAGTAACTGTCGAGTTATAACTAAATGGTATTTAGCTGCATACAATTATAAGTAGTGATGCCCTTTATCAGCCACAGTATGAAAAAAGGACATAAGGCACATAACTACGATAAAGTGGATACAAAATCCAAAATGAATTCAGATGAACTTGTTGTGAAATCATAAGCTACCATCTAAGCGTTGGGCCATTACATTGTCCATGGAGGGCAACCTGTTCATGTGGCCTTGAAAGTCTGATCCTTTGAAAGAGCTCACTGGGCTATACGTCCTGGAAAATAGATTCTGGTACTTCCTGAATAGAATGAGGATTTGAAAAAAAAATCAAATTCTACAGAATTCCACAGAAATATAACGTTGCGCACGTGCAGGGATTTCACGAAATTTACCATGGTACCAGGAATCACGATATAGTGGCAATATCCATTGGTGTCCTCGTACGTGTATTTCACCTTCCAGTATCACCAGCGGTGTGACGCCTAACAATGCTGAGGGATTCCCAGTATGTAACTTCCTATTAGTGTTCAAACGTTAGATACCTATATGTCCTAGCTCGACTCCTATATGAGACACGCCAAGGGTTTGAAGTATGAGAGACATCGAGCTTGACGTTTCAAAATCATTCATTGTCCAGTTGAGACATTTGGAATCCCCATATGTGACTTTGTATTACCATGCCTTCAATCACTGTTTTGACTTAAGTCAGCACTGTGATTCAAAATCTAAATGTTATTACTTCTTTACGGGATATAAGCATTCCAATTGAATTTACCTTCAACGTCACTCCAAGTTAAATGTATTGGTGCCATGGATAACTTTCTGTCAATGTCCAATAGTGTACACATATTTCTGTCTCTTGCCCTTCAACTGTTATTGCTGTTTAAAAATACCCCCACCTACCTCTTACCATTAGGCCACGCTGGGACTCTTTCCATTTGGCGATTTTTGTTGAACATGGAATCCATCTGTTTGTTCAGAATGAAGGCTCACGCTCAACTTAGTTTATTTAAAAATTATTAATAAAATATAGCCTGATTGTTAATTTATTCCATTTACTGACGTTTTGACAATGTAGTGATGGTATGGCCATTTTAGCTGGCCTTTGCGTCATAAATTTGGTGCATGACCGTATGCCACAAATGCGATCTGTCTGGTACTGATGAAAAACTCGAGGGAATATTTTTCCAATTTTAAAACGATCTGCAAGGTAAAAAAAATAATGAATGATCATAAACGATATTCAGCATATCCATTCGCCTTTTAGTTATTCTATTTATTGCGTACGTACACTAAATCTTTGATTGCAGATATCGACGAGTGTAACAGTACAAACGCGGACTGTAACCAGATCTGTCAGAACCTATTGGGGAGTTACATGTGTAGGTGTTACAACGGTTCATATAGGCAGTTCAACAGGACACACTGCTTTGGTAAGGAGACAATACTGGGACAGTGGAGAACTGTTAGAGTAACAGTGCAAAAACATTTACACACGGAAAGCAATTATGATGATGATGATGATGATGATGATGATGATGATGATGATGATGAAAGAAAAAGAAGCAGCATCAGCAGTAGTAGGAGTATCGGTACTAGTACATGTACATAAGTACTACAACTTATAGTGATACTAGTACTAGTGGTAATAGTACATGTACTTACAGAATAACACTTCTGCAATGATATAATAATAGACACGCATATGCTGATATTTGGTTGAAACACTTACTGGTATTAATTCACTTTACCTATGTGATAAGCTATCATTAATTACTGATATATTACGCTCTATAGTGAAATCTGATGTCAATGCTGAACAATCATAACTTCTTATACTAGAGGGATGCAAGTATATTTTATTCTAGACATTGATGAATGTGCTGAGGTCCGAAGTGGCTGTTCCCACCTGTGTACCAATCTGGATCCAGGATTCCGCTGTGACTGTCTTTCTGGATACAAACTGGATCCCGATGGCAAGACGTGCCTGCAAGGTGGGAGAACTTGAAACAGAAGTAATGAAGCCATATTTGGAATACAATGGCTTTTAGAAGCTTTGAAGCTTTACATGTTTTAATTTAAACATAATGTCATCATGTGCTGATATGCTTGATTGCAGATGAATGGATCAGGAGTTGTAATTCATTTTGCAACAGTTATCCATTATTCCACTGCGCTCTTTGTTTCATGTTGGGCCCATTTATTAGCATTGACAGCCTTGCATCACACTGTCAGTATTTGTTGCATTTTGGGGCGCATTACAAGATATTAATATAATTTTGAGGTGCCAAGAATGCCACCATTGCGATGCATGCGATGTACTTGTTTAAATCTCGTTGCCTTGTTGACATGCCTATATTTCCAATCCGAAACGAATGAATATAAACAAGTTCCCTCAGTCTGATGAAATTATCTAACATATATGGAACCCAAACATTTTGAAATGTACTGGAACATTTTTAAGCTGTCAACATATAAACCCCAACAGGCTAAGGTGAGAGAAGTTCGGTATGCTATAGATTTTTCTGCTACAGTGTATGTAGTCTGTCTGCGATTAAGTTTTGTTCGCAATAGTTATGATTTGTGAGCGATAATCAACTGTGATATTAACTGTGATACTGTGATAGAGTGCCTGGTTCATTTTACCGAAGGCGCTGAAAGCCTTTGTTGGTTACAGCGATTCAGTGCTGTTGTTACAGTAGCAATGAACTGAAGCTGACATCAGAAGAACGTCACTTCCGCCACGAGAATCCACAGAGACTTGGCCGATCATTTGTGGAAACATATAACTCGGGCCCCACATTCCTAAATTCGACACAGCGACACAGGCTATTCCTAAATTTTGACACCAGCACGCCACAATCTTAAAATCGACATGCGACACGCCATTGAGGCGACACGCGACACGATCCCTTTATTATCTGTGACAAACGACACCAGCCTTACCGACACAACAATCGATAAATGCGGGGTATTGTTTTTTTCCGGAAGTGATTTTGGCTTTGGTGGGTGTGTTTTGTGAAGCATTGTCAAGGAACAATGTGTTTGAGCCATGGATTATCAAAAGCTATGCATATACGTATAATTCAGTGAAATATTACATGTCTGACTGTATAATTAACTAGATTCCGAGTTCTTTCGTTAGTGACACAGTGACACAGACTTTGTGTTAGTGACACGGGACACGCAGCGATTCTTAAAATAGACACGAGACACGGACACCCCTCCCCCATAAGGGGCCCTATAGTTTATCTTAGCAGCTGCAGCTGTTGTCGGGTTGAGGTCAAATTCTGGGAGTTAGTAAGCGTTTGTGCGGATTCTCGATGGATATCGAAAAAAACACACTGTGAGAGGTAATTCATAGCCTGTCGTGTCTGAGTCACTGAGGTTTGGTGATTCAGTGGTGCTGTTGTAAGTTCGTCACTGAAGAGAAGAATTTGCTGAGCCTGAAGTATATCTTCGCGGGAACCTGATAACTCCAAGGACTAAAGCTGTCTCGTGCTCATAAACTTGACTACCAACCGATTTGCCATAGACATTTTAAATTCACTGTGGCTGCAGAAGTCAATACTATTGTTCTAACGAACATCTTTACACTGATTAAACTTATCATTTGTGCATATGTCACTGTGTGTTGTATCACCTAATATTAATATTGTACATACTAGGTTTTCAATAGCTTGTACTGTGAAATCATGTTTGTCCTGTAATTCACGGTTCAAAACCGTTTATTTTCTTAATAAATAGTTCACTTAGACATGTTTGAGCTTTACTGGTTTTCTGTTTAACAACTCATGTAAAAGAATCCGGGTCAGTTTGATATTTGACCGTAATAATGTTCAGTCAGCCATGAGCATACACAACTCATGCGGCGCTGCATAAAATATTATGTTATTTCATTTTTAGAGAGTTACCTTTAAACGTAAATCTAAAATTTTGATTCTTTTATTTTCAGAGGTCCCCACCACACCCTGTGAAGAGGTTGGACTGCACTGCACTGTCGCCTGTTTCAGTGGTACTTGTTTCTGTCCAGCTGGATTTGAATTGGCGCCAGATGACGTCACTTGTAAGGGTAAGAAATTAGTATCAGGGAGACATTCTGTGCTGCGTGGTTTAGTAGCATCGGCGTTGATATTAAATAACCTCTTAAATCGTTTTCCCTTAAAATAGATTACATATAGAGAGTTCAATTACCAACTTACAGCACGTCATATTTGATGCTAGAAATACCAATCAGCATATCATGTGTTTTGTTCAATAAACAACTGAGAAAAATATTCGCCTGCTTTATCTTAAAAGATGTTGATGAGTGTAGACTAGGGACGCATGTCTGCAGCCAGAAATGTAACAACTCTAACCCTGGGTACACCTGCACCTGCGAAGACGGTTTCTTATTGGACGAAGATTCCACCACGTGTACAGGTAAACACAAATCAATACCTCTGAACTCAAGTCTAAGACGTGAGCGGTATAAAGCGGATATACCTCCTACTACAGGAACGTATTTTACATGTGCTTGATGTTTTAGTTTGTTTCTTTGGACGGTTACTGTTACAGATTAGTGGTCTATCTGATGTGTTATCTGATGTGTTGATAAAACGCCATGCATGTATCTATTCCTGTCAAAGGGGCATTAACAGACTTTTCACGGGTATTAACATGGCTTGTGTCAACGTTTGGGTGCTCAGAAATAAGTTGTTAGAATAAAAAGGAAAGATTGAGTCCATGCCAATGCAGTCGATTTAAACACGCAGAAATTAACAATTTGTATAAATGTATTATGATCCCCTAGCGTGTCCTACGGGTACCTGGGGTAGAGGCTGTAACAATGTGTGCACGTGCCGTGACGTGGAAACAATATGTGACGTCACGACAGGATGCACAGAATGTCTGGACGGCTGGACCGGTGGTAACTGTGATGAGGACATTGACGAATGTCTCGAAGATATCTGCAGCCCCAACTCGATTTGTTCCAACTTTAATGGCGGTTTCCTGTGCGACTGTCATCCGGGATACAAGACATATAATCAGACGCACTGTATAGGTAACGTGTTTAACAACAATACTGTAACAACAACTATATTTGTCAATGTTGGATTAGTACGTACTTGCTTTGCACTGTCTCCAGTTTATATTTTAAAGAGAGAGTAAAACAAGTAGACTTATCAGCTATTATTATGTGCAGAAGTATATGCTGTTTGTGCTTTCAATATTTGCTCTTTGTTTTTTCGATATCCCATCTGCCAACCTTAGTTTACATCATGGCCCGTTGGTTGTCTTGCTCGTCATTCAGTACCTCCCCAGAATTGTTTTCTGAGGGGGTGGGGGGGGCTTTCTTTTTGCAATTCCAACACCAGATGGTGTCCTTTCTAATGTTGTAGTAGTTAGGTGTATGCAGGTGTCTTTAGTAGATTGCATATGTTTGATCCAGAAATAGACTATTGTGAAGAGCAACCTTGTAAGAATGATGGTACCTGCGTCAGTCTGTTGTCCAACCGGACCTATGTCTGTCAGTGTGCTCCGGGTTACGCAGGGGATCAGTGTGAAATTGGTAAGTCATTTTTGATATGTGATCCAATCGGAATGAAATGATCTGTTTAGGCCCCCTTTCTGTACAAATGATGGCTGGCTAAGCTTGGGCGAGCAGCACACGGTGGAATGATATGGAAGATAAAAGTGTCTCACTCTGGATTTGAACCTGCAACCTGTACATTTGAAACTTACCGCCTCTCGACTTATCGTCACCCAGTCACCCTTGAAGCGGAACATACACTGTCAGTGTATGGGTGGAGGAAGCGATTAAAGTGTAATGTAGTCACGGGACAAACGATGGAGCGGAAATATGACGATGGGACGAACAAGCTGCAATACGACGATGGGACAAATATTAACTTTGCACAGTGATGATGGACCAAACGACAAAGTTGCATTGTAAAGATGGACCAAACGACAAAGTTGCATTGTGAAGATGGACCAAACGACAAAGTTGCATTGTGAAGATGGACCAAACGACGAATTTGCATTGTGAAGATGGACCAAACGACAAAGTTGCATTGTAAAGATGGACCAAACGATGAAGTTGCATTGTGAAGATGGACCAAACGACAAAGTTGCATTGTAAAGATGGACCAAACGATGAAGTTGCATTGTGAAGATGGACCAAACGACGAAGTTGCATTGTAAAGATGGACC
>JAAUYG010122574.1_pt1 | contig 10922 bp, 14 predicted proteins | sample 7278091 | NCBI WGS metagenome assembly JAAUYG01 (sample SAMN14350201, study PRJNA611818) | marine sediment metagenome | isolation source: surface marine sediment (0.6m) | place: French Polynesia: Moorea | collected 2018-08
CCGCCGCCGAGCCTGAAGGAATATCTTGTATCACTGTGTATTGCAAACGACCTACAAGATAGCTCCTAAACAACTCCAAGGCATGACCTCTAATACCATAATATTGTAGTTTTGATATACAGATATAAGTATGTCGTGATCAATAGTGTCAAATGCCTTGGAGAGGTCCAGAAACAACCCAAGTGTAAATCTTTTGCGTTCAAATCCCTCAATAATATTTGATACAAGCTCTATTATGGCATGACATTTTGCATGTCTTTTTCGAAATCCGTATTCGCTTTATTATTGGCTTTCTTTGCATATTCCTAGGTCCCTCATTTTAGTGTGATAGAACTGATCACCAAAGACAACCTGTCTTGAGAGATCACACTCTATGGTCAATGAGGTGGTCTTCAAAATAGGTTCTACTGTATCATGTCATAATGTTTGCAGCAGATCACCGTAACGTATGACTACTGGTAATTGAACTTTTTGTTTAAATTTACTTCTTGTCTTATAGTGTCTATTGTAACAGGTTTAAATTTTAATATCAACCTTTGGATGCTATATCTTTATCAAGGCAGCTGCATGGGTCTGTTACACATACATTTATTTCCTTTGGCTTCAAAGTTTATTATACAGAGGAATCTGACATTGCAACAACCTCAAAATTAAGGCCACCTCAGAACAAAGACCACTTCCAAACAGGACCAAAGCTGTACTTTCAGTATTGAAAAGTCCCACACCACCTTACAATTAAGACCGGTTTTGTCCAGTCCCTTGGGTGGTCTTATTTCCAAGGTTTCACTGTAAATCTATTTGACACAAAAACACTTACCGAACTTCACTGAAGACGTGACTTCTGAAGCTGGTCCCTGTCCAACTTTGTTGACTGCGGACACTCTGAATTCATACTGCACACCTTCCCGCAGTCCAGTAACGGTCAGTCCCGGTCGTGTCGTCTTCTCCCCGAGGTTAGCAACCTTCCACGTTCGGTCTCCAACAGCACGCATCTCTACGATGTAGTTGGTGATTGGGCTGTTTCCATCATCTCGTGGCTCATCCCAAGTAATGGTCATGCTGTTTTTCGTGGCATCTGTGACTTTTGGTGTGCCCGGAGCACCTGGACGATCGTATGGATCTTTGGCGATGATCTTGGATGTTGGTTCTGATGGTTTGCCAAGACCGGCGTCATTCTCAGCGATGACTCGGAAGACATAGTCGTTGAATTCCACCAGGTCTCTGATCTCCATTGATGTTGCGGATATCAGGGATTTATTCACCTTGATCCATCGGGTACTGAATCCAGAACAGCGCTCTACGTAGTAACCATGGATGTCAGAACCTCCGTCAAATTCCGGAGCTTTCCAACTGAGTGTGCAGGAAGATTTGGTGAGGTTGTCCATCGTTAGTTTTCTTGGGGCTCCAGGAGGACCTGAAGAAGATTGAAAACGATCTTAGTTATACTAAAATACAGTAAAACCTCCCTTGAGAGACCACTGCAATGAAAGACCACCTGTCTTAAAAGACCACCTCTTCTTGACAGAGGGTCTTTCATTTTAATGTAATAGAACATGTCACCAAAGACTGAGACCACATTTTAGGTCCATAAGGCAGTCTTTCCATACAGGGGTTGTACAGTATTGCTTGACCAGAGATAATTTTTTTTGTCTTAATGTGTGCAAAGGTTAGCACATGGCTATGAAACTCTGGTCTTCAGCAGGGCAAAGTTTGACTTCTGCATTTGGGATTCCTGGAGAAATATTTCCAAGGCTTTACAGTGCGTTATAATTGAACTTCAGGTCAGAAACGACATGGAAAATTGTCAAAATATGCAGTTGTGCTAAATAACTGGAACTACAGTTACACCTGCTCTAAAGACCACCTGTATATAAAGACCACCTGTTTATAAAGACCACATTTGACAGGTCCCAATGGTATACTTCTCATGTTATTGAAACTGTACATAAAGACCACCTGTGTACAAAGACCACATTTTGTTGGTCCCTGGGGTGGTCTTTATATACAAGTTTCACTGTATTGAAATAATTTCAGTTTACAATGCACTGATCTAGACAGGTTATCCACTGTTCTTACATGTATACTGGTAATTACATTGTACCCCAATAGGTAGCGAATGGTTTATAAAAAATAAAACTTATTACAATCTTATAAAACTGGCAGTAACATACCATAAGGCAGCTTGGCAGTGATTGGTTCCTTTGTTTCTGCCGGTTCGCTGACTCCGATCTTGTTTTCAGCTGAAACTCGGAAGAAGTAATCACTTCCTTCAAACAGCTTCGTCACAGTGGCTTCAAGCTTGTTCCCATCTACAGTTCCAGCAGAGAACCAGTTATTCTTGGAGCTGTCACGTTTCTCGATGAGGTATGTTGTTACCGGAGAGCCCCCATCTGATTCGGGGGCGTTCCACTTGAGCTCGACATGATCCTTGTGAACCTCGGACACACGGAGGTTTTCAGGGGCAGATGGTTTGTCTGAAATTCAAGTATGAATATAAGGAATGGCAGGACATGAAAGGGTAAAGCAATGCATAAATTGAAGCCTTAATTTACTGAAAATATATATAATTTTTTTTTAAATTTTACTGATAAAAGTGTAAGATTTTCATGCTAATGTATTTGGGGTATTTATTTTGCTACATGGGCATGTTATTCAAATAAATTTCAATGCTAAAATGTACTTCAATGTACTTTAATGGGATATTCATTATTCCCAAACTTAGCATTTCCACTTTTAAATCTTCCTGGTCCCTGGTTTTGAAAGGCCCATATCCTAAAAGGTACATACCGGTAATACATGTCAATCACTGTGATTATTACATCGAAACTTTCAAATATATTACGCTCACCTGTCACCGACACAACAAATTCCGCTGAGTCGGATCCGACGTCGTTTTCTGCTGTGATCTGATAGGTTCCGCTGTTGATGCCCTTGCTGTGTTTGACTGTAAGCGTGGAGGAATCCTGAGTCTTGTCAATGGCGATATCGGGAGATGTCGGCAGGGGTTTGCCGTTGCAGGTCCATGTGACGGTAGGACGGGGTTCGCCGGTAATGTTCACCGGCAGGATGAACATAGAGCCTGCCTTCACCTGCTGGGGACTGCTCAACTTCTTCTCATACTCCACCTTGGGGGCAGCTACAGGTAAATCAAAGATAACAATATTGTACAGATGTACAGTGGCCACGGTCATTTAGCATCCCTCAATGTTAAGACATCTATTTAAGACCATCTATCAGTGACAGCCCTCTTATACTTCCAATATAAAGATCCCTCCATTTAAGACCACCTTCAACTTGAGACCACATTTTTCTGTAGGACAAGATGGTCTTAAAATGCAGGAATGATGTATTAGGAGCAGATTAGCGTGAAGCAATGATCCATGACTTATTTTCTCAAATGAAGAGGTATTAAGCTGCCCTTGTACATGGAGGTTTGTCACAGACATAACTTGAGGCATCTTGATGTAACTACTGCTAATACAGAGTGTAGTAAAGTTAAAACGAAGAATCACTTGCCATTTCATGGTCTGAATTCGAAATCATTTCCAATGTGCACCAGCTAATAATGCATTGGAAATGAACTTATGGTACACCATTTACTGCTATTAACTTATCTAGCACCCTGGTAATTCATACTTACGTCATGAACTGAGTACTATTTTCTCACCTTGAACAGTAACTGTAGCTTCTGTTTCAACACGTCCCAAGCGATTGCTAGCCTCACATCTGTACAGGGCGCCATCTTGGAATTCGGTTGAAGTGATCTCAAGCACGGCCTGCGTTCCTGTATAGCTCATGTCGTACTTTCGACTTGAGTAGATCTCCTTGGCCTCTTTGTACCAGGTGACCTTTGCCGCAGGTTCGCCAGGTTCGATCTCACATTTCAGTTTCACAGGCTTTGGAGATGCAACTTTGACGTCCTTCAAATCAGTCAGGATCTTTGGTTTTTTGCCTTCTGTAACATGCAAAAAAATTAAAAACTTTTTTTTAGAAAGCATGTCCAGTTGTGATATACATCACTAATACTGCGGAAAACATATGAAAGAAAAATTATCTTCCAAGGCCTCAACCAAACATTCATTTCCACAAACCTACACTCAGTTGTATGTTAAACTTTTGATCAGAAATGCAATAGGTGGCTTACCCCTATATTTAATTCTAACCTTTCTCAGCGCCATGTGAAAACTCTGCATGTATAGAATACCTGATCTATTTTCTGACTTTACCCCCTCCATTTTAAGGTCACCCATGCATGCAAGGATATTAAAAACGTGGTGATTGTGGCAGCTGGCCCTATACAGTACACAAATACACACTTGGGACCATATTAAGTAGCTTATAATAGGGCCACTGTCCTCTAAATAAAACACAATGTATGGCAACATGCATCATCAACTGACCCATTTTGTCCTTAGGTTTGGCAGGCATGGTAGCCTCAGAGTAAGGTCCCATTCCCACTTTGTTTTCAGCCGCGACACGGAATTCGTACGCTGTGTCTTCCATCAGCCGCTTGACCGTGTACACCGTCTGGAGTATACGGTCTGTAGTGGCCTTGGTCCAGGAGAAGCCACCATCAGTGCGGTACTCCACGACGTAGTTGGTGATGTCAGAGCCGCCGTTGTCACGTGGTGGGGTCCAGGTTAAGGTGACAGTGGTGAGGTCCGCCTGCTTGATATCAGGGATACCGGGCTTACCAGGCTTGGCTGGAATGAGATGGAGGGAAGAAAAAAGAAATCAATATAATTATTGTTTTTTCAATAGATATTTAATATTGCCACTGTATACATAGAAAACATGCCAACTGATGTTACCAGTAAGTGTTGAAAAACTTTTGAGTAATTCAAATCCCAGTCTCTCAAACCAATAAGCAAAGTTAAGAAATCATCTTTGACAACCAAGGTCATTTTCATAATTAAGAGGAATGTTAAATTTAAACTAAAACCTAATTCGAGATATTAAGGTTGTTTTCTACCTTCACATAAGTCCAATACATGTATATGCCCAGTAACAGTTCTCTGAAAATATCAAGGCATTAAGTATATTCGTTGATATTTAAAAAGCTTTCCTTACTCCAGGGATCCTTTGCTGTGATTGGCTCAGAAGCCGGACCAGGTTCTCCAGTGCCGACTTTGTTCTCTGCCACGATCCTGAACTGATAGTCATTGTCCTCTATCAGATCTGTGACTTTATAGTAGGTATCCTCCACTGGGTGACGAGTGATACGGATCCATCTCGCCAGACGGCCTTTGCCTGTGCTGCGTTCTATGTGGTAGCCGGTGATGGGAGTGCCACCGTCTATCTCAGGGGGTCTCCATGTCAACTCACAGGAGTCACGGAGCACCTCGGAGACATCAGGCATTGATGGTGACCCAGGGACCTCTGTTGGTTGGAAAACAGTCCCATTTCATTTAAATTATTTATGTTTGTGTGCTTGTTTGGACACCATATAGTCCTACATAAAGTATCCTTCTACCATATTATCTAAGAAACTGCAGTGGTCCATCCGTTTTATGACTTATAGTTATACTGTAAAACTTTGTATCCATGACATTATATAAAGTGTATCATTACTATTGTATTCAATATCTCTGAGAATTAGAAGTTCTTTTTCGGTAATTCAGTGGGTATTGGTAGATTCTTAAAAAAAAAACAAAATAGTTCCATTATGGAGTTTCACCTCTGACGAGAATGTTTCAATTTTCTCCAAAGTCTAGCTTTCTCTTTTGTTCTTATTTGTTACATTCTGCTGTATTAAAGTCACACTGCTTACCATGCTGGCTCTTGGCTACTACAGCTTGCATCATCTCCTCAAAGTCTCCAATGCCAACCGAGTTCTCTGCAGCCACACGGAACAGGTACTTCTCTCCTGCGATCAGGGGCGACACGGTGAACTGTTTCTTGTCTGTGGCCTCTATAGAGCCCGCTTTACTCCACGCACGGCGAATGGCCTCACGTACTTCGATGACATAGCCTGTGATGTCAGAGCCTCCATCTGATTCTGGCTCCGCCCACTTCAGGGTGATTGACCTCTCAGTGACCTCGACTGGTTTGAGGCTGACTGGTGGTCCTGGTTTGTCTGGAGGTAAACAGTTGCAAAATCTCAACATTATGAAGATGACAAAAGGCTAATGACATCACACCAGTCTTGTCATAGCCACTGATTACTTGACACGACATTATGCAAGATATCCCTCTGACATTTTATATGCATGTACACGCTGGTAATTTCTACACTGAAAAACCTATAAATTTCACGAATAGTGACAGAACTTGACACTAACAGTCTGGGAATTGTGTAATAAAACATACAATAACATTTTCAAGATAAATATCCCCCATAGGAAAGCCCCCTACACACTTACCTAAAATAACAAGCTTGATGCTGAACACCACCTGACCATATGGATTTTCCAACTTGCATGAGAAGTCTCCCTGGTCAGTTTTCTGGACTTTGCTCAGTGTCAATGACGTCATGTTGTTTATGGTATCTTCGCGGAATCGTCGAGCATCTGGAAGACGTCCGTTTTTGAAGGCCCATGTGACTTTCGGCTGTGGGCAAGCCGTGAATGGCAGTTCTAAAGCTGCTGAGGCACCAGCCTTCAGGACAATGCGATCCTTGTACTCGTGTTTGGAGAAAGCTGGGGGTACTGCAAATTATGATACAATATTAGTACATTATTCTGTATTATTAGTTTCAAGCCTGTACAAGTATTATACACTCATAAATTTACATGCACTGGTACAGTCAGTACTGAATTTTAGACTAATTTTAAAGCTAAAACACTCAGATTTAAATTTACGCTATTACTTCACAAATATATTACCATGAAATTTCTACAAACACTTCAAAAAGTTCAAAAGTTTATTACAGAGCAAAAATTGAAATTTTACATTACTGGTACATAATATTATGTATCAATATAAACTTTTAAATCGAGTAATGTACATAAGATCCTGTTACCTTCCACCCTAAGCTTGGCTTCTGTTTCCAGAGTTTGGTAAACTGCCTTGTACTGGCCTGCATCCTCCCCTCCACACTTTTCGATGGTGAGATGGTGAGTCGTTCCCTTGGCAACAATGTCATGTTTGTCATCACGGCGAAGTTTCTTGTTGCCATGGTACCATTCAACAGGAACTCCTTCCTTGGAGATCTCACATTCAAATGTGACAGTTGTTCCCGTCTCTGTGACACAGATATCCTGCAACTCCTTGGTGAAGATAATGGATTCCACTGGAAACAAGAAAGAGTTACTTTACCACATGTGGATAAGTCACCAGCGAAGTTGCTCAAAAAGAAGGCTTTTTTTGCATAATTTTTGTGCAGTAAAAATAGTGTAATTACTTTTAACAATGATGTTACAAGTAAGTTCAGCGAACAGTTAGATGAGCTTGTAAGAACTGTAAGCTGCAAGATTTTACCAATATAGCTGAAACCTTGTTTAAGCCACCCACATATATCAAAACCACCTGCTTGCAAGGACCAAACTTCATACTAGATCCCCTGGGGTATATTTTCTATGTTATTGATGAACTTGTATGTATAGAGACCACCACTGTATAAAGACCACATTATGTTGATCCCTAGGGTGGTCCTAATATATACAGATTTCACTGGTTTATAAATGGAAGTGTGGTCTATCGTGCTCACCATATTTGGCAGCCTGTGACACTTGAGATGATGTGCCAACTCCAGCCTTGTTCTCCGCAGTCACTCGGAATTCATACGCACTTCCTTCCTTCAATCCTGTCACCTTGTAGTTTGTGTCCTTCACATCTCTAGCAAGCGTCTTCCATTTGATTTCTCCAACTTCGTGCATTTCCACGATGTAGTTGCTTATCTTTGCTCCTCCATCACTCTCTGGAGCACCCCAGGTCAAGGTCGCACTATCTGGAGTGAGCTCGGTGACCTCTGGCTGACGCGGTTTGCCTGGCTTGGTGAAGAGATCCTTTGCCTTGAAAATTCCAGTGGATTCTGATGGCTTGCTAATACCGGCTTCATTCTCGGCAAGGACGCGGAATTCATATTCGGTGCCTTCGATCAAATCGTTGAATGCTTTTGTTGTTCCTGACATTGGCTCCCTGTTGACCTTGATCCAGCGACTGCTGTATCCCAATGATTTCTCAATGTAGTACCCCTTTATTGGAGAGCCTCCGTCAAACTCGGGAGGTTCCCACTCTAGGGTCACAGAGCTCTTGGTCAGGTTCTCGATGCAGACATTTCTGGGTGGAGCTGGTGGGTCTACAATAGAACATGCAACAATTTGAAGACTACAAGCCCATCATTACAATAATAACAGTTCTATATCTACAACCTTTACAGATGCACATCATGTAATTGTAGAAATAATTTTGAACTCATTATCTATAATAAAATTAATATTACTCATTTAAAATGGCTAATATTTCTTTTATTTTTTACAGGGTTACCTTCAAATATAAACACTCCTTAATTTCATTAATAGCTATAATAGTGGCAATACTGTTAACATCCTAACAGGTCAATAGTGGCAATACTGTTAACATCCTAATGGTCTTACCATGATTTTTTCTACTAGAAGAGTCCATCATTATACTCATCTAGAGGACTACATGTACATGTGCAGATATACCCTCTGTACTTACCGAAAGGCAGTCGAGCCTTAACAGGCTCCTGCAGCATGGCTGGTTCACTCTGACCGATGGCGTTCTCAGCAGATACACTGAACAGATACTCGCTGCCCTCATACAGCTTCGTAACCTTGAAGCTGAATGTGTCTGCGTCCACAGTGCCAGCACTGGTGAAGTTTCGCCTCTTGGCGTCAGCTCGCTCGATGGTGTAACCCTTGATCGGGGAACCACCATCTTGTTTCGGGGCATCCCAGGAAATCACCACATAGTCTTTGTACACTTCAGTGACTCGGAGGTTTTGGGGTGCTGATGGCTTGTCTGCATGAAACAAGGCATTAAAATATTAGATACTACCGGTACATCTATAGATGCAGCTGGCTACTTTCTTAAAGGACATCACACATGCCACAAATACATATATACAGTAGTCCCATTCTAATATGGTGACCCTATTTTCTAAGAAATCATGGCCACATCAGAGAGGTGGTCATGAGTGAGAGGGCCAATTAAATGTATTTATAGTAGTGGTTGCAAAGATTATGTGCAACACTAGTAAGGTGGCCAATGTTGAGGGTGGTCACTAATAGAGGGACTGCTGTACTACAAAGTGTTGCAAATAATGTGCATCAATGAAAGAAACACCTTAATGATTTTTGAATAAGAAATTGACCTGGAGCTGTTAAAGACAATAATTCGGAATTATTTTAGCAAAACTGATCGGAGCTACTGCTTTCCAGTTCACTGTGTATTAAATACAAGTTACCATGCTGCTAATTTTCTGCAATATATAGAAATGTACAACTCTCCAACTCAGGAAAGTTGCATCTTCAATACGGTAGTACAGTACCTCAAATATACTCAAAACAGTTTATATAATTCTGATGAAATAAATTCCACAGAATGTCTACCCAGGCAATGGTTACCTTGCACAGCAACTGTGAACTCAGCTTCATCACTTCCCACAGAGTTAGTGGCTGTTACCCTGTACTGGCCAGCATTAGAGGCGTTCACGTTTTTCACTGTGAGGCGAGAAAACGTGCCGTCCCCTTCAACAGTGACATCTAGGCTCTTGGTGATGTCCGTATCTCCATGGTACCAAGCAATGTCTGGCGTGGGTTTGCCATGGACGTTTGCCAGGAGTATGAGAGAAGATCCACCCTTCAGCTTCTGTGGCTGCTTCAGGGCCTTGTCATATTCAAGTACAGGTGCACCTAGGAATGGAGAGGTTAGGTACTCTTGTACTTAATGAAGTCACATTTGTGATAAACTAGGTAGGTAAATATAGTTACACAATTATTTTTCACACCTTTAATTTTTTTGTTCCTTTTTAAATATACATGTATAGTATTATATATTTTGTTTTAATTAAGAAAATAATGCAACTGGAATTTTACAATTTTTTCTCCATATTTTCAGTAAGTCAGTAAAACAATACCATCAGCAACAATTTCGTCTTGGAAGTGTGTGTGTGTGTGGGGGGGGGGTGGCTTAATATGCATATTTAACAGATTTTCCCCAATGTTTGAAGGCCACAAACTAGAGGTGAGTATAATGTATGAGTACTCATTATAGATGACTCAATATATACATGTACTCACTTTCAACAACCAAGGTGCATTCGGTCTCTACATGTCCCAGCTTATTGGCGGCTTCACAGCGGTACATGCCTCCATCCTTGTACGTGGTGTCATGTACCACCAGACTGGCCAGACCGTCATCAAAGCTCATTTCATACTTTTTACCAGGACGGATCTCCTTGTTGTCACGATACCAGGTGAGAGTGGCACGGGGATCGCCCGGGGCAATGTCGCATTCCAGGATGGCATCATCAGGGGTGATGACCACTAGGTCCTCCAGTGGTTCTTCAAGCTTGGGTGGGGCACCGACTGAGACCAGACAAAATCAACTCTTGTAATAGCAACTTTTAACATCTGTAAACAACCTACATGTAAAACTTGCTAGTTAGCAATAGATATTGGCAAAAGATCAGAGCGTGAGTATCAGAATTACTGATATAACTTTTGAACTCTTTTAAAATATATTTCTGTGCTGGCAAATCCATGGTACCTGAGCACATACATGCATAATTATGAACATAAAGCAAGTAGCTTGTAACAACAAATGTTTTATTGGCCTCTTGATATTTTCTGAAATCCTACCGATATACTGATATCCAATTTTTTTTCTTTAATTAGAGGCAATAAATTGTTAAGATTTCACTTACCCACAGGTTCCACAACCTTGGTAGGCATGGTAGGCTCACAGAAAGGTCCTACACCAGCACGGTTCTCAGCAGCCACCCGGAACTCATACAG
>JAAUYG010029218.1_pt1 | contig 10921 bp, 7 predicted proteins | sample 7278091 | NCBI WGS metagenome assembly JAAUYG01 (sample SAMN14350201, study PRJNA611818) | marine sediment metagenome | isolation source: surface marine sediment (0.6m) | place: French Polynesia: Moorea | collected 2018-08
CAGTGCAGTGCTTAGACTGTAGTGACTTGAATTGACGTTGCAATCGTTATCACCTGTTTTGGCACGGTATGACCCTTTTGGTGTTGATGTGCCGTTAAATTTTGATAACACACACACACACTACTAGTACTACTGCTGCTGCTGCTGCTGCTATTACTGCAACGACGACTACTACTACTACTACTACTACTACTACTACTACTACTACTACTACTACTACTACTACTACTACTACTACTTGTGCTGCGGCTACTGCTGCCGCTGCTATTTCTGCTGCCGCTGTTGTAGCATTATATAATGTATGTACATGTACAAAAGCTTTTTCTTCCAAGCAAAAATATGAATTTTAAGCTATTAAATCACCCACTGGCTATTCCTAATTTTCTATAGGAATGTACAAGTACATGTATTCATTCCACGTTTATGTATAAACTCTCCTTTCTCTCTTCAAATATTTGCACCTTTTCCAACCAGGCTGTAAATAAATTTAAGGTTATTCCCTTTAAAAAGGGAAACAGTTTCTATCACAAATGAGTTAGTGCTGTATTGAAAATTTTAAAATTGTTACTGAGTGTATTTAACATTTAGATTCTTCTGTTGCGACTGCCAGAACAAATGACAGATTGCCTACTGCAGTGGTTCTCTCACTGGAAGGCGAAACAACTTCTCTAGGTTGTTTTCTGTTTCCCCAGTCTGGGAAGCTACCTGTACTTCTGCGCTGGCTTTACACACAGCACAATGAGCTGTAGGAATCTCAAGATAGGATTCCTTCACCAAACGGCCAGTTCTTAATGTGACAGTGTCACAACTCTTCCCTAAACAGGCGTCACCTTCCTTAATGTACTAGCTACTCGAACCACCAGCTTCATAACAGCTAACTCCTGTTTGTTTGCAACCACAACTGTCGTGATAGTTAATTTCCCACTGTCACAATATCGGCCCCAGTCTCTGCTAACAGTTTCCTCACTGTACGTAGCAGGCGGTAGCTATCGAGACCGAATCTCTCGCATTCACTGTCTCGATGCCACACCCTACAATGACTGCCTTCGCAAGCGCCGTGCAAACCAATGCTTTCCCTCTACAATGTACGTTTGACCATTTTAGTGTTATTCGATGGGATTTATCTGCAGCGTAGTTTTAGGAAAGCTCCGATAAATGTCGTACTTTACTAGGTGTCAACATACACGCCCACAACAAAATTCAGTAGTAATTGGGCGACATTTAATTCAAACCGACATCTATTAATCTGAATTATTGTGCCTGTATGGGTACCCCTACCCCCACCCCCAATTGTAAAATGGAATAACCCTTGTTGGATTACAGATAACCCAAAAACAATAACTGGTGACTATTATCCGTAGCACATTTTAGCGTAGTACCACATTATCGTTTTGACGTGTCCCCTTGTGATGTCCCTCTTGCAGTCTAGTACTCAATAAAATGTGTCTGTGAACTATATCCTGAGCCCAGTGATGTCCAATAATGTTTGTAGTGACAAGCAGTATTAATTTACAAAATCGCACCACCTATCCTGCTTGTTTTAATACCTTCCAGGCAAAATCGATTCGGTGCCGGATCGACACACTTTCCAGAAGAACTTCACTTAACCAGTGGACTGTTTAGATAGCACGAGGCCCAAGATAAAGACCAACAGTCAATGGAACAATGGGACTTGGAAGCTCGTGTCGAGTGCACAAAGATCAGTTCGAGTGTCTGGAAGTGCGCAAATGGTGTAACATTGGCCTTTCACGTTCGATTTCTTCGCAGAGATCAAACTGTAGAAAGGAGCCCGGGTTCAAAACTTGCTACATGTAGTACTCTGCAACCGTTGTGTCTGTACTGGTAGTGAAAGGACCTGGTATTATTCAGATACCAAGGTGACAGTAGAGGGGTGTCCATGTTTCTTTCTTAATTTTGGCATTATGCCATAATGCCGAGGATGGGCGTTGAATTGCTGCATGTCTTAAACTGATTACTGTTACATGAATGTCAAACTGCAACTTACAAAATAATTAAAGCCCGTGCACCACAACATAATACGCAAAACAATCGACGAGGAAAGACGTGAGGCGTAATGTACAAGGCTCTTATCCTTCAAACATGATGATAAGCGATAAGTGCAGAGTACAGACAAAGTACTACAAATAAAACCCTTTTTTGTGAAACATGGTGCCAGTTTCTCTTAACTTTTTTCTTAACGTTTAATATGCTAATGGGATGCATTTCTAACGTCATTTGTTGAGGGAATCCACGTAGTTGTAAATCGCGTTTGAACATTCACGCCGACGTTGTCAAATCCATCCAGCTATAAGACCGGTATTATCTGGAGCTGCTTTATATGCGTGAGTGGCTTTCTTGTATTATTCACATATTAGGATCACTTTAATGGAATGTCTACTAGCCTTTTTTTTTGGGGGGGGGGGTATAATTACTGCTAACGCGACGTTCACATGATATCCACCGTCCTCTGCACACACAAGTCACAGCTTGCTAATTGGAAGTGTCTTTGGTGTCCCTTCAGCTAAAAGTAGCCTCGACTGCAGGTAACGTTTACAGTGACTGGGTCTGTATCCGGCCAGTGGGAGGGGATATAATGTAAGGAGGATCAATGGTGCCCTGCCGATCTGTTTACCGTCAGACCACAGGCCTACACAAACATCCCAACATGAGGGGCGAGATCAATCACTGGGAGGTTTCTTCTTCCACATCGCCCGAGGCATGGGCACAGTATATAATTTGTGATCCCTTCTGGAAAACATGACGAGGCTTAGGCCATGTAGGTATGAGAATATTAGTAGAGAAGGGGTAGGCATGTCGGCTATGCCAAGTAAACTGAGTGTGTGTTCTAATATTGATATCCCAAGAGTGGTACATGTACATTAGTTCTTGTGCTGTGTGTTTTCGTTCTACTGGAACATGTATACTATCAGTCAAATTGATTGGCACATACGTTTATAGATGTACAATTTGGGATGGATAGATACATTTGTTGCAATCCACCTAGTAGTCCGGTCATACAAATCAAATAAGGACCCACGAGCATTGATTTTAAATATTGTATCAAATTGTATTAAATGTTGTTTAAATGTTGTAACACAGAAACGTTCTATCATTACATGTATATTGTAATCCATCTTTTTACTGCGTTCTTTTGTGTCTATGCCGTTAAATAATAAAACGGTGCCCAATCACGTGTGCTAATCGGAAAAAAAATCGCTGAGAGCGTTTTAAGAAAATACGAAAATACCAATTGTGCAGATGTATGTGTGTGGGGAGTGTTTTTTTATTCACCGAGAGTGTATCCCTCCCTATGTATAATGGTGCATTAAGACACCGGGTCTCCCATTAGACACCGCAGTGTCAGGCATATGACCTTGCAGAAACTTGGGGAAACACAGCAACGTTCTATCATTACATGTACTATATTGTAATCCATCTTTTTACTGCGTTCATGTTTGTCCATGCCGTTAAATAATGAAGCGGTGCCCAATCACGTGATTGAATGGTCATGTGTCCGCACTCAGGTTCAGGGCCTCAGGCGCTTGGCCTTTTTTCTATAAGGTCTCATATGCCATAAGAATAAGTTTTTGACCCACCTTGTGTTTATATAGTAGGGGGGTAAAATACTATTCTGATGGCATAGGAGACCTTAGAAAGAAGGCCAAGCGCCTCTATTCAGGGCAGTGACGGTGAAAAAAAGTTTATTAGTAGAAAGGTAAGTTTTGTTCCAACAATCCAGAAATACAAAGTACACATGCATTGGACTGTCAACCCCTGGTTTTAGGTGCTAGAAGCTTACTAGGTTCCATAAGCAGGTGTGTATGTATAAGTCAGATGATGATGATGATGATGATGATGATGATGATGATGATGATGCGGCACATCAACCCCAAAAGGGTCATACAGTGCCAAAACAGGTGATAATGATTGCAACGTCAATTCAGTCGCTACAGTCTAAGAACTGCACTGTGTGAGAGCATTTGCTATCAGGCCAAGTCTGAACAAAATGTCCCACAAGACCTGATACCCAGGGTGTATAAGTCAGTTCACATTGCATTGTGTACATGTTATACGCTCATATTGGTTGGCCTATATGCATGCCGGATGTATATATACCGTCCGTCCGATATGGCCCCTTGGCAATCTTTTATTAAATAACGTGCATATTTTAAAACTAAAGAAGCAGAGCGAACGACGTATTCACAGAAACGGGACAAAGGTCCACGTGGGGGCGAAAATGCTTAACTTGCAGACGACAATGCTCTTTGTTTAGGTCGTGTTAACCACATTTGCGCTCATTCACTATTTTCGATGGCTTTTCAATTATGCATACGCTCTCCCGTGCTACACACAAATTACTGGCCCCTCTGTTCACCTATCGACGGCCTAGCCGCGGGATCCGTGTTCCGTCCCCCTTCACAGACTATCAGAGGTTCCCTCGGCTTCTGCTTGGGGACGTGGAGACTAGATGCGCAACATCAATTGAGGTATTGAACTATACATTGATCTTGCAGTATTTATGCCGGGGAAGGCTTTTGCTATGCGCTGCTGGCCGGACGGGAGGATGCCGTGGCGATTTACGGTCTCTCTGTGGCTTTACATCAAGCTCTAACAATCTGCCCAAGTGGCCGGCCACATTGGTCACTTCTACCCTGAATATAGTCCATCAGACACACATTACATGTAGGAGACACCGTCTGTTGGGGTAAGAGTTCCAGGGGCATCGCCCATGCAGCGACAACGTATATACGAAAGACTACATGTCGCCACTGGTTATCAAGTCGCAACACCCGGTCGTTGCACAGGTACATGTAAGAATACGCCTATTTCGCGGATTAATATTCTAAACATGTTAATATGATTTATACTAGAATTAATTGCATTATTTCTGCAATTGTGAATATTATATCCCCACGTGTACAATGATGGTACCCACATACAATGTATGCCCTTTGAATTTACAGGAATGGTACTACATGCAGTGTTTGAGTACAGTGTCAGCTTTTTTTGCTAAATACGTCTGACTGTCCCAATAGCGAAGATCCATCGAGTGTTTTGGATGCCCCATCATTGTGCATTGTCAGCTTTTTTGCTAAATGCACGTGGCTGTCCCAATCGCAAAGCCCATCAAGTGTTTTCAGCTTAAAGAAGATGAAGTATAAGGTCCAACACCTTAATACTGCGCTTTTTAAGTTGTCCATGAAGTAATACATGAAACTATTACAGTGAAAGCTGTCATTAAGGTCACCTGAGAAATAGGGACACCCTGGGAATTAAGGACAGCTACTTCAGTCCCTAGGTCTATTCATTACATAGAAATTGACCTGAGAAATAAGACTACCTCGGAATTCAGGGCACTTTCTGACAGTCCCTTGGGTGTCCCTAATTCCCAGGTTTCCCTGTATTTTCCCGCTTCTGGGGTGTCTTCACCAAAATAAGCTAGTCACCGTGAACCAATTTACATTTAAAATGTATGGCATTCAGTGTATATCGTGGGTCCAATTTTCAAACTTCGATCTACTTCTGGAATAAACACATGTACTATTACGTACCTCTTTGGGAAGCTTGCTGTACTGAACCGAACCGTTCCCATGCATGACTTTGGGCAATGTACCGTAGCTGTTGGCCTGTGGATGCCTCGCCGGCGGCCTCTGGACCTCCGGACTGCCCACTTTGTCTATAGTCACGTAAGTGTTGGGCGTTGCCTTCCCGTCCGGAACGTGGTTGTCTTCCCCGGCGGCCGCCAGCATGCACTGCTTCTCCTTCGCAGTGGCCCCGGGAGGTGTGTTCCTAGGCTGCTTCCCCCTACGGATGATGATGACTATGGCTATGATTATGATGATGGCGACGAAGATCGTGGCCAGTGCGAAGGCGAGGACTATGGTGAGGTTTTCCCCGGATAGGAAGCTCCTCCTGCCTGTCAGGGCGAAGGGAAGACGAGGGTTGACAGTGATGTCTAAGCTACTGGAGTCTTCCAGCTGTGGCTCCCCGCTGTCTTGGACCCGCACCTGGAAATGGTACACCCGCTTGGTTTCCTGTTCCGCAAAGTGGGCGTTAATGGATATAGCACCCGTGGCTGGGTTCAGAATGAAGTCTTCATCCTCGTTCCCTGCGACCAGAGAGAACGTCAGCCTGGCATTGGGACCATCGTGTTCGTCAGGATCCCTTGCTCGAAGACGCGTCACCTGATAACCTACTGGAGCCTTGCTGGACACCTCCACCGAATGGTTTATGCTGCTTGGAAAGTCAAATACGGGAGGGTTGTCGTTTTTGTCGGCCACGTATACGTTAACGCGGGCCTTGTTTGTATAGTTTGGGTCGTCTAGAGGAGTCACCACAGCAACCAGGAAGTGATGCTTTTGCTTCTCGCGATCGAAAGTCTTTTCCGTGAATATGTCGCCTGTCTTAGCGTCTATCCGGAATTGGTGAGAGTCGCTGGTTAGGTCCAGATAGTAGCGAAACTTATTGTTAGGATCCGAGTCTCTATCGTACGCCACTACTGTTCCTACCTTGGTTCCAGGATCTTGATTCTCGAACACCCCAAAGTTGTACTCGTCCTTGTCGAACTCTGGCATCTCATCGTTCAGGTCCAGGAGGTTGATGTCAATTGGAGCATGACTGGACCGCGGTGGTGAGCCATTGTCCTCGGCTATCACATCAAAGTGCAAGTGTCGTGCCTCCTCATAGTCAAATATCACCTTAGCTCTCATGAGACCGACCTCTGGGTCAATGGTCACCAGTTTCTGACCCCTCTCGTCTAACCGGTAAGTGATCCTGCCGTTGGGACCCGTGTCTCTGTCTGTGGCATTGACCTGCAGTATGAGAGCGTCCACCTCGTTGTTTTCCTGCAGGATGAGGGAGTAAGACTCCCGGGCAAACACCGGGGAGTGGTCGTTCTCGTCCCCTACGTGTACGCTGACGTCAGCTATGCTGATCTGCGGAGGGCTGCCTCTGTCCCGACAGGTCAAGGACACCTCGTACATGTCTCTCTCTTCCCGGTCAAACACAGCAGCGGTCACAATCTTGAACTCCCCTAGGTACAGTTTCTGCAGCTCAAAGTTCTCGTCGTCGATGCTGCAGGTGTACTTCCCGTTTCTTCCCTGATCGGCGTCCATCACAGATATGTGCGCAACGAACGTCTCGAGCTTGGCGTTTTCGCTAACCACGGCCTCCCCGTTGTTGCCCCGAGCGTTGAGCGTGTTGACGCTTATCTCGGGGGCGTTGTCATTCATGTCCAGCACGCGAATGATGGCGGTGGCGTGATTCGGCAGGGAATCCGGGCCCTTGTCGTGGGCGATCAGAGACAGCAAGTAAATGTTCCCTTCTTCAAAGTCCAGGATGCCCCGGACAAAGATCTCCCCCGAGTCCTCGTCTATCCCGAACAGTTCTCCGTGCTCGAGCTGCGTATGTTTGGAGAACTGGTACACAACGCGGCCGTTGTTGCCGGCGTCGCTGTCTCTGGCTCGCACGCGCAGAATTGTGGTTCCTACGGGGATATTTTCGTTAACGGTCTTTTCGTACGTGGCATTTTCAAACTTAGGGTCATTATCATTGGCATCCATTATGTTTATTTCAATAGCTAGATTCCCCGTTCTTTCCGGTACGCCTCTATCGTAAGCTCTGATGTATACCATGTCATGGTCGACTTTTTCCCGGTCCAGTTCTTCACGAAGCACCAGACGCAGATCTGTGGCTCCATCAGCTGTTTCTCGTACCTGGAAGAAACAAAGGGTACATGTAATTACATTGTTTGTAGCTTAAATTACTTCTTACTATCTTTCAATAACCACAGCAGTTAAAACTTATTTATTCTTTCAACCAACATAAACATACAAGGAATACTACAACTGCACCATTAGGAAATTAGATACCTTTGCCGTAGCCAATGTTATGTAGACTGTACAATTCATACACAATGGTAAAATTGAAATGTTTAACAAAAAAACGGTATTACAGCCTGCAAAATACCAAAGAAATATTTATAATATACTGTTATACATGTAAAGTGTGTATACTGAAACAAGCGATGAGTAATACATTTATTAGTGCATGAGGCATCAACGTACCGGAACTTAGAAAATCGGTTAGTGACTGACATTTTCTCTTTGTAAAGTTAAATACTTTTTGCATTGGGGACAGAAATTTGAGATAAGTTTTAACTGTCGAGTGCATTGCATAGCTTACACATTGCCGTATTGGTGCTAATTGTTGAAAAAATATATTCTAAGACTTAAGACATATGTAGGAGTCACTAAGTGCATGTAGGTTCTACAGGCGTTGAATGTTTATTTACATTTGGTCCTTAGTAAACATTGCTAGACAGCTTTGTCTACGGTACAGAGCCATGAGTCCTATCTAAAACACAACCATTCTGCTGCCTGCCTCGTCGGTTCATCCATCGATGGTGAGACTGTCTAAACACCCAACCTGCGTTTTGGCGGAATATGTGTCTTTGCAATGCTTGCTTGCCTGCTTTCGCGCAAAGGACATTACGACATCTTGTGTGCATAGCATGCCATCCGGAATTTGGAAGCCATTATCAAACAGGAGTGCCTTTGCCTGGAGGCTAGTACCTGGGTGTGTAATGACAAATGACGGGGCCTGAGCCGACTCATGTTAAACGGTGGCAGGCTTTAAGAGGATGAAGGACAGCGTGGATTATACAATCTCTGGCCGTAATCCCCTGCCCTGTGACGGCATTAGTGGTCCAGAGCTGCGGGCCAGACAGGTCTAGGATGTCGGCAAAAGAGTGAGGCTATAGCGTTTCTCGAACCGTCCGATGGCCAACGAATGCATTCATCATTCTTTACTGCAAAGGCAATTAAAGACAAAAGCCAGCAGGGGATATCATGCATTATTTAACGCGTATTACGAGAAAGATGAGTCGGCTTTGGATCCGGAAAAAGGGGGAATACTGCCCGCTTTTTGCCCGGGCTACCGTACTGCTCAGAAGATGGAGTGGCTAGGGAATTACACGAAACGAACAGACGAATACCACGACGTCGGCTTAGGGACAACGGGCTGCTCACTGCTGTCTGCCGTAGAGTGGGGAATCCTTCTCACTGGCTGACAGCCTTTCTGGCGTACGCTTCCTTCCCATAGATCAGAAGTAAGAATGCACTTTTTTTATACGAATGCACAAGTGACCCATGTGTTTAAATCCGTGCTTCTGCCTGCTTCTGGGAGCAGTAAAAGTAAATTACCACTGTAACAGTTGTGGTGTTCAATTTTCATGTAAAAACCTGTATCTTATTAAACTATTTTTCCCTTTTATGATATTTTCTGGATGTGCATGTACACACATGTATGTTGGTTGCGTTGTTCTACGTCAAATCAAATCAATTCCGCCACACATATACATGTATTGGACATCTTGTTACGCAACTAGAAATACGCAAATGATTTTAAATAATAAGTACCGCGGTATATAATTTAGTGGAATTTACAATTTACTGACACGTCGGTGCCGTTATAGGCGGCAGATATTTTAACAAATTTCCCGCTTTAGTGATTACATATTTATTTCTGATGAAGTGCACATTATGTAGCAACATTAAAGACATGCGGAACTATTTCTCGATGGTTTTCTGCTTGTGTCTCTTATGTCCAAAGATGTGTTCAACATCCCAATTTTTTCAGTGCAGGTGCCCGATGAGTTTCGGTATCGACGTGCTTTCAAGAACGGCGGACTTCCCGCCGGCAATGGCGGAGAAAGCTCTGTATACAATGTATGAACCTGCCCCATTGTGGGGTGCTGTATCCTCATAATTCTTCCCTATTTGTCTAGGCAATTTCATACCTTTTGCCATCCATTTAGACCACCGTCTCGCATTTCGCCGGAGTAGAGCCGTATGCACTCTATGCGGAGGTCGGAACACATGCCACAATAAAGTGTATTATATCATGTGACAATATACCGTGTTTATTCGCTGCCTTGGCTCCGTGATCTGGCAAGTCGTCGATGATGAATCGGGTGTCATCATTTACAATCGCCTCTACCTGTGCTCGCGGTAAAGCGAGGGAAATCAATTCTCTGTCCACGGTGGCTTCCTCTCCGGGATTCACCCGTTTTCCTTCTTCCCCTTGTGCTGTATCGGCCTCGGCACTTTAGACCGAGGGGCCCTCTCTGTCTCTCCGCCTCTGTAGCCACCGCCGCTGCCATTGCCACCGCTGCTTGCGCATTGACATCGGGCAGTATTGCTCAGGGAGTCATCTAAACAGGGACCTAACGTGCTTAATGAATTCGCCGGGGATGGATTGTGTTACCCCTCGACTTTGATGTGGGCTCTAGTGTAGGCGCGAGTTAAGCATGATTACACATCGGAAGGCAGCTGACGGAAAAGCGTTATTTAGAATCACCTCTTGGCTTAATCGGCCAAAATGAAGGCAGAGCGCTGCAAATACGTTTGTGTGTGCCTTTTTTGTTGCGCTCCCTGAGCACGTCACGACACACGTGACAACACGCCGACATCCCGCAGCCTAATAAGCTATACTAACCGTATACGGGTAGTTTTACCCGATAAATAATGAATTTACACTCTATCATAATCAATACACGGTGCTGCTATTCGTGCTATTGGAAGTGTGATAATAGATGGCCACCAACGAGACATTGAGAAATGGCCGACGCAGGCAGCGAATTCAAAATGAGTGGACGATGTTGGTTATATAAGTGTGAATAACCTCACGTGTTTTATTGTTGCTTTTCAATTTTGTACCGTCGCCGCTCCTTTGTAGGCGTTGTTACTTTCGCCTCACAAAAGTGTAGTCGAGAAAGCAGCCTAAAATTAGCTACCAACAAAAGTAGGTGTTTTAGGGAGAGAAGGTATCACCTCGATCCAGTGTGCGGACAGCACGGAACACACTGCAGTGGATACGGTTACACTTTCTGGCCTACACAAATGCCGACGCGCAGCCTGGG
>JAAUYG010030001.1_pt1 | contig 10920 bp, 5 predicted proteins | sample 7278091 | NCBI WGS metagenome assembly JAAUYG01 (sample SAMN14350201, study PRJNA611818) | marine sediment metagenome | isolation source: surface marine sediment (0.6m) | place: French Polynesia: Moorea | collected 2018-08
AGTAGTAATAGTAGTAGTAGTGGTGTTGTACTAGTGGTAGTAGTAGTAGTAGTAGTAGTAGTAGTAGTAGTAGTAGTAGTAGTAGTAGTAGTAGTAGTAGTAGTAGTAGTAGTAGTAGTTGTAGTAAAAAAAAATCACAAGCAAGCAAACATGCAATTGCATGAATTGATTTGATGATTATGGCGCCCTGCATATGGTGTAATAACAATGTGTTGGACACCCAACACGCCTTTGATTAGGTTAGTTCGACACAGTGTTGTTAAGATGGGTATGACGAACTGACTGTGGTCAAATGACTGTAGGATGTGAGAAACGACCGTGTGATGAAATGACTTTCAACCGAATACCTAACTGGCATTCTGAATCTTTCTCCTCATTTCCAGGTTGTAATATCGGAATAATGCATTCGTTTTTCCGGGAGAATCACAAGCCGCTTTGGTCAGTGGAGATAGCAAAGTACGGGAGTTTTTTGACAGGGCTGGTAGACGATCTGGACGTCGACGTGTTCAGCAAAGATGATGTTTTGTCAAAAATTACAGCATTTGGAGGGGACACCTAAACACATGGCATGTGGAGATGCTTACTACCACTCCCACTACTACTTGCACAATTACCGCCACTACTACTACCAGAACTAAAATTACTGCTGTAACTTCTGCTGCTGCTGCTATTACTGCTGCTACTGTTATTACTAGTGCTACTACTACCGCTGCTGCTGCTGGTGGTACTACTACTACTACTACTGCTGCTACTACTACTACTACTACTACTACTACTACTACTACTACTACTACTAATAATAATAATAATAATAATAATAATAATAATAATGATAATAATAATAATAACAATAATAATAATAATAATAATAATAATAATAATAATAATAATAATAATAATAATAATAATAATAATAATTTATTTTCCGTGAAGGCTCCGAGTAAAATCATGAGTCACTATAGCCTTGAGATCCTGAACTATGATGTGAAAACTAGCTTCTTAAACCCCGCCAGATATTTATTGCAATGCTTTCTGTATCTGTTTGTCTGTCTGGCTGGCTGTCTGGCTCTCTGCCTGTTAACAATATATATCAAAAAGTATTCAGTCAATCAACTTCATTTTTGGTGGGTGCCTTCCGTCTGAACCGGGGATGAAATATTATATTTTTCAGAAAAATCGCCCAGAGGCAAGGATGGATGTGGGGGTCCGATTTTTTGCCGAATGAATGGGGAAATGTTTTAAATGTTTATAACAGCTAAACGGTTAGAGATAGACATGTGGTTACTATTATACACTAAAAGGAAGTCATGTGAGCAGAGTTAGGCCATATGTTACTATTAAACACCAATAGTATACAATTCATGGGGAGTCCAACTGCTCGATCACATTTGACCTATAGTGACCTTAGCTTGAAAGGTGAAAATCAAGGTCATTTAGATTTCGAAGTCTTGTTTCTCATAAAGGACCTGAGTTGGGCCACAAGTTACTAATTACAGATTAATAGGAGACCGTATCTGCATACATGTATATGGGGAGTCCAATGGCACAATTACATTGACCTTAAGTGACATTGAAAGGTCAAAATCAGGGTCACTCAAAATTTCGAAGCCTTATAATTACATGTATATCTCGCAAAGAAGATGAGTTATGCCATACATTACTATTAAACATTAGCTAGATCATACAAATCATACACATATCATACATGGGGAGTCCAGCTATGCTCTCAAATTTGACCTTGAGGCTTGAGTGGCATTAAAAAGTCAAAGTCATGGTCACTTACACTTTGAGGGGTAACAAATCTGCGCATTATGCATATGCCTGATGGTAGTATAATAATCTAGATGTCACATAAGAGAATTTGTGGGCGGGCGGGGTTATCCGCTCTCCCAGGGGTCTGTTTTCAAGTTTTTTGTTGTTAATATATACCATTATGATGCTTGTTTAATAGTGACAGTCGCCCGCTGTCGTCAAGCTGATTGCCAAGATTAGTAACAATGAAGTTTTTAAAATAGCAATGACTGCAAAGGCAAGTAGGTTTTGAAAATGCCGTTAGCTAACGGTTGGGACAATTTTCGCAGAAGGATCAATAACCTGTGTGTGTTTACCAGCACCACCGGCGTGATGGTATATCCTTTGGCTTAGTCTTATTGCCTATAGTTCCGTAACCTACATTTTTGTCTCGGTAAATCTAGTCTCGTTTCAAGCGGCCGAGTGCCAGTACACTCTCCTGGTATGGGACTTGACTTGAGGTCGACAACTTCTACCTGAAACCAGTCAGCACTCTACAGGTGCAGGATTCGACCTAGGTGATCAGATCTATAGCGTAATAAAACATGATCTTAACCCTCATTGAAAACCTCTCACCGTGCAACAGAACAAGCTAATGCGCCGATCATGCTATAGGATTTCTGCCGGCGATAACTCTTGTGCACTGGCGACAATCTGCCATTGAGGCCCTGGTTGGTCGTCTGGGGTGTCCTTAGTTACAAAGGACCACCAGACAGTGCATGCCCGCTACCGGCTCACCCTTCTGTATACGCTACGCCTCCAGGTATTGAACGTTTGATGCAAAACCTTTGCTTATCCCCGTTGATTCAACAGAGAAGAATAACCAGGACGGTATAATCACTAAGCGTTCCAAATGCATGTTCCATGTTGTCAGACTATGACGATCACCCGGGGACGACCGGCACTATTTGATTTTCTCACAGCCGTGAAGGGCCAGGCTCTAGCTCGGAAAGGTAAGTTTTTATGTCTGGTTCGTGGTGCTCCTGCTTTGTTTATTCGTGCCGTAACCGCAGACGATAGCATTGGACACTTTTCAGCTATATGAATTAGCGACACGAAGTGTGGGGAAGTGTCTTGCTAATGGGCACTTGTACATCCGCAGTGTATGAAATATATTAACAGACGAGTTATAGACATGCCAGCAATTACCAGGATATCAGATAGGTCAGTTCATATTTTATTTTTTAAAGATCGAGTTGATGCCATTGCAAGAAAGCGCTTGCTTTTACATAGCCTGGCGTGTGATGTTTGATAAAATCAGCTTATACATTTTTTTCAGGGCAACACTTGTCAATACACGCCTAAAGATCTACCGATCAGGTGAGATTCCGGTGACAGAGTGGTCCAATCCAAAGCGATCCCGACAGAACGGATATCAAACGACTGGCCTGTGTTCCAGAGAAAAACGTCTCCAGACTATAAGTCTGAACAACTTACACGGCACCATGGCTACGCAAGATACAGACAGGCTACCTTTGGTGGAGCCTCAGCCGTTCACCAAGAAAATTTGGCAGCCATCAAAATCTGTTGGGGAGCACTCGTCCCCATGGGAACGGTCTAGAACATCGCTAAGTTGGCCCGCTGCTGCAGAAAGAGGCAAGAGCAAAATGTATCCAGAAATCAAAGGATTGCCGAAGTTGGAAAGGTCGTCTACATCAGTGTTGATGGATATGCTTCCTTGTCCCAAGGCGTTTTACACTGGCAGAGAGAAGAAACAAGCTCACCCACCAGTAAAAGAAGCGAATGGGATTACAATCAGGAAAGACAGGTGTGGTGAACCAGTGCACTTGGAAGGATTTACACCTTCCATAGAGCGTCAAAAGAGCACTTTGGCAGAAGTTCGCAGTGGCAGTAGTGTGGTTACACAATTTAGCTGTCGGAAGCAGGCGATTACTGCAAAAGATAAGAAGAATCAACAGGGGATGTACGTTGACGGACAAGGTGTAAGTCAAAAGATGGCATCTGTTCCCGCAGCAGAGATGCGGGCTCTGCCACATAACCACCACAGAAGGAAAACAGGTTCAAATTTGAACAATGTGGTGAGCTCAGCTCCTGATACCCACTCTCGGCACGGTCACTGGCAAAAATCTTCCACTTTAAATTCAATGTATGATGGCTTAAAACGAATTCGTAGTCTTCCGTGTGTGCGAGTGAGCCGAATGTATTTAAATGCGAGGGAGCCCACTTTTGTTGCTGCAGATGGTGCTGGATTCGTGGAAAGACCTCGATTTGTGGAAAGAAGTGAACAATCGCAACACCCAGAACACAAAATTGCCTATGCAGACGGTTTCATTCAAAACCAGGCACGCGAATCAAAGCACAGGTGTGATATACCTCTCTCATACCGTGCAACACACGAGGCGCTAAAAGATGAGTCGAGTTCGAACTCCGCGTCAAATAGGCCGTCGTCCACGCTTGTTCCCAACCAAAGCCCGGTCGGTTTGGATACATCATGCGAGAATTTGGTTAAAGTACAAACACAGACGGAAGGAAACGAACCTTGCGCGGCGGGTGATAGCAGTGAGAATAATAACCCAGAAATTGCATCCAGAGTTTCTGTTGGTATGGCGGAGAGCAATAATGGAACTGGGAAAACACTGCAGCAGTGCGGAGATAACCCCTCCGGCTTGGACTTGACACCAAGAATACAAGAATCTGATCACTTGACTTCTACCTTGGACAGGAGGTTGTCGAAAGGAGGCAAAGAATATGGTGACAAGAAAGAAACAAATGCCGGCGGTGATGATCAACCGAGCAGCCCATCGTTTGGTTTGGGGCTCAATATGACGGACATAGATGATGCACAGCAGAACAAGGAACATCAGGTTAGCATCCCAAGTAATGTAACTGAGCCTAACAGTGATCAGAGTGCAACGAATAAGATATTTCTGACTACGGACAGCAGCGAAAGTCGAAACGATGGGGATCTGCAGCAGTCATCACGCAGCTTGTCACAAGAGATGTTCCCCATCCGAGATGTGATTCTGGAGCAACTGTACCCAGCACAGGGCGGTACAGCCAATGAGGAGCAGACAGATACCGAAGACGATGGACGAGTTTCGGTACTAATGCCCCGCTACACTCTCACCACAACTTGAATATGCATGCCTGTCGTAGGTTCATCTCCGTCCACTTCCGTATCTAAAATTATTTAACGAAGGACCCTTGGCGTTATTTCTTTCTGTGCGCATTGCCAGTTACATCTTTCCTGGGATGAATCTTAGAACAAAGGACGATATGCTTCTATTTGACTTGATACGGGACGTTACATCTTCTAAACAAGGGTGGAAATATCACTCGGTTTTACTACAAACGTTTAGGGGACTGGGCTGCTTATACGGTTGTTAGGATGCTGCATTTACAGCCGGAAAGATTATATTCGTATCATATTTACAGCATCACAAATCTTCATTCAGTGACATTCACAAAAGATTGCTTGACTTTATTCTCTACACCTGGTTGAATGGTCTGGATTTATTCTCTGGTTGATTGGTCTGGATTAAGTGTCACAATGTAAACCGAAATACACATAGTGGCATGTCCAATGTTTTTGTTTCCATGTGTTTAAATTCTACGATACACTCCTTCGGAAATTAAGAATCAGTGCCGTATGGTTCTTTGTTCAGTCGTTGTGTTTACTGTTATATAATGGAGTACGTGTAGAACAAATTTTTGTGAACTCCGTAAATTTCTCCCCATTTCCCAAATTGTATAGAAACTGTCAAATTCCGTGTATCCAGTAAAGTTTTCTCTCGGGCCCGCTGCATGTCATAGTTCTGTAGATCACTTTGGCATCTTCACTTTTTTTTAGCTCGGTTTGTCAACAGAGTTACCGTCGGGTTGGCCGAAGATGTTACGGAACGCTTCCTGTGCAACATATACATCTCCGGAGCTGTCTTCCGGATTTTTTTAAATATTGCGTTTCGACTGTTAATTAACATGGAGTGATTCACGATTATGGGAGCAAAATTTCAGCTTGGCTGCTCCTGCAAATTGTATCCGAATGTTGTCCTTAAGTGAATTTTTTTTTAAATATTGTGTTTCTGAGTTTCATGATCGATTCTCTATTTTCTTTAACGTTTACCATATGGTGGGAAAATTGTCAAAATGTATGCTACTCATTCCGCAGTTTGCATCTATTATTTTTTAAATATATTTCTCCTGAGTTTGTATTTCAAGAATCTCCACAAGGCACTGTTTTTCAAAATTTTGAAAATTTCGCATTCTTACCCCATATAGTATTGCACCAGCTGTGTTACTGAGATGGGGCCTTTGTCCGCCCTCCGTATGTAGTGTTTATTTGCTACAAAGCTGTTGGTTCAATTTGGTTCAAATTAATTTTACGAGTGAATATAGTTTTTTATTTCCAATTTTTGAAAGTCTTTCCGTTCACACGGACCACATGGGGGAAATTACAAAGCCTTACCTCTATCGGGGCTGTATCTTTGACCCTGTAGTAGTCAATATCAGCTTTGGGACATTCACTGAATTTGTCTCAAAAATGAGTGAAATTCGAGATGATATTTAGTAAAAGTTGATGAAACATTTGTGCACCATTTGTGTTTCCATTATCATATTTTACCACTGTCGTCAGGCAGAGCCTCAAGGTGCGTGGATCTTTTTTGCTTTGCTTTCGTTAATGGGTTCCTTCGTCGTTGCTTGTTTTTAACAAAAAACTCTTCAACGTTAGTTTACATGTAGTAGTTTTTGTGTCAAGGTCAATTTGGGGGGCAATCGTTGCAGTTGTCCATTATCGTAAAATTACATTTTAATACTGCTACTCCTTCCCCATTTGTGGGCTCATCCTAATAAAACCTGTCCTGCATTCCCGTAATGCCCCCAGATAAAATTAGGTTTGAGCTTTTGAAGATAGTAACCTTAAAGAATGTTATGGCGTAAGTTTAAATTGTCATTGTATCCCATGTGGAAATAAAAACTTCAGTTATCTGCAAAGAGAATTACCTTATAGCGAAGCGGATGAAATTTTGAGACTCGATAGGAATTGAAGTAGAACATATAGGATAGTTTTGACCTTGGCCGATCTGGTGCACTTTCCGATTTTCCAAAATGCCTGGAGAAATGTTGGTCCTCATGGGGTAATTGTGCATTCTGTAGGGTACTTTGGACATTGTCATGTTGAGGTCATTCGTGCACTTGCTGATTTTTCGAAAATGGACATTTTCAAAACGGTGTTTCTCTTGCAGTTATCAATTTATTGCAATGATTTTTTTTTACTGTTGGCTGGTTCTTGGTTCAGACGGAATCTTTGTTGAGCAAAATAGATTAAAATTTGGTCCTCAGAGGACAAATTTAGAGTAAATACAGACAGTAGTTTTGAAGAAGGATAATCAAAGTTATTTTGGACTCATTTGGTGTACTTACTGAAGTTCCGAAAATTTTATTTGTAAAATTGGTTTACGTTTGTATGAAACAAAACTTTATTTGTATTTTTTTTATTTTTGTATTAAACAAAATAGATTAAAATTGGGGCCCCAGGGGACATATCTAGGGTAAATACAGCCAGTAGTTGTGAGGTAGGATAATTCAAAGTTATTTTGCATTCATTACGTATACTTACTAAATATACTGATCACTGAAACTTACTAATATCCCGGGGAGAGGTGGGGGGAGGGGGTATGTTTTGCAAGCCTAAAACAAGGTCCTCGCGATTTAAAAATAGGATATGTTTTTCCTGGCCACCACAATGACCAATGACAGTATTTGACATTTCAGAATGATGATAATACCAGTCTTTTAACTCATGTGCTAATGTATCCGATGCATTTGCATTCTTTGACTGCATTTCAGCTGCTTCATAAAAAGACTTGAGGGTTTGTATAACACTTTAATGTTAACTGAGTAGTTATCATGTGCTTACTATTCACGAACAGCGACTCCTTGTTTTGTACAAAAGGGGGCATTTTAAAAGCTGCCGAGTCCTTTTAAATTTCAAATTTTTTTTAACATGGGAATAGCTTACACTTGAGTGACCCCCCCGGACGACCTCCCATGAACCTTTTGTTCAAATTGACTGTTTACTATCAGTGGGAGGAATATGAATTGCTTCCATAGCTCGACGAGTCGTAAATCTTCCACTTTATGTTACCCTAGAACTGTAATAAAAGCGTATAATGTTCCCCCACAAGGCCCAGGTTCCATGTAATGTGGAAAATCGTTAACAGCACTCCGTACACCCTTCTTTCATTGTAAATCGTGCATGGGGACACGATGACCGTGCTGGATTCAAACCTCGCAAAGCATGCAAAGGGATTAGAGGAAACAGGTACAAACAGAAGTCCTCCTGTTGAATACCACGAACCACCATACATGTACAAATGATCAGTCTTAATCAAACTTGATTTGTCTGAAATAAATTGCTTGGCTAAAATGCAACTCGATTTGCCGTACAGGTCATACATACTACTTTCCACAACTGCTTCACGTAAAATACTTGATGGTTTACTGCCAGATATGCATATACTGCGTAAATTAACGTTTGCAAAGAATTTTTTTTTAAAAAATTAGCAGATCCACGGATACTTATTTCCGTAATAATGTAGTAATGAACACATAACACAGTGGTAAATAACGCATAAATTTATTCACTTGTGATTTCGTTTGTGTCAGAAGTCACCTCACAAAACGAACCACAAAGTATTGCAATGGGAGGTGGGTGAAGGTTTGTACAAAGTAGGATGATTCGGGCAGCTCTCCGACATGAATCTAACGTCCCCTACCCCGGCAATCTGTCACCACTGGCAAGTGACACGGCGTTGTACACACAGTAATAACCAATTTTGATTGACCACTGAACCAACACTAATCTAGTAAGGGCATCAGGCGAGATGCTACGGCCCTAATACGAAAACAAATTGAGTCTATAATTGGCATCAATCTGGGAGTTTGTCGATCTATATTTTACCACAAATTAATCCATATAACCGTACAAGATTGTTGTCGTTTTCGTCACAGTGTCTGGAATTGGCTACAGAAACGTATTTTAGCATATAACAGTATCTATTTTAGCATATAACGAAATCTGAACCAACCCTACTAACTTATATCCAGATACGAAATATATTTCGATTTTGAATAGAATAAACTACAAAATGGTGCACAGCGTATGTGCATACTACAGCGCAAGACAGTACAATCTCGCAATGCTCACGGCGCTAATTGTGTGCTTCTTCTGGGCGACACAATATCACTACGCAATGTACATACATTTATTAGAAGAATGCGGGAAGGCATGCTGTGTGTCACAAATAAATGGGAATGATATCTATCGCCAGAAACGGATGGTTCTAAATCGAGGTTTTATTCTTTGAACTAGAAATATCGCTAGCACGACCTGTCGCCAATATACATGTATGCTAATACTAACACAAGAAAGACATCCCTTCATCTTTGGCGAATACCGGCATGTGGTCATCTGTCAACAGTTTACGACTCCTTCTCAAATGCTACAGTGATCGTTGGAATGGTTAACTACCATGACTACAGCGGTGAATGTAGTATATACAAAAATAACTCTCCTTTATAACATAAAGCTTCATGTTGAAGAATTTTTTGTGTGTGGAATAGAAACCGTGTTTTGCAGACAATGTCCATCAAGGAAACATGTCGATTGCACCACACGTCGGGGGATGTCGGGGTTTTTAATGCTGGAGACAAGACAGCGCCCAAAATAACCCGTGCCCATACAATACTGAAGTACCTCGACTAAAAGTGATATGATCTCGCGTTCATAGGCATTCCTCTGCCAATTTATAACGGCAAGCTACAGACGCTTTCTGGTCACACTGCAAACACTATGGCACAGCTGTCAAATGAAAACGAAATTCGACATGGCTACGTGTACGTGGCTTTGGGTTGCGTAACACGTGCATATTTTTAATATCAATAATTACATGAATTAAGAGACCATTGAAAGACCGTCACAATATTACACAGAAAAAGGACCCAGATTTGCCAGGCGCTATCGTATTTACATATCCAGGGTGACACCAAGCTGCAGGTTACAAAGCAGGGAACGTCACTCTGCTTCACTGAAAGCAAAATTAAGTTTAACATCTGTAGCCGATACAGGTCTCGGTCTCCACCTTTAATCTGTCTCTCATCTAAAGAAGACCATCTATGGCATGCCAAGCAAGAAAAGCTATACATCAGTGTATTCCTGCAAAACTACTGTCGAAGCCACTCTGAAACCCATTTGATCGCACTGGGTCAACTGAGTACACTGGAAATTGGTAAGTACATGTATGATAACTATCCTGAGCAGATTGAAGAAACCGAAGGATTTTGCATTTTGCCTGATGTCATTAAGCCGAAACGGTACATGGTATGTACATAGTTCACATCGTTGTTAATGAAATGTTTGCCTATCTAAAATATACACAAGAAAGGAAAATAAGAAACTCTTAACCTGGAAAGAAAATTGATACACAAACAACTGATATTGCCTGGAACAAATTCACTGCACGGAATCTCTCTCTCTCTCTCTCTCTCTCTCTCTCTCTCTCAAGACCACGAAAAATTGCTATTGCGTGCTTGTATTCTCTCGATCTTAGAAAAGTACATGTACCTGGCCAAGGAGCCCAAGCAGCTGAGTAGTAACATGGAATCACATATAGATTATTGCAAACGCGATGGCCCACATCATGTTCACAACGCCTGGAGGCTTGCTTACGTTTGGCCACGCCCAATCATGCTTTATTTCTGTACAGTATAACGCCCGACTACACTGCATCTCAACCAGTATCTACATTGCTTGTGCGAAACATACAACACTCAGACACACGTTTTTTTTTAACATTACGCTTCGATGCCAAGAAGGACTCTCACACATCTACACATGTCAACAACTGCCCAATCGGTATAAAAAGCTCACGTGTAATAGGTCATAGACTCGCTACGGATTCAAGTACAAAAGACCAGCGAAGTGGCTAGAGTGGGATATTTGTAACAGCACATTCATCACCCGTTGCAGGACACCCGGACACACTGACACACGCGGGGGGCGCCCGGCGCCGGGGGGGCGGGGGGGGGGGGGGGCCGGGTGGGGGGCGCGGGGGGGGGCCGGGGCGGGGGGGCCGGGGGGCGGGGGGGCGCGGGGCGGGGGGCGGGCGG
>JAAUYG010069724.1_pt1 | contig 10920 bp, 13 predicted proteins | sample 7278091 | NCBI WGS metagenome assembly JAAUYG01 (sample SAMN14350201, study PRJNA611818) | marine sediment metagenome | isolation source: surface marine sediment (0.6m) | place: French Polynesia: Moorea | collected 2018-08
CAAGTTCTCCGAGACCCCGGTCGACTACCGCCAGGCCCCGCCGACCTGCGGCCAGCACAGCGACGAGGTCCTGCAGGAATTCGGCCTCAGCCAGGACGAGATCGCAGGGCTCAAGGACGGCGGGGTGGTCTAGTGTCGCGCGATGGAGCTTCCCAATCCCGCTGTCATCGCCGGACTTGATCCGGCGATCCACGGTGCCGCTTGCTCGATGGATGCCCGGATCAAGTCCGGGCATGACAGCCGTCGTGGGGGCCGATCAAGCCACGCCACCAAAGCCTATGCCGAACTCCCAAGCTTGACCTGACGTGCTGAGCCTCTCCTTCCTGCGGCGCAACCTGCGCTGGCTCGGGGCCGGCTTTCTGCTGACCTTCGCCTCGAGCTTCGGGCAGACCTACTTCATCTCGCTGTTCTCCGGCGACCTGCGCGCGGCCTTCGACCTCAGCCATGGCGGCTTCGGCGGGCTCTACACCCTGGCCACCCTGGCCAGCGCGGCGACCCTGCTCTGGCTCGGCAAGCTGGCGGACAGCCAGCCGCTCGCCCGGCTCTCGGCGGCGACGATCCTCGGCCTGGCGCTCACCGCGCTGGCCATGGCCGCGGTCGCCTCGCCGGTCATGCTGGTCCTCGTCCTCTTCGGCCTGCGGCTCTTCGGCCAGGGCATGCTGAGCCACCTCAGCTTCACCGCCATGGGCCGCTGGTACAACGCCCAGCGCGGCCGGGCCATCGCCATCGCCGCCATGGGCTTCCCGGCCGGCGAGGCGCTCTTTCCCATCGTCGCGGTCGGCCTGGCGCTCTGGATCGGCTGGCGCGAGACCTGGGTGGTGGCCGCCGGGGCCCTGCTCCTGGTCGCCCTGCCGCTCGGCTACGCGCTCCTGAGGCACGGCCGGACCCCGCGCCACCCGGCGGCGGAGGCCGCGACCGGCAAGCGCCCGCCGCGCGACTGGACCCGCGGCGAGGTGCTGCGCGACCCGCTGTTCTACGCCCTGATGCCGGGGATCCTGGCGCCGGCCTTCATCCTGACCGGCGTCTTCTTCCACCAGGTCCACCTGGTCGAGACCAAGGGTTGGAGCCTGGCGCTCTTCGCCGCCGCCTACCCCGGCTATTCCCTGGCGGCGGTCGGCGCCTCCCTGGCCTTCGGCTGGGCGGTCGACCGCTGGAATGCCGGGCGCCTGCTGCCGGCCTACCTGCTGCCCATGGCCGCCGGCCTCTTCCTGCTGGGGCTCGGCGACGCGCCTTGGGCCGCCCTGGCCTTCATGATCCTGGGCGGCGCCACCGCCGGCGCCGCGACCACCCTGATCGGCGCCCTCTGGGCCGAGATCTACGGCACCCGCCACCTGGGCGCCATCCGCGCCCTGGCGGTCGCCGCCATGGTCTTCGCCACCGGCCTGGCGCCGGGGATCATGGGCGGCCTGCTCGACCTCGGCGTCGGGCTGGAGGCGCAGATCCTGGTCATGGCGGCCTACACCCTGGCCGCCGCGGGGCTGTTCCTGGTCTTGAGCCGCGGGACCATCAGGCTGGCGCCTGCCTAGGGCGTTACCCGGCCAGACGCGAATGCGTCTGATCGGGAAGCGCGCTAGCCGCCGTCCCGTGCGGCGTCGAGATGGGCGCGCAGCTTCTGGAGAACCGGCAGGGTCCCCGCCAGGGCCCTGCGCCCAAGAAGCGCCTCGACCTCCGCCAGGACAGGGGTCAGGGCCTCGATACTCTTCTGCCGGATCCGGCGCCCGGCCGGGGTGAGAAAGACCAGCTTGCCACGGCCGTCCTCCGGGTCGGGCGCGACCCGTATCAGGCCCCGCGCCTCCAGACGCTGCAGGGTGTTGGTCATGGTGCTCTTGGTCACCTGGAAGGCCCGGGCGAGGCGCAGCGGGCTCCTGCCGTCGCCGAGCCGGACCAGGTGGTTGAGGACCGAGAAGTGCGGCACCTTGAGGCCCTCCGGCAAGATCCGCTCGAAGCGGTTGCGGGCCAGTTGCTCGATGATGCCGATCTCGTTGAAGAAGCGGAAGCCGAGCGGATCCTCGCTTGCCTCTCCCCCGCCCTTCTCCCTCGCCTTCACCGTGATCGCATCCTCGTCTCCAGGGGCCAGCGCGGGCTGGGCGGGACCTCGGGGCCGTAGCCCAAGCGCGCCAAGATCTGGACGCGCCCGCCGGCGGCGTCAAGCTCGCGGTGGACCTCGGCGAAGAGCGGCGCCATCTCGGGATATTCCTGCAGGGCCTGGCTCAAGGGATGCAGGCCCAGGCCTTCGGCGGTCGCGGCCAGGTTGATGCGCAGCCAGTCGCGGCCGGTCTCCAGCTGCTCGCGCCGGCTGTTGCCCGGGGTCGTGATCCAGAGGTGCGCCATGGCGCTGTGGATGATCTCGTCGTAGAGCGCCAGGCCCTGGCGGAAGGCCTCGGAGCCCGGATCGCCCAGGGTCTCCCGGGTCAGGACACCGGCCAGCTTGAGCAGCTCGGGAAAGGCGCCGCCGATGTCGATGCCGTCGGGGGCGGCCTCGATCTCCGCCTTGCCGATACGCATCAGGTCTACGCTTTCCATCAGGGTGCGCGGCGTCCCGACCTCGACCTTGTGCGCCCGCCAGGTCAGGTCGCGCAGGGCCCGCAGCTTCGCCGCTTCGGCGCTGACGCCGACCCTGTCGGGCGCGCGAGCGGCACGGCGCAGCCGCTCCAAGGCCGCGCCGGAAACCGGGCGCGCCGGGTCGAAGGGCTCCTTGTTGGTCCGTCGCGTCAGGACCTGTCGAAAGAGCGGATCCCTGCTCCGCGCCGCGTCCGGCCGCCAGCGGACCCGGGCAACGGGCGCCTGGTCGAGCCGCGGCCCCGGCGCGCCCTCGGGAAAAGCCTCGATAACGAGCCGGTGTCCGAACTCTGCGGCCGCCAGATCGAGCAGCTCCAGCAGGCAGCCGAAGCCGATCGTGATCTGGCGGTCCTCCGGATCGGTCTCCGGCAGGCGGCGGTCCAGCTCGCAGTAGACCGCCAGACCGTCCTCGCCCTCCAGGTCGAAGAGCCAGGGCTGCCGGTTGTGGGGACTGGGCGCCAGCACGGCATAGGCCAGCGCCCGCAGGCGCGGCTCGCCCTCGGCCGTCGCCGCGGCCGCCCAGGGCAGCAGGGCCCGCGAGGGCTCCCGGGTGAAGACGAAGGCGGCTCCGCCAGCGGCCGTCGCGGCGGCCAAGGCAGCGCAGGAGCCGCCGAGAAAGCGGAGCATACTGCGGCGGTTCACGGTCATGGCAACCTCCACTGGTTCGACATCGAACAATATAGTTCGATATCGAACCAACTGCAAGCCGGTCGGCGGCGGCCGTGGCGACGCGCTGCGGCGTATCGTCAGGCCGGTTCTCTAGAGATGCCCGCAGTGACCTTGAGTCGAGAGGCCCGGCTCTCCTGTCTTCACGCCGCGGCCGGCGCTTCGCTGCCCTGCTCTCCGCCCTCCGGGCCGTACATGACGACCCAGGTTTCGAAGTCGTCGGTGAAGTCCTCGAAGCGGTGCAGCCGACCCGCCGGCACGAAGATCGCGTCGCCGGGGCGGAAAGCCGTGCGTTCCAGGGTCGCCTCGCTGTCGCCGAGGGCGAAGGTCCCGGATCCCTTGAGCACGAGGTAGACTTCGTCCTGCTCGTGGACGGGCTGGCGGTCCTCGCCGCGCGGTGCGTAGAAGTAGAGGATCAAGGTGCCGTGGCCGAAGACTTCGGCGGCCCGCAGGCCGCCAGGCGAGGTGCCGGCCTCGAGCCCGCGCGCCATGGCGTCGCGCGCCTGCGTGACTGTGATCCGAGTCATGAACGATCCTCCCACCTGGCCGTTTTCCGCTCGCTCCGGCGCGGCATGGCGCCTGACCGGAGGCCCTGCCGGGGACTTGGCCCGAGACGGCGGCGGAACCAAGGCCGCGCGGGCCAGAATGGCCGAAAACGGATCAAGACTGTCCGCTCCTGCGACCCTGGAACGGCGCGGCCGCCGGCGCCGCCTTCAGCCCGATCGCCTTGGCCCCGGGCATGACCGGCGTCAGGCCCGGGCGCGGCGGCAGGGACGCCGGGGTCTGGACGTTCCAGGCCAGGCCGAGCCACTGCAGGACCTGGATGAAGCGCCAGCCGGGGTCGGCCTGTCCGGGATAGTGGCCGTGCCGGGCCGAGGCGGGAAAAGCGTGGTGGTTGTTGTGCCAGCTCTCGCCCATGGTCGGGATGGCGAAGAGCGGCACGTCGTGGGCCTGCACCCCGGCCTCGTCGACCAGCCAGGACTGCGGCCCGCGGGTGTGGGCGACCCGGCCGATGTACCAGTGCATGGTCGTGCAGGCCGTGACCCGGACGCAGACGCCCCAGACCACCCAGGACCAGCCGCCCAGGACGTAGAGCAGCAAGGCGATGGGAAGCTGCTGCAGCATCCAGGTCTTCTCGAGAAAGGCATAGAAGCGGTCGCCGGCGATCCCTGGCCCGGGATCGAAGCCCGGCGGATGGCGCAGCCGCAAGGTGCAGTGCAGGTTCCACCAAGCGTCGGTCCAGAAGCCGCAGCGGTGCGAAAGGTAGTCGTGGCAGCGGGCCTGGCGCTGCGCCCAGTCCCGGGTGTCGTGGACCCGGATGGTCCAGAGCGGCCCGCCCATGCCGACCGCCGTGCCGGACCAGACCAGCAGGCGCTCCAGCCACTTCGGACAGTCGAAGCTGCGGTGGATCAGCCGCCGGTGGAAGCCGACCGAATGCCCCGTGCAGAGCACGACCGCGCTGGTCGCAAGGAAGACCAGAAAGGCGTCCCAGGTGAAGGTCAGCGGCCCGAGCACCAAGGCGGCCAGCATCATGCCGCCGTTCCAGAGCGAGCGGACCGGGTCCCAGCGTACCTCGGCGGCGGAGGGATCGGATTCCGGGGTCAGGACCAGCGAATTGACCTTGAAGGGATCGCTGGCCGCCTTCGCCGTCTGGCTCATATCGGATCTCCTTTGCTTGCCTTGCAAGGTGTCACGTCGCACCGTGCATTGTCGGTTTGACGCCCGGTCGCGCCGGCAGGGTATCCGGCGTTTGAACGTTCCACGCCAGGCCGAGAAACTGCAGGACCTGGATGAAGCGCCAGCCGGGATCGGTCTGACCGGGAAAGAGACCGTGCCGGGCGGAGGCCGGAAAAGCGTGGTGATTGTTGTGCCAAGCTTCACCCATGGTCGGGATTGCCAGCAGGGGCAGGTCGTGGCCCTGGATGCCGGCACCTTCCACCAGCCACGACTGCGGGCCCCTCTTGTGGGCGAAATGGGTGATGGTCCAGTGCAGGCTTACGGAAGCGGCGACACGAACGCAGACACCCCAGACGACCCAAGGCCAACCGCCCAGAACGTAGAGCAAGATGGCAAGCGGGACCTGCTGCAGCATCCAGGTCCTTTCCAGAAAGGCGTAGAAAGGGTCGTCGGCGATCCCTGGCCCGGGATCGAAACCCGGCGGTCTCTCGAGAACCAGACGGCAGTGCAGGTTCCACCAGAGGTCTTTCAAGAGACCTTGGCGGTGTGCATAGAAGTCGTGGCAATCGGCTTGCCGCTGGGCCCAGTCGCGAATGTCATGGACATAGGTCGTCGCGAACGGCCCGCCTGCCCCGACCAGAGTCCCGAGCCAGACCAGGCAGGCCTCGAGCCACTTTGGGCAATCGAAGCTACGATGGATCAGCCGCCGATGGACGCCCACCGATTGACCGGCGCAGAGCGTGACGGCACCGAGCAGGAGGAAGACCAGGACGGCGTCCAAGGTCGCGGTCGGTGGCCCGAGCCCCAGGGCGGCCAGCATCATGCCGCCGTTCCAGAGCGAGCGCGGCGGGTCCCAGCGGACCTGCCCGCACAGGGGATCGGCCTCGGGGCCGAGGAGCAGCGAATTGACCTTGAAGGGGTCGTTCTCTGGTTACGCCCGCGCAGTCACGGCAGGCACCAGGTGACCAATGGACAGGCCGAGAGAATCCCGACGAAGATGAGCCGGGCACGGCGCGTGTAGACGATCGACCAGAGCATCAAGACCGAGGCCGCGCCCAGCAGCGCCGAGCCGAGGTTCAACCTCACCGACATGATCTCACGCCAACGATCCGGATCGAGAAGCTGGGCAGGATCGGAGGTCCAGCCGCCGCCGAAGACCAGCAGTCCAACGATCCAGCCGATCAACGCGCCTCCCAGAACGCAGCGCGGCCAGTCGGTCCAACCCAGCCTGATGAAGAGCCAGTAGGTCGGGATGCCGACAAAGACCGCTGTCGGCACCGTGACGATCAGTCCAACCACCGCGGCCCAAAGAGGAAGCACGACAAGCAGACCCAGGTGAAGGGCCCCGGACGAGATGGACCCGGCGACGCCCAGAGCCAGGCCGAAGAGATATCCCGGCAGGATGGCGGCCACGACAAAGCCCAGGACCTGTCGGCCGCAAAGATCCAATCTCAGCTCGCCCGCTTGCCGACCGTCCGGAGAAGCGCCGCTGATATCCGGTTGATCACTCATGAGCGCTCTCCTCCTCACCGCAGGATGTCCTTCAGCGCGCCCTCCAGCTCCGGATGGCGGAAACGGTAGCCAAGCTCCTCGGCGCGCTTGGGCAGGATGCACTGGCCGCCGAGCAGCAACTCCTCCGCCATCTCGCCCAGGGCGAGGCGCAGGGCCCGCGCGGGCAGCGGCAGGACGGCGGGGCGCCGCAGGACCCGGCCGAGGCTGCGGGCGAAGTCGCGGTTGCGCACCGGGTGCGGCGCGGTCGCGTTGATCGGGCCAGCGAAGCGCGCGTCGGCGAGGGCGCGCAGGATCAGGCCGAGCATGTCGTCCATGTGGATCCAGGACATCCACTGCCGGCCCCGCCCGATCGGCCCGCCGAGGCCGAGCTCGAAGGGCAGCAGCATCTGTCCCAGGGCCCCGCCCTCGGCCGCCAGGACCAGGCCGATGCGCAGGCAGCAAACGCGGACGCCGAGCTTCTCGGCCTCCAGCGCCGCGGCCTCCCAGGCGCCGCAGATCTCGTTGCCGAAGGAGGGCCGAGGCTCCGAATCCTCGTCGAAGGGCGTGTCGGCGCCGAAGCCGTAAAAGCCGAGCGCCGAGGCCGAGACCAGGACCGCAGGCTTGATCTTGGCCCGGGCGATGAAGGCCACGACGTCGCGGGTGGTCTCGAGGCGGCTGCGCAGGATCTCGCGCTTTTTTCCGGGCGTCCAGCGGCCGTCGGCGACCGGCTCGCCGGCCAGGTTGACCACGGCGTCGAAGCAGAGCTCGGGGTCGAGCTGATCGAGGCGGTCGACCGCCGCGACCGGGCCCTCGAAGTCGCGCAGCTTGCGCTTGTCGCGGGTGACCAGGGTGACCCTATGGCCGGCGGCGATCAGGTCGGCGCAGAGCCGCCGGCCGATGAAGCCGGTGCCGCCGGTGACCAGGACCGAGCGCCGCGCCGGAAGGTCGCGGGCCGCGTTGGGCCGCGCCGCCGGGCTGCGCCGGGCCAGGGCACGGGCCCGCAGGTGGTCGCGGAGGCCCCAGAACAGCACCCCGCCGCTGTAGAGCGTCATGACCCAGGACAGCCAGCCCCGGTCGACCCAGGCCACCCCGTTGGGCAGGGCGGCCCAGCCCCAGACCACCGGCAGCAGGACGGCCAGGATCGCGCCGTAGGCGATGGCCAGGACCGTGTGGAGGACCCGCTCGCTGCCGGGCAGGTCGCGGGTCCGGTCCTCCACGAGAAAGTCCCAGAGGGTGATGCCGATCTCGGCGACCAGGACGGCGGCGAAGAGCCAGGCGTAGATCCCGCGCCATTCGATCCAGGCCAGCGAGAAGAAGATCACGACGTAGAAGAGGTTGCGCGCCGCGTGCAGGCGCAGCTCCTTGACCGCCCCGCGGCGCCAGGTCAGGCGCTCGGTGATCTCGTGGTGGTAGACGATATCGAAGGCGCCCAGCGGCGCCTGGACGAGAAAGAGGTAGAGCACCAGCTCCATGTCGCACCTCGCTCAGCTCGCGGGACCCATCTCGCGGAACAGGCCGGACTGGAAGACCGTCTCGCCGAAGACCGGATGGCGCATCTCCAGGGTGAAGCGGAAGCTGCCGCCGCCGGCCTCGGCGTGGCTGACCAGCGTCCGGCCCGGGGTCAGCAGGCCGGGCAAGGGCAGGCGCCGGCCGAGAACCTCCCAGAAGTAGCCGCGGCTCTCGAAGACCAGCGCGCCCTCGCGCTCGAAGAGCCGGAGGTACATGCCGAGACCACCGGCAACCACTTCCATCAGGCCGGCGGCCCGGTCGCAGACCTTGGTCGAGGCGACCCGGACCGGCTGCCGGGCGGGATAGCAGTAGAAGCGTTCCCAGGCCGTGCCGTCGCGGCGCGGGTCGCGATAGACCCGGGCCAGGACCGGCACGTCGCGGCCGCGCCAGGGCGCCAGGGGCGTGCCGATCAGGCGGCAGGCCTGGGCGATGAGCCAGCCCAGGCGCGACAGCCGGACCTCCGCCATGAAGCCGGCATAGTGACGGGTCGCCTCGGCCTCCACCCCGAAGCGCCGGCGCACCTCGGGGTGCAGGCGCCGCCAGCCGGCCTCGCCCAGGAGCCGGCAGAAGACCGAGTCCTCTTCCGCAGGCTCCCCCGGACCTTGGACACTGGGAGCCTGGACACCGGGAGCCTGGACACCGGGAGCCTGGACACTGGGACCCTGGACACTGGGACCCTGGACACTGGGACCCTGGATCCCTGCCCCCGGCGCGGCGCCCCCGACCGCTGCAGTCTCATCGACTCGCACGACCGTCCTGGTCATCCCGACCTCCATGGCGAACCTCCCCTGCCCCCAGCCGACGCCTCGCCCGACCCGTCAGGGCTGCGGCTTCAGGACGCGCTTTTCGCGCAGCGCCCGACGATGCGCCTCGACGATCCCGAGCGGGCGGCCGGCTTCCGCCGGCTTCGGCGCGGGCTTGCGGGCCTTGGGCGGTGGCCCCGGCGGAGGCTTGGGCGGCGCGGCGCGCGGGCCGAACCAGAAGCGGGCGAAGTCGCCCTGCCAGATCTTGCGTGCCATCATCTGAGTCTCCCTTCTGATATTTCTGTTAAGACTGAAATCATTGACCAAAAAAAATGTCATGGGCGGGCCGGGCCCTGGGTGAAAGCGGGGAGAGACGGCGGCGGCCCGGGGTCATGCCGCCTTCTTTCCCAGGACGCGGGACACCTTGGCGCCCATCTGCATCAGGCCGACCAGGGTCGCCTTGGGCAGGCCGCGGACCTGCTCGTACCACTTGGTCAGGCGCTCCATGAAGGTCAGCATGTTGGCGATGCGGTCCTTGACGACCTGCGGCGTCTCGCTGTCGTTCTCGGCGTCCAGCACGCACTGCCGCAGCATGGTCAGAGTCGGGTCGATCTCGCGCCGCTTGCGCTCCTCGACGATGGTGGTGAGCATCTGCCAGGTGTCGTGCAGGGCCTCGAAGTGGTCGCGCCGGTCGCCCAGGATGTGGGTCACCCGGACCAGGCCCCAGGCCTGCAGCTCCTTCAGGCTGGTCGAGACGTTGGAGCGGGCGATCGACAGGGTGTCGGCGATATCCTCCGCCGGCAGGGGCCGCGGCGCCAGGTAGAGCAGCGCGTGGATCTGGGCGACCGAGCGGTTGGTGCCCCAGCGGGCGCCCATCTCCCCCCAGTGGAGGACGTACTTCTCCATGACCGGCGTCAGCTTCATGTGTTGTTCCCGTTATTTCTGTATAGACTGAAATTAATGAAATCGGCGCGGCTTGTCAAGGATCCGAGGCCAAGCCCTTGACTTCAAGTTGTCATGGAAACATCGGGCTCAAGCTGTTGAATAGTCGAATAGCACGAGCGCGAAGCAATCGGCGTCGGACAGCTTTCGCGCTAAGCGACGGAGCGGCGGCCCTCGGCTTCCAGCTTGGCGGCGAAGGCCTCCAGCTTGACCGCGTCCTCGCCGCGGCGCCGCTCGCCTTCGCTGATGCCGAGCTCGGCGACCGGAGCCTTGCCAGCCAGACCGGCCATGTCGGCGAAAGCGCTGCCCGGACTGGTTCCCCCCGAAGTCACCAGCAGGGCGATATCCGGCAAGCGTTCCGCGGCTTGCAGGAGATAGGCGCGCAGCGGGGTGGAGACATGGCCGGCCCAGACAGGCGAGCACAGCAGCACGAGGTCGAAATCCGCCGGGTCCTGCTTGGGCGCGGCGATCCGCGCCGGAACACGGCGCAGAGACAGCCAGATACGCTGTGCATACCCCAGGATGCCGGAGCGGAATCCTTCCGCTTCGATGGCTTCGAGCCGAGCACCCAGCCGCTTGGCAAGTGTCTCCGCCGCGCGGCGGGTGTTTCGGCTTTCCGAATAGAAGACGACGAGCACCTTGACCATCGTTGCCCTCCCTCGTTTGACGCCAGTGAACGGGTCTCCGGAGGACAGCGCCTTGAACCAGATCAAGGCCGGCGCGGCGGCGAGAGGTGGTGGGTTCAGCCGTCGCGCGACGCGGCTTCCCACTCGGGCCAGAGGTTGTCGATGGGCCGGCCCAAGGACTCGGCGTAGGCGAGCGCCCGCCCGGTGCCGCCCTTGCCGCCGTTCCAGAGCGCAAGCACGCGGTCCCCGCGCTCGATCACCCAGCGATCCCGCCGGGACCAGATGCCGTCTCCCTTCTCGCCGGAGATCGTGGCGACCTCGTCGCAGGCCTTCAGAACTCTCTCCAACTCGGCCCGCGCCGCCTCCGGCCAGTTCGCGCCCTGCCCGGGAAAGGCCAGAGCGCCCACCAGCGGCAAGTGCAGGTCGAGCGCCGCCAGGGCACAGGCCATGTCCCAGCCGGGCGCCAGCCCGGTCACGACCTCGTAGGGCCGCTGCCCTGCCAGCCAACGGGCGGCAAGGCGGCGCAGTTGCCGGTCCAGATCCTCGGAGGCACCGCCGAGGACAAAGGGCTGGTGGCCGGAAATGGCAAGAGAGATGGACATTCGAACGATCCAGCGAGAGAGGGGCGGCGAGGTACCACGGCGCCGCCGGCCCCTCAAGCGTCCGCGCATCCGAAGTCACGCCTGGGGCCGCCGTCGCAGCGCCAG
>JAAUYG010222798.1_pt1 | contig 10919 bp, 4 predicted proteins | sample 7278091 | NCBI WGS metagenome assembly JAAUYG01 (sample SAMN14350201, study PRJNA611818) | marine sediment metagenome | isolation source: surface marine sediment (0.6m) | place: French Polynesia: Moorea | collected 2018-08
CTGCAATTTTTCGTCTATTAATTTGATAGTCTGGAGGTTCATGACGCTGTGCCACCCCAGACCGGTCTCATAAATACTCTGGAGTTCACGTTTGGTATCCACGGCCAAGGACCCGGGGGGGGGGGGCACTTCCTATAGTAAGTAGTACAGGTATGTGCCACAGAAATGCCCGTTTTGAGCCGTTTTACTCTCAATTTGCCCGTGCAAAAAGACAGATTTACTTTCATAATGCCTACAAAATGTATCCCTTGCGTTATAGTAATAAAGTTTCATGACAATAGTTCTAAAATTTTCTGCAAAGTAATGCCAAAGACTAACCCTTCCATAAAGTTTAGACCTTGCATGGAAAAGCATAATATTCATATATCATTAGCTACAGAACAAATTACAGTCAAAAAATACCAAAAACTTACTTTCAAAATGCCCCCCAGAATTTGGATTTTTCTCTCCCGATGCCTATGCTGTGCCGGGTGTCCGTGGCACACCCCTACCACTTTTACGTAGGCAGTGCGCCTCCCCCGGGGGTAAGCACTAAGATTGTACTTCGATGATTGGTCTTTAAAAGTATAGGCATAAATAATGCAGAATCACCCTCATATGCACCGACATCTGGAGTACCACATGGATCTGTCATTGGGCCCAAATAAACTGTTCTGCATGTAGAAAACCCACTAAGCACAATATTTGAGGAACATGGATTCGCCCATCACGATATGCAGGTGACAACCAGTTCAACATTACCTTCAAACCTACCAGTGGTTTGATGAAATAACATGTAGCATCGAGTACATCCCCAGTGATATAAGACGCTGGCTCACTGCAATTGTTTTTGGATCTGAACGACAGGAAGACTGAATTCATTGTTTTGCCCCAAAACGGCTAACATACCACGCGGGGGAGTTTAGCCTTGGTGAGCTTACCATCAACAGATCAAGTCTACGGGATATCAAGCCTACGTAACCCAGGTGCCTATTTTGACAAAGAGCTGAGAAGATAAGCAAGCAAAACGCTGTTCAAAGTTTGAAGAATATGATTCTGTCACCTCAGGAACATCAGCAGAAGCAAAAAATTCCTGACTTTGCGACTTGACTACGCTAACGCCTTACTATATCCTTTCGGCGGCCATGTATAGCATATTTTAACGTACCATTTTTGAGGTGCTCAAAAACCGCGACCGTTTTTAAGACGGACTACCATAACGTGCGTTAACATACTATATTGGAGGGGGTTGAAAAAAAACGCAATCCTTTCGCCGTAGGAGTCCCATAAATATTTGTACACATTGAATATTTCATTTTAACCATGTTCAACTTATCAATTTTATGACAGTATCAAAGGAAATCAGAATGAGTATGATTTCAAATTACTGACATATGTACACGCTTCGATGTTACGTTTCGTTTAGCGAAATTTTATTTTGCAATAATTACTATCATAAACATTGAACATAATTAATTCTGTATTTTCTGCCATTTTTGCATAATATCGATATCATACCTGTGTTCTCTGGGTCATCACAATCAGCAATTATAGTATAAGAATATTCTGCCCGCGCCTCTACTCTTTCAGGTTAAATGTAAATTAGAACCTCTTTACAGTATTGATGTCTAATTAACAACAAATTATCACCCCTTCATTACGGCAAATCCCGTTGCAGTAGCTCTAGCACAATTAGCACTGCGTAATTTAATGTGTATGCCAAATCCATAATAGATCCCGCATTATAATATTACGTTCTGAGGTATTAGAATTATTTTGATGTTACGTTCAGTGATGAGCTGTCTAAAGTGCTCCAAGAGATGGGCAACCCATTCCAAGAAGAGATATGTGACCTCTTGACACTGGACACTAAGGACATTGCTGATCTATCAGTGGCTTTCCACCACGAGAAAGGAAAACAGCAGCGTCAGGCTTCCATGTGGAAGGATTGCAGCATGATACCGAATGCACATTCTATAAGACTATCAGAAAACCAAAGTGGCTTACTTCAGGCAAGGACAAGTTGCCAGCAGTTCCAAGTATAAGGAACTTACGGAAAACTGCCAGCTTTTCTCTCGACTATGCATTATTGTCAAAGCAGACTTGGAGGATTTCTTCGTGTACGAAAACCACCCTTTCCCTGCTTCATTAAGCAACTATGGCATACTTCATGCGTGCCAAAAGCAACAGCTGGTGGAAATTCTTGGAGGAAATGCGCGGATGGAGGACACAGAAACATACCTTAATCGTTGACGGATCAGCGCGGATCAATGCCATACCCACACCGACGCCAAATACTTCAAAACTATACCAGAGAAGATATCCTACCAAGGGTAGCATTCTCAGAAACAGAAATCAGGCGCCAACGAGGAAAGGCGAATTGGAGACTTGTGACAGGATCAACACAGGCTCCAACAAACTGGCTGAGCTTCTTGCGAGATTCAAACAACAAGATTGAACTGTTCTACTTTCTTGCAGACAAAATCTGCGAAGTAAGCACAAGCAATTGTGACAAAAGGAGAGGATGCCATCAACAACCAGGTTGACTCCGTGGAAGGCCTGGCCTTATGCACGCATGAGGAGGAGGACGCATGTCAGACGTGCGGCAATGAATAGGAGCAGAAGTGTGATTGTCAAAGCCAACGACACCAATGTCGTGGTCATTGCTATATCTACTTTCACTCACATTGCTGAACTTGGGCTTACTAAAATGTGGATTGCCTTTGGCCAAGCAGTGTGCACACACGAATGATCCCAGTTCATGAAATCATTTCGGTGATAGAACCAGAATACTGGTGGCATTGACTTGTGTAGAGACTGAAAATGTTTCAAACACGTTGCAAATATTCAAAACACATTGCTACAGTTTCAAACGCATTGCGAATATTCAAAACACGTTTTAAATGTTTCAAACGCGTTGCTAATATTCAAAACACGTTGCAAATGTCAGCACCGCCTGGTATTCCCAACTAATATGTGGCAAGTATTTTATTGAGTTTTAATAGCCATATGGTGTCCGTACGCCACAGCATCCCTCCGACCAATTTTACCGCGTGGTTTTCTGTTGGTCATTACAGCAGGCTGTGTGTCTCCAGTATTTACCTTTATATTTATATCTACTTATCTTATATTATTTATTTATTTATTGCTGTTTACATTTGCCCCTAGCCGCCCGAGCGCAAGGCTTGCATGATGGGGCTTTTCCGGTGTGTCTCCGTTATTTACCTTTATACTTAGCGGGGAAGATAAAATACATACATGATACCCTGGGCCGTTATACTAGGAAGAGTTGCACACGGGACCATTGTTTATTGCAGAGCGATATATTAGTAATTATTTTCTGATTCACCCGAGTTGATGCTTGCTACTATCGACTGATCTCAGCTACAGCTTACAACACATTGAGGGAAAGGTGCACAAATTGTAAACGTAGCATTACAACAGGAAGTAATATCTGAGGCGCCAGGTAAATAATAGAACCAGCTCCGCAACACTTCTCCATCTCCAACTACAGTGAAAACTGGGAATTAGGGACACCCAAGGGACTATCAAAATTGTCCTGAATTCTGAGGTGGTCTTATTTCTCAGGTCCATTTCTATGGACTGTATAGACCTAGGGAGTGAAGTAGCTGTCCTTAATTCCCAGGTTGTCCCTATTTCTCAGGTGGTCTTGCAGACAGGTTTTACTGTACATGTATACTCAATGCATAATCAGCTTGTCGACAAATACAGTAGCACACGGTGCTTATGGCCTTTGTTTACAATTTGCCGGTGTTAAATACATTTTATCTTATCTTATATATCTGCAGCAAAGGGTCAAAAAGCTTATCAATCATTTCAATTTCCATATATTTTGCCATCAATGGCAGATAGCGGATAGATGCATAAGTCAACTGCGGCCAAAGCCGTGAGTTTGTGCCTGAAATAATAGTACTCACTTGTGCCGGGCTTATCTTAAAAATCCAAACGCAGGACGTTTGGTACGACGAGTTTATCAATTATCTAGCTTCACACAGGTGTCTTGCTTTACTGTACCTTTAGAAGATCACACATTCCGACGCAATTAACGGTTTATCCCTTTCACTTTGCGCAATAACGACACAGGCGTGTGATAGACGGAAATGTAGCTTCAGGTGACGGTGGGCTCCACCCAAATCGAAGCCACTGAAGCGTGCCAAGACCGATGGCTTCAAACACTCGGTTGTGTTGGATCGACGTTTGTTCCTCTAGACATGGCACCTGACTTGGGGGGCAAATGAACGAAGCCGTCCACCCATATGAATCATTCCCCTTTCCGTCTTTAATGGAATTGTGTTGTTTTTCCCAAAAGGACGACCAAAAGTAGACCAATGTTCGCAAGCAAATATTTGTCGTTTTCAAATTAGGAGCCAATGTGTGTCCAAGGAGCAAACTGCAACATGGCTGGAAGGTTTAGATATATATCCGCATGTGATTATATTTGGGTGAAACAGTGAAACAATTGCTATTCCCAGACAACTCTGTTTTTGAAAGGAAAACACATTTAAGCCACTTATTTGTGAGCTTTGTAAACGCACCCAGCTGTTTTGGGGTGTCCCAGAGGTGACATTGCAAACTGCCTAACGTACTGTGAGAAATTGGATACTCCACTAGCCACATTTTTATTCCGTAAAGAAGAGCCCTGAGGGTCTACGTTGCTGGAAACAAACAGTATTTTAAAAAAACACAGAAGTAAGTACACCTTGGGGAATAATCTGTATCCCACACTGTTTTGTCACCTCCGTTACACAGTCAAATCTCGCCTACTAGAAAACGAAATGGAACCTTGTGATAGTTGTTACTTTATTCGCAAGAGGTCGTCTTGCAGTCCCTTATGCAGTAGCAGGCAAAACGCGGCAAATATATTACACATATGGCTCATATCTCAGGAGTTTGTCGAAAATTGAGTCACCTACAAGCTAACCTGTCATCACCGTCACGGATAATTTTATGTGCAGTAATGCCAGTCTAGTCTGGGAAATGCCGCAGTCAAACACTATATAAAGCAGCTTCAAGAGAGAGTATTCAGACCTGTAATATATGCCCATGTCTATAAGAAAAAGAAGTAAAAGTTGTCAACTCAGTAAGTGTTACACCAATACTGTGTAGAAGTGTAAAGGCGTGACATAAATTTGTTACGGAGTTAGTAAGTGATCCCAAAATTTGTCACAGAAAAGTGTCTACATCAAAGCAAAACATAATCTGTGTTTTTTTTTCCTTGTTTCACATTTGGACAATACCAACCCCGTCGACTACAAGAAATTTACATTTCATTTTGTGGTGTCTAGAGCCCCTCGTATTACAAGTAGTCCCTCTATTTTACAACCCTCTATTTTAAGACCACTCTTGAATATAAGACCATTTGATTTGGTCCCAAATGGCAATTTTCTGTGTTAAATGACCTTTATTTTAAGACCACCTGCAATATAAGACCACATTTTCTTGGTCCCATGGGTGGTCTTAAAATATAGGGACCACTGTATTGGCGCTACGGGGTGACAGTATATTGTAACGGTGTGACACAGTGACACTCTGTAACGGAGCTGACAGCTTGCCACCAATGTTCCTCCATACACTTTAGTATGACACATATTCTCTGCATAGCAAATTTTAAGAATAGGATTGCATTTTTGTACCATGTATGACTAAGTAACCTCAATGGAAGAAAGGGCATATAAATTTATTATTTTGTAAAATATGAATTGCGTGTAACGGAGGTGACAAGGTTTCGCAAAGGTGTGATAGGCGGTCTGTAACGGAGTTGACAGTGTGCAGTTTAAGTCACTTTATACCCTTCCGTTTTATAAACGGTACGTCTGTAGTGTAGCTTCAAAGTACAAATCTGCTTGCTGAAATAGGATATACCCTTCATACTTGAAATAAAAGGCAAACAGGTATCGCTATTGTCAAAAAGGATCCAGTGGTAACGGTGGTGACAGGACCACGTAACGTGGTGACAGGTAGCCTGCAGCGGTGATGACAATAAGCACTGAATCACTGTTACATCCTTCATGTGATACATATTGCAATGCTGATATGGCGTGAAAGAAGCAATTTTCTGATTTAAATAAGACATACCGCCAGACATGAAAGAAAGTAGATGATATACAGGCATCACTTTGTCAAATGAAAAATCATTGGTAACGGAGATGACAATGTTACGTAACGGAGGTGACTGGCAGCTTGTAACAATGTAGACATAGTGAAGTTTTTCACTTTTCTATCCTTCTGCGTACTACATATTGTATCGATGTATTATGGCACAGACCCGGAATTTTCTTGTTCAAAAAAGACCTACACCTATAAACTTTAAATAGTAAGTAATGTTGTGAGGAGATTAATGGAGGTGACACGGTTACGTAACGAAGGAGACACGTATTCAGCAACAGTTTTAATAATAATAATAATAATAATAATAATAATAATAAGAAGAAGAAGAAGAAGAAGAAGAAGAAGAAGAAGAAGAAGAAGAAGAAGAAGAAGCAGAAGAAGAAGAAGAAGAAGAAACTGAGAAAAAAAAGAACTGGGTGGAGGGTGTTAAAAGAATGTAGAACGAATGACAAGATGAAAGTGGTGAAGAATTAGAACAAGAAGAAAAATCGAACGCGCGATGGCAAAGATGAAATGACCAGGGCACACGAAGAAGAAGAAGAAGAAGAAGAAGAAGAAGGGTGAAGGAGGAAGAGGGGGGGGGATAGAGGGTATATACTCCTAGCATCCCAGTCATGATACGGTGGGATAGGCCAAGTTAATGTACCAGTCAATGTATTCCACGGCCCCCAACCCACCCCACCACCAGGAATACCGGGGAATGGGCCCTGAAAGTGCGGGGGAAATGAGGAATATTGATTCATTTTGCGCCACTGGGGGTCCGTGAATGTGCATTGACTTTTACTAATGCGCGTGCCACACTGGCCCGGGGAAACACGGAGAAATACGGTACCTCGTCATGCCGCTATGCGGGGGAATGTGATCTCGAGTGGGCAGTGTGACTGTCTGCAGAGGGGAGGGGGGGATGCAGTGGAATTTATTAAAAAATATCCCCCATGAGGTAGTGGAATACAGGTGGGAGTGATCTCTCTTAAAATCACTTCCACCGCTATTCCCCGGGGTAGGGGGAAGTGGAATACAATGACTGGTACATAACATTCTCATTCTCTGTTTTTACAGGAGCCATTTGAATATTCCTTCATTTTTTTTTGCATTTTTTTCATCCACTAACCTTCTACTTTATAATCCGTTACTATTTTTCTACTTCCCTTTACTCCACTTGCCATCCCTATTTATGAAATAGCTCGGCTCCCCTTTCTCCTCCCATCCCATCATTCCTTTCTATCATTTTCTACAGTTCTAACATCCAGGGCCCGTATGCATGGAACTAGGATAGTGTTATACCGGGATAAGGGTAAAACTGCCTATCACCTAAAATCTATGTGTACACTGATCTGCTGTACATCTGTACAAAGAGTATAAGTTAACAGAATCCACCGGCGGCCAACAATACCCTGCCAAACCACTGGTCAGAAAAAAATGGATCGTGATGTCTGACTATGAGTCACCAATTGTAAGCCCATCAGAAATTACATCTCGTATTTACAATAACAATACATATATCATAACAAGTAATCGCCCAGCCTTAACAGGCTTATAAGCCACTCGAAAACCAGAAACCATGTACCCAGAGTACAGGTATACATGGTTACCACTGAAATGCTCACAAGGTACCGTCAAGTGATTGGGGACGTAGCATTATGGAATCCTTGGTGCATTTCTGAAAACCATTCAGTACAACTTCCGATACCCTATGGATACTTGCAGTAGCGCGAATTCCTCAACGAAGAACAGCAATAAATGTTTAAATGCTGATTTGTAGAATACTCAACAAAATTGAATATCATGCTCGCATATATACCAAATAACTATATATATTCAACGTTCATGTTGCGTTACTCTATCCCTTGGGTGTAGCAAATTATAAATATACACATTACAGTTAGTAGAATAATAAGAAATTATTCTCTAATATCTGTAATTACTGGCCATTTATTGTGTCGGCTGTGACGTCACATCAATAATATTTCTAGATGTGATCTAACAGAAAGTAAAAGTACCAAAACAAGAGGTCCATGTACCTTGCACTTTGCTGGATGACCGCATTATATATGACAACTGAAAGATTAACACTGGAAATTTTGTAAAGTGCCCTGAATGAGCCCAAAGTGACCTCAATCAATATGGCATGAAGAGGATCCTAGGTATATACTTCATAACACTACCGACTCCAAATTCTGGTCAGTTTCACTCTCGTATTAGCTCTCTCTAGATATATCACATCGTAGGATTTTCCATCGATTGATTCCCAAGTTAAAAGTGTCATAACATTTTTTAATATTTGACATATCGCTAAGAAATGCAACTCCATTACGAGTCAAGCAGGGCCTAAAATGTGCAAACCCTGCGAACCAATTCAATATTCAGTGTGATAAACCAGGCTGTCATGGCAGACTACAACGTAATACAAAAAAGGCAAATTTCTAATTTCTGTTAATGGCAGGATTACACTGTTATTGTGATGCGATCCGGTCATGCCAGCTGGGGTACCGGACTGCAGTGCTATAAAACCGCCAACGCGGATCCTATAGGTACCGCCTGCATGGCACGCAGTTACGTACACTACACAAAAAAAGTTAAGGATATAATTTGTTTTGTCAACATCTGGATTTAAATACAAAAATTAAGGCAAATTGATGAAATAGCACAAAAAATCTAGAAAATTGTCTCAATATCTGGATATAAAAACAACAATTAAGGCCCATTCACGAAACAGCCCCAAAAAAAATCTAGAAAATTTCAAAATATCCTTAACTTTTTTGTGTAGTGTATATGCCTGCATGAACAGTAGACGAAGTAACGCTTGGCAAAAGCTGGCAATCGTGTCCACCACATGTGATTGCCTTCAGATTACAGCTTTCTCTAACTTTGTGATGTTTTCGAGGCTTTCTTTGTGTACTCTATTTGCAGTTATTAACATAAATACATAAATTAGAAGGAGGAGGGGGTGGCGAGAACCAACTTGGCAGTGGTGTGATAAAGTCTGATAAAAATCAATAATGTTGATTTCCCGCTCAAGGGCTCTTGCGGGCTCAGTATATAGGTGTAGCTTGGTTTCGTGGCAATTCCAGTACATGCCGGATGTTTGAACTTAAAAGAACTTTAGCAGAATAGGAAAAGGCAATTAAGGATCATAAAGACATCTAATATCAATTCTCTGTTGGCGTTTAGCCTTGCCGCTGATCGCTGATGGTCCAGCTGCCCTGCATAGTTCCTAGTGGTAATCCAAACTCTACCAGGTAGAGTCTATGCAGAGGGTCAGCAAAAGTGCAGTACCTGTTTCAAAGCGGCTATTCATAATATCTATTATCCACATTTGTTCAATGTATTACTGGGAACGAATATTTGACCACCGAAGTTCTCAGATAGCATCGGCGTAAAGTTGGCATGACATTCGAAGTCAGACATTTGATTATGATATTGACGACCCAACTTTGAACACTTGCCTTTATATGCCCCCCCACCCCACCCCGTAGAGGCTTTTTGCATTACTCATTGCCGAAAATTGATAGCTCAACGTTAGTACATTCTCTTTCATTGCCGTTTGTTCTGTTTCAAGTGGGAAAAACTATATTTTTCAACTTACAATCCAGCATACCTTTCCCTTGCTTAAAGATAGCATGTTAGCAACGTGAATCACAGCCATCCCAGAGGTGCCATATGCTGATATGTATAGCACAGACAATATATCAAAGTCACTCATCAGCATTTACTAAATTTTGGTTAACAACTCCTTGTCCCGATTCCGGACCTTTGTGACTATAGTAGAGTACTACCACACTAGGTCCAGGTCGATAGCCGGCCTTGGTGTTACGGGGTTAGTGGTCCTGGTATTGTGTAGCAGTCACCTGAGTAGTTATTTGCCCTTCGAAATCAGGGCCGCACCTTCTGTTAATATTTTCAAATGTTTATTAAAGACACACTTATTTTCACAGTAGTAAACTATGTCATACGCCATGACCGCAGTGGTGGAATGGCGCAATAAAAAAACTAATGATTGATTGATTGGTTGATTGAAATTTTGAGTAAATTAACATAATTGATATTAACAATCACAGGTTGCCGTGGGCGTCTATGGCGCTTCCCTCTGACTAGGGAATTGAAATTGTTAGGATGACAGGATGTTAGGATGACAGGATGTTAGGATGACAGGATGTTAGGATGACAGGATGTTAGGATGACAGGATGTTAGGATGTCAAGCGGCCCCTGGTTATTATTAGTGGATATCACTTTGTGAAATAAAAAAAAGTATATAGTCAAACTAGTCCACAGTACATATACTACATGTACAAGTTATCTATAGGGCATAAGCACTCTAACACATATCTGACTGGTATACAAGCACATACGTTCAGTAACTGTACACTGTTTCTGTGGGTGTTACATGTATGCACGTCGTGTAACATGTGTCTTTTTAGGCCACAGTGATGGGGGAAGACCCAGCAAACCAGTTTGGAACCGGTTCCACAAGGCCATCTACAACTCAGCGACAACTGAAACGTTCCATGTCCACCCTGTAGCTTTTTGTGCTTGCGAATTCCCCAGTATACGGTCTTTTTAGTTTTACTAGAGCAACTTTGTACATTTAACCATGGATATAGATGAAAGGCAGTCTGGCGCATCTCCCGAGAGATGGAAAGCTTTCCACTTCTCTACGTTGGTGGTCTGTGTCCTGGGGGTCCTAGGTAATGTCTCCGCTCTGGTTGTTCTCAAGCGTCACCTCAATGAGATAGCTGGTTCCCGTCTGCTGCTGGCCCTGGCTGTGGCTGATCTGGGCGTGGTCTCTGCCATTGCCTTCCGTACGCTGTCC
>JAAUYG010035191.1_pt1 | contig 10918 bp, 10 predicted proteins | sample 7278091 | NCBI WGS metagenome assembly JAAUYG01 (sample SAMN14350201, study PRJNA611818) | marine sediment metagenome | isolation source: surface marine sediment (0.6m) | place: French Polynesia: Moorea | collected 2018-08
CAAGTACTATGAATGTACGTAATGCTCCCTCTCACCAAAGGACACCTCTCTAATAAGGACAGAATTGTTTGGCAGAAGGGGTGTCCTTATTAGAGGGGGACCACTGTACTTGAATTAGTTTCAAGCACGAGGAGGTAAACTGTAACATTTTGTTGTAATGCTCAATTGGATAAATTGTAAGACTATGAATGTTACTTTCTCACTTTAAAAAATTTGTAGGATTGTGTGTTTGCACAAATATGTTATTCAAGTCGAATGTTGACATGCTGTCGAGAAATTCAGCTGCCCAAATCATATGACAAATGTAATGTTTGTGTGTCACTGCATAACACATTGTTAATTGATGTATTTTTTAGATGATTACTTTCGAAGCAGCTGTAAGAAATGTGGTCAAACTGAGGGATATCAACAAACTGTACTGTGTCAAAAGCCTTCTGGATATTATGGAAGTGTTTGCGGACAAAATTAGGTATACTACATTTACTAACCATGCTAACTTGCCAAAAGCACGAGATATTTAGTATATTTTCATTTCTATTTGAAGGGTGACCTATATGTAAAAGGAAGCATTTGATTTATCTTATGCATTACAATAATATGACTTTTATTCATTAAAACTTTCTTATCTTAATGTATGTAGTAGTAATAATATTAGTCCACACATGTACAAGTCTCTGTATTTTGATACATACATGTATCAGTTGTTGCTGTAATATCTAACTTCTACCGACATTCTAAAACCATGAAAACTGAAGCATCTATGTGTTAGTATTCTTTTATTTGTCATCCTGAAAATATGTTTTCCCCTTTATCTAGCTTTCGTGGTGCTTATGAAGATCCCCACAGCATCAGCCTGGCTCTGCTCAGGTTGCTGCACTGGCTGCTTGATGTCGCCCAGCAGTGCCTGCAGCGTCTGGTAGAAGGCCGGAACACTTCAGACCATACTGTCGTGCTGGAGAAATGTTGCGATATTCTGGAGAAAATGTTGACTAGCAAACCCACAGTGGCCCTATTGCATATAGCTAAACTGGATGACCCAGGTACATTTCCTTTGATACAACAAGGACATTTTATAGTCAGCATGATCTAGTCACTAGTACTCACTACACGTCTGTGGCCATTTCCCTGTGTCAGGGTTCGCATTTTATGCCAGCACCAGTTTATACTGTGGCAGAAACTGGCTGGCATAAATAGTCCTGAATCCTACCACAGATACTAGATTAACAGTTCTACCACTTTATGCCAGCATATAGCAAGTATAGTGCGGTAAATGAAATTATGGCACTTTATGCTTGTCGTTCTGGCATAAATTATTTATGCCTGTTTAAATGCCAACCATGCTTGCTTGGTATGTACCTTGTACTATATGGGATTATATCCTTGTGCAATAAGAAACCTTGGGAATGCTATACATTTTAACACTTTAAAAAATGTTCTCTGCCATTGTTGTTGATCTTTATATCACCAAGCACACTCCGCTGATGTTTTTCCAGATCGTTTTGATCATGTAGAGGAGATAGAAAGTGCTGTTTGGACCAGTTTACGCAGCTTACAGGAACAACAACTGTCTGCCAGTAGACGATCTCGCCTGGAAAATGTTCTCAAACTCATGAACAGGTAAGAACATGGGTTTTCCATGTATATTGTAGTTGCACAACATGACATTGGCCTTATGAGTGAACCTGACTAATGTGTATTGATTATTGTGAATGTTGTGAAAGTGCATTGATAAGTGTCAACAAACTGTGATTTGTTTGTTTTAAGAACATAACTGAAGGCTAAACAGTATACATACCTGTCCTGCTTCAATTTATATACATGCACATATTTATGCAAAATCTTTATATATCATTTTATATGTCACAAATAATTCTCTCCTTTTGATTCTCAAAATTTCTGTAAAAACTTGCTGCAGCTTTCAAACAGTCCTGCTGGAGCCCCAGGCCTTGGTGGATGTCTCATACCTTCCAATGAACTTGAGTCTCAATGTGCTTGTGTGCAGTGAGGCAGTCCTCAACCCTACTGGGGAGATTCAACCACTGTTGGAGCAGATTCTTATTATAGAGGCTGTACAGGTAAAGAGGTAGATGTGTTGAATGACAAAAGAGTTGATATATACCGGTATGTTCAACACGTTTATGGTACACCACCAGATACTTACGTGTATGCATGTATAAGATAGGATCAGATATATCAGATATGTTGCACAGATTTTTCTGCTTCTATATCATGTACCTGTAGTACATATGATGCAATGGAGTAGTGTTATTGTAACAAAATGTAGAGCAATGTTATGTGTACAAAACTTACAGTATTGATATAAGCACAGTTTATAGCCTAGTAGAAAGCCTATCATGCATGATGTAACTTCCTACTAGCAATATTAAAACAGCTGATTTTCTCAGTGATATGGCGGCATGGAATCATCACCAGCCATTGTTTGTTGTGATCCATTTCCTAACACTAGGGCCTGAGCAGACCAAATCTCTACTGTGAGCTGTTCAGAGCCTGCATGATTGGAATGATTGATGCTGCAGGGGGGACTGATGAACTCAAATGGGCTGCCTTTACATTCCTAAAGGTATGATAATACGGACATCAATGTGTTTCCTTTTAACACTAACTGAACAGTCATTCATGTGTGGATTAGATATTGTCTGTATTTAGTGTACTAACACATGTTTCATAAAAGCTTCTCTCAGCACACGGCAAAATGTATAGCATTCTATTCTAGCAAAGTAGAATGGGCAAAACTCACTTGTTATTGTAGACGATTTTGAGAAATCGGGGTCAATGTTAAGTGTTCTGTAACTTCTGTTGCAGCTTCCACAGCTGGTAATGAAGCTATCTCAGCAGGGTATGGAATCAGAGCCAGAGCGGGTCAATCATCTGGAGCAAGGACTAGAGAGACTACTTAACTTTGTGCCCTTGTTAGACCTTACAGATTCAAAGTGCCAGTGAGTATACTAACAATAGTCTGCAATAGAACCTACAATGTAGTCCCTTGGTGTGAACTGGGATTTGTTGTAATATGCACTTGATGCATTTTTTGCCATGCCTGTGCCACACCATTTGATCTCTTGAAATATTTTTTGTTCAAATAAAAACACTTGAGATTACATTTAAATTCATGGCTTTGAGCAGTTTTTGCGATAGTATATTATATGTATTTTGTTTAGCATATACAGTGAAACTTGCACATAAAAACCACCATAGCTACAAAAAAGATGTGGCCATTATCCACAGGTGGTCTTTGTAAGCAGGTTCAATAGCATGCATGGTATATAACTGGGGATATTGAAATGTGGTTCTTTATAAGCAGATGGTCTTTATATACAGGTGGTCTTTAGCACAGGTTTGACTGTATGTAGCCCCTACTGAATAACACAATGATGGAAACTGTAGTAATGTTCTTTTTTATCAGCACTGTACACATGTATTTTGTATTTTTTATCGGCACTATATTCCGTATTGCTTATTTTACTTTCTTGCATTTGTTTCTTTCAGCTGTGACTGTCTCCATTACCTGCTACATGAGCTATACAGCAAGCATTCCTTACTACCAGAGGATCTCTATCGCAAGTTTTTAACTAAAAGGTCTGAGTAACGATTACTTTAACTTTATAATATAGTGTTGGATCATATTATGTACTCTCATAGAACAAGCAAGTTCATGAGTAAATCATGTTTAATCATTAAATACGTATGTACAGGAAATTTATTGCCAACTCAATCATGTATATGTATAGTCTGTGTTGAACTAGACAAATTAAGTGTGCATACTTAATTCCAATTAATACTTAAATGGGACAATTTAAGGTAAGCAAGGTGTATGGCCATATGTCTTGTATTCATAAGGTATTGGTATGAAATTTAAAATTCAGACAAGCAATGAGTCAACGTGCTCGCCCGCAAGAACAGACAGGTCAACAGACATGTGCCAGTCTTATACTACGGGCTGAACCTACTGTTTCCAGCATACTTAAGGTATGGGACCTGAGGACATACATGTATATTTGGGTCAAATTAATTATTCTAGTGTACCAAATATAGGCACCCAAAGTTACTACAGTACTGTTAATATTCGATGAAGTTTGTGTCAGCAGCAACTGTGTCAGCAGAGCTATAGTTGTTGTGCAGGTGTCCGTCTGTGAAATGCATTTTCTCTGAACCCGTTATGCAAATAAAAGCCATAATAGAAAATTAGGTATCCATGTTTTTGAAAACATTTTATGTTTAGATTTTAACAAGTTTTCTTCAGTTTCATTAACATGGGATCTTATGGGAGCAAAACTTCTAAAACACTACTCTCCTACATTACAAATCACATCTGAAATCTTGAATCCATTCCTGAATTTTTATTTAATAGGCCTCACAAAAGCACTTTTCCAGATTATTGAAATTTTTTGCAAGTTTCAATTTTAAAGAATTTTCCTTAACATGGGATGTTATGGTTATGGGAGCCAAAATCTTACAATGTCACTCCTACAATTTGTTTCAAACTTTGCCTAAATTTTCTTTTCAGTGCTCCATACAAAAGGAATTTGTTTTAATTTTTGAAATTTTGCAAATTAAAATTTCTATGCCACTTTGTAGTTTTACCCTTAATGCCTATTGAGAAGATTAACATTAACATGGGAGGGGGGGGGGCAATGGGAGAGACTGAATGTGTTGGGAAGCAAAAATGGTTGGCCATAGAGCGAAATGAAGCAAAAATGGGACACAGCTGGTCATGAAGGAAAACAAACTGAAATTTTTGACTCACAAACACTGGTAATGTATGGGGTACTTTTGGCCTTGTAGTATTCAAGGTCATTTTAGGGTCATTCAGTGCACTTATCTCAAAATAGCCTGCAACTTGAAAAGGTTGGATGTAGTGGGAAGCAGTGAAATTTAACCTTGGAACACTACTAACACATACATGGGTACCTCTGATATGGTACCTTTCGAGGTCATTTTGGGGTATTCTGGTGCACTTATCTCAAGATAAGCTGCAAGCGAAATGGTTAGTCATGAAATTTGGACTTGGGGGTACTGGTAGGATGTACCTTTGACCTTGTAGTGTCCAATATTGTTTGCTGGCCATTTGGTGCATATTGTCTCAAGGGTGAAACATGTGTCTAATGTTTATAATTGTCATACCTGTTGCTGTCATCAGGTAGACCATCAAGGTCCATGGACCTCTTGTCGATCTGCAATATTGATTTAAAGCAATTTCGAGACTGGAAAACAGACTTAGTGTTATGTCACATAATTATAATGATAAAATACACCTTTTCTCAGAGCCTGGATGCAGATTATTCCAAGAATCAGGAATCCCTCCTGGGTGTACTCTGTCATATGATGTCGGGGAAGAGCTTTGAGCTAATATTGGCCGCTGCTGCTGCCACTGGAAAACTACAGAGCTTTGCTGTCAAGCTGGTCAGGTATTACAACAGTACATCACACTTTACAGAGCTTTGCTGTCAATCTGCTCAGGTATTACATCACACTTTACAGAGCTTTGCTGTCAAACTGGTCAGGTATTACATCACACTTTACAGCCAGAATATGTGCTCATGGGAATTGGTTGTCACTAGTGGCATATACCTGTATAAGGATTTGTTAAAACCTGATAACCTGATAATTGTGCCCGCACTGATTTGAGACATACAATATAATTCAATAATAGCAGCTTGCAATTTTTGCAAACAGAAATTTTTGCAAACATGTTGCATGTTCCAGCACAAAAAATCATTTCACTTACTTTTCAGATTTAATGAGTTTGCTAAGCAGAGCTCCAATGAAGCCAGCAAGGCTGCCAGTACCCGGGCCATGATCTTTGACATATCATTCTTGATGCTGTGTCACATAACTCAGCTGTATGGCATTGAGGTATGGAGTATGGGATTTTTGTGGTAAAATCAGCTCACAAAGCCACTTTCAAAAAGTTAATACAATTGGCAGCTGATCATCCTTTCCTCACCACTATGAAATAGCAGCAGATAGAATCCCTCGGATTTGTCTTGTTTCTGTCTGTTTTGGGGAAGGGTATGTGGGGCCACCACTTCCTTGAAATTAGGATTACAGTTTACTATAAAAGGCTAAAACGCAGCATAAGTTGAAGGCATTAAGTTTTATTCTGATGATTAAATATTGACATGGAAATGGACATGGTAGTTTAGTAAAGCTGTTTACTGCAATATGATTAGGTAATGCAATATGCTACAAAACATGCTTATACCAGTATATTTATATAGCTAGGGTCCTCCATGGTAGTAAAAACACCTTGTGTCAAAATCACAGCTTTGTTTCATTCCTTCCAGACAGTAACGTCAAACACAGAGAGCAGTGGGTCTTTCTTCTCTCAATGGGCGACACATTGTCTACCCGAGAATGGGAAATACAAATCGCTGAATTTGTTCCTGCCACACGACCAGCAGAAGGTGGAGGCTTTGCTTGGGCAGTTCAACCCTGGCAGTGAACTTAGAACCAAGTATGTACTAAGATTTACATTTTATACTGGCGTAACAGATTATCCAGTAATACACATGTTGATGTACTCTGTAATTTGCATCATTTTACCTTGACTAGTCCTAGCGGTTTAGTTCACCATTAAAGAGCATTGCAGAGACCAATGTATATGTATTTTCCATTATAGTTAAAAACAGAGAAAATAACAGATACAATTTAGGAACAGTATTACATAGTTATCAAATGATTAATTTACAAGTTTTGCGGAGATGTTATACATACATGTTATACATACATGCAGCAGAACCAGAGTTACACGTACATATAGGACAACTCGCTGGTCCGCTATAAACTGGTCTCATTTATGCACACTGAAGGTGTTTGTACTTCTGGGAAGTCTTTATATTCTAGGGTGGCCACAAAGTGAGATCCCATTGTACTACTATTTCTGCTTTTATGTAAAGTGATTGTATAGTGTCTGAACTGACTATTTCAGGGTGACCATTGTAAGTTTCTGTCTTTCAGCCTCAGTCGGTGGCATGAGACCTGTCAGAACACTCCGTATGCCATACAGGAAGTCCTGTCAGCCTGGGAACATGGAGTTCTCACCCAGGAGAATGTCTTCGTTAGTATGGCAGAATGGGATATACTACTACTACTACTACTACTACTACTACTACTACTACTACTACTAATAATAATAATAATAATAATAATAAAAGTAATCATAATAATAATCATAAATAATAATAATAATAATATTTTTGAGAGTGGATGTTTCAGGGCCATGGATTCATATTTCATAATATGAGTCATGGTTTGATCGGATTATAATTTGAATAGTAATATGAATACATGTACATTTAATTTATATTCCACATGCTTGATGCACATTTGTATAATTTATGTGTATTTTATGCGTATCTGGGTATTTTACTTGGTACATATATCTGTACAAGAACCCAGCTAACTTGAGCTTGCCTAACAAGCAGCACCTACTGGTCTGGTCACTGTCACACCTTTGGGAATGATTTTCATGTGACACATGTCAAGCCATCGTACATGCTGAAAAAGATTTGCAGCAAGACTTCAGTGTACCTAGCATTTGGTAGTGATGCAATACATATACATGTACAAACAAATATGTATATGAGAAATGTGAAACCCTCAGCAGGGCTTAGTTTGGTTGCGGTGCTATCAGTAATTCCATGTTTCCACTGTGTTTCAGAAAACTGTTGACAATGTGAAGACCCCTATGTGTTGTTTGCCTGTGACAGTGGCAGCCTGGCTGTGCAGCTACATCAATATTATGGATGGAGATTCCCGTGACAAACCAATGAGCCTGCTACAGCATCTACTCCAGCCAGCAAAGCCTGACCCCAACGTCCAGTACTATGCTGAAAAGTGAGTTTTCAGTGTCGGAGCAGCTAATTTTGCTACTTTTATATCTTGACACAATCCCTACATAGTGATGTTACCTAGCATTAACTTCCCTTTTACTGCAGTGTTCTTGGACATTGAGATACATCATAATTTGCATAAGCAAAAAAAAATACTGATGTTTATGGAAAACTCAAGTTCATTGTAAATTTCACCAACACTTTCTAGCTGTTTGGATTCAAATGCACGTCATTTTGAAAGCATTACCGTGATTACCACACAATAATGGTGTTTGCATGCCTCTCTTTACACGTATGAGTGAGTGTTATCAAAGTTTAACGGCACATCAATACCAAAAGGGTCATACTGTGCCAAAACAGGTGATAACGATTGCAACGTCAATTCAAGTCACTACAGTCTAAGCACTGCACTGTGTGAGAGCATTCGCTGTCAGCCCAAGTCTGAACAAAATGTCCGACAAGACCTGATACCCAGGGTGGGCCACGGGGACCTGACAGGTCTTGACATCATAGAGCCCAAACGTGTCGCAATTACCATGCATACATATACCATGCATTTCTACACAAGTGACATGCACGTTTTAATTTTACATACCTTATACATTATATCATAGGGATTAATGATTGATTACTGTTCTCCTGTACCATATTTTATATGTTCTGCTTCATGTCCAAGTAGCAGTGATTGCCATATGCACACCCTGAATATCATATTGAGGGACTGGACTCCAAGAATTAAATATATATTTCAAACTTTGCACAGGAATGGTGGTTATACCCAACGTAACATCAAGAAGTGACACTATAGAAGTATCATTTTTGGCATCAGGTGGATGAACATAGGTTGGAGAAAAATTCATTACCTCAGCTGGACTGATACAGGCATAGCTGTAGAGACTGATCTATTTATCATAAGTTTCGAGAGAGAAGCAGAATATTTGATCATCCGGCTGCGAGGAGAGCATTTGATCATTGTTCTTTAGCAACCATGGCAGGTCTCATTACGTTGGTTCTTGCTGTGTCTCTGATCTTTTCCGCCGATGCCATGGTAGGTAGAATTGCTACTCCCGAAGTCTAATACATTTTGTTCTTTTCGTTCCTGGTTCAAATAATTATGATTGAAGAAAAGGCTTGTTGAAGAATTTGACACTGGGCAACATCTTGTTTTATCTATATGATTTTCAACACTTCAGCATCTTAGCAGTAAAGTTCAAATTGCATTCACCCACTGTGGGAGATAATTTCTTAATTCATGATGAAGTCGTTTGTATTTCTGTTCTGGAGCCAGTTTCTCAAAAAAATCTTAAGTCCTCTATTGATCTTAAGCATGGAAAAGACAATGGTTACCATGGTAATTAGTGAATTTAAGTCCGTTTCTAACCTTAAGATTTTTCCAGAAACTGGACCCTGATCTTCATTTTCTTCCTGCTTCTGGACCATAAAGGATTGCAATCATAAAAGAACACATATACTACACAAAAAGTTAAGGGTATTTTTCAATTTTCCAGATGTTTTGTGAAGTTTCTTGAATTAGCCTTATTTCTAGTATTTAAATCCAGATATTGACAAATATCCTTAACTTTTTTGTGTGGTGTATTTATAAATCTGACACAGACGTCCATAATGCTTTACCAGTAGCATTTATTTCATATTTCAGCCCCATGGCAGTGAAACCGAAAATAATTGCACTCATCCGCATATTCTCTGTGATGAAGACACGTGTGTGGATCCTGAGGGCATGTGTGACGGGGAGCCAGACTGTCAGGACGGGACAGACGAACGAGACATCTACTGCAGTGACTTGTAAGGCTCAATATTATTACATGCCTGAATTATTTTGCGTATACTTTACTATGAGAGGTAACCATTTAGTTAATTTGTAAACTGCACGGTCGAAGAGCACGATTGTCAGCCACCCATACGATGATGCGTTGAATAGTTGTTATCCAATCATAGGCAAGTACGACAAAGGGTCTTGATCCGTTGCTATAGCCACAGGTAAGGTTACCTAAATAATCAGATCGTTTTCGGCTGTCAATATGCGGTTTTTCTGGGGCCTTATAGACCCTAACATAACACTTAAATTTACTAAAAAAAAGTCTCTAACATGTGGGACGAGGTATATAATAATATGGTTATCCCACTCGTTGATGGAATAATTGTGGTATGACTAAATCACTGGCTAGGAAGCCTTCGAAAGCTCGGGCCTAGTGATTTGGCCATACCACAATTAATTCATGAACTCGTACAATAACCCTTATTTAGTACTTATAGCAGTAAATAAGTGTTAAAATACCACGATCTTTACTGCATCATACAACTGACGCATTGTTATCGTTACATGGAGGCACATATACAAGCAAACATGAGAGAGAACAAAATAATACAACACAAATAAGATAAATTTTATTTAATATCATCTGTTCTTGAAATAGCCTGAGATCGATAATGATAATTACTGATGTGACATCGGCAGTATGTTATAGGTGACAGTACTATATACAGCTTTATAAGTGTGTGTATTTCATCACTTTATAAGAAACAAGAACCTGAATCAATATACCAGAGGTTACTGAAGTATACCGGATAAATTTCATCTACTAAAGCCTTCACAGCTTTGCTGGGCGGGATTTCTTGATTTGCGTTGGTGTGTCCATCCGTCCATGTGTCCTTCTGTCCCTTCGGCTGTAAATAAATATCTCCAATGTATGAAACCAACGTTCTTGCCGTCCTTCTGACCCACTGATGGAACCGTTCAACATGAAGAGGCAAATCATCCTAGGGGCAAAGCTGGTTGGGGTGGAATAGGAGGGACTCGAAATACTAGCTGCGCCATCTGGTGTCTTGAAACAAAAGCATTTTTTGACTACAAAATGTTGCATGATGGTTGGAAAACAATTGTAACTAAAGGCGACCTTGACAACATAAACAATCGAGTATTTAAACTGCCGAGACTGGCTAATTTCGATTTGCATAAAAAATTGACTTAGTTTGACTTTTAATTCTATGATAAAGTGTTAAGATGAAGTCAAAATATGACAAACTGGGCAGATCATATAAAATAC
>JAAUYG010169480.1_pt1 | contig 10917 bp, 11 predicted proteins | sample 7278091 | NCBI WGS metagenome assembly JAAUYG01 (sample SAMN14350201, study PRJNA611818) | marine sediment metagenome | isolation source: surface marine sediment (0.6m) | place: French Polynesia: Moorea | collected 2018-08
CCCCCCCCCCCCCACCGCCCGGGCGGGCCCCCAACCCCGGCCCCCGCCCCCCCGCCCCCCCGGGGGTAATCCTTTGCGGCACACCCCCCCGGGGCCCGCGCCGGGGGGGGGGGGGTCCATCCGCAAAGCGCTGTCTAAAAAGTTGACTTTTTCCTTTCACGGTGTTTTCTCTTCCAACATGACAAAGACATTGGTAAAATTTACAGACACACTTGCTGAACTGAAATACGAAAACAAGACTTGAAATCAATAAAATAGCATACCTGATTTAATCTGGCTTCAAAATCTTCTAATGACACAACTGTCGCTCTGAAAAGTACGAATGGAACAACAGAAACTTATTTATCAAGCAGTTGGTGTGACAACCAGTTACACGACTGTCGCATGATGACAGTCCATGGGAAGAAACGGCCACATTTGACATCGCCTGGAGCAAAGCCTTCACAACAAACATGAGAAATTTTGTAGTTGTTTCCTCGTGTAACATGCGGTGCAAAATTGAACCACGCACAAATCTACACACCTCAGTTTTATCATTCCGATCATTAAAGCATTCCAACTCTGCTTGTTGACACTATTTGCACTTTTGATACCATTACACTTGTTTCATCATAATTTGTTTGTCAAAACACTCCAGGGACAAACAATTACCACTCGTTCACAACAATTTGATGCGTTCGAGCATTTTGTGAGTGTCCAAGATTTTCAGAAAAAAATCTTTTAGGCTTGGAAAATCCACACACCTGAACGCACCACACGTAGAACCAAACAAGTCAGGAACAAAACCTACCGCTTTGCTCTTTCTAAATCATCGTTGGTTTGCTCCAACTCGCGGATGTATTTCTGCAGCTCATCCTTGTAAGCTTTCACTTGAGCCAATTCATCTTCAAGCTCTGTAACCTGTTTGTGGTATGAGGACTGTGACGTTTCAACTTTGTCCTGCAAAAGTGAGAAACAAAATTTGCCAACGCCATTTGAGTGGGTGGGTCATTTTGGCCGCCAAACTGGCTGAGGCAATTAGCTAAGACGTCCACTTTATGGTCCAAATCAGGCGTTTTGAGGCAATGTCAAGGAAAGGGTGCGTCTCATACATGTGTGCCGTGTGATGTAAAAGTTTTGAACGAAAGAAATCTCACTGAGAAACAGGAAACCCCCACCAAGAACAGACAACGGAGTTCAGCGGCCAAGTGAACCACTGTCCGTTTTTAGAGAAAAGCGTCACGGTAAACCCCCCCCTCCAACCTACAAAGACGGAATTTCTGTGGCCAATTTCACAACAGAAACATCCAGTAGTTTCCACAAACAGGAATCCTGAACAAACGAGACCCAAGAGTTGCAAATTTAGGCATGGGAGTCTGTGTCCCTCGAGAGCATGAAAATGTCGAATCTTCTTTTGCCAAAAGGATTGTTGCACGGGACTTTTTCGGCCAGATTATCCAGATTAACACTGACATCCTCACTTCCAGTTCTCGGGTGAGCAACAAAGCCCGAACGGCCACCTGTTAACAATACGTACCCTGAGCATTTCGACCTCCATGTTCAGTCTACCGTTGGCACTCAATAACTCTTTGTTCTTCACTTCAGCTTGTTCGAGTTGAGCTTCTAACTCTGCCTCCAGTTCGCGACTGCTCATTTGAAACTCGTCGAGTTCTTCTCGCGCATCTTCCAACCTGCAACACAAGTCACAACTGGAAATCTCGTGACACGGGTCAACTCTCATTCAGAAACAAAAAGAAATTATCCGTGTGTTGGCACAGAATGTTCCTTAGAAAAATCACACAATTTGTGCCGTTTTTCACTTGCCCTTGGCACTTTTTGATGGGCACGAACGTATGGCCGCAATGCATTTGAGGCTCGACTGGACTTCTTGCTTCTGCATCCCACCCCAAAACCCATCCAATCCAATGCACAACACTGGGCAGCGAATGAATGACAACAGAAACTTTCAACAGGATTTCGCAGCGGATTTACAAGAATCTCAACTCAGTTGACACCTCATGAGATGGGTTCAGGTTCATGGGTCCACCTCAAATTATACAGACACCACAACTCGTTGAGGGCACCAACTTGTCTCGTTTAGCACATCTTGGATCTGCTACCATTGAATCTCGACAGATCTGGTCCAGGTCTAGATCTATTTTTCTGCGCAGATCACTTCCCGGATTCGACAGAACGGCATCAGTGTGGATAGATATCAAGATCTGATCTAGACCTTGGCCAAAGATGTTCTTCGTTTTAAATTCAACTTTCATCAACGAGCACCTGCTGGTTCCTGCGCCGGATTCTTGAATGGAAACGGTTCCACTTGGGAACCAAGACTTTATCCTTCTGGAAATCCACCTACCCTTGTTTGTAATCCTGGGCCAAGCTCTTCCAGTACGATATCTCTTCTTGGGGAGAAGAAAATGATTTCTCCCCATCCATTTCAAAAAGGTTACAGTGGAGTCAGCAACAAAATTCCTCAAGATTGCCGCAATGAAAACAGTAAAGTCACACAGATTAAACGTCCAGAAGAAGCACTCTGTCTTCCTTGTCAATGTACTTCACTTTGGAATATGTACTTCTGCGTTTGTGGCAGTAATTTTTACAAATTACTCGCACAAGTTCATCTTACTTTCAAGGATGTGGTTGTGGAAATATGGCGGATAAGGTCCTGTTCGTTTCCTGTTCGCTATGAAGTTCGAGGATGATAAATTTCAAAGTTCAGCTATATCTTGTATGTCATTTGTTTTCCATCTGTGCTTCAGCAACTAATATATACTATTTTCTCGCCTGGTTAAGTCGAGGACTTCGCATCCAATTTGCTATTTATTTATTTTCTTCCGGGGGGGGGAGGCACTTGCGAAGTCAATCGCGAACAGACATCGTTCTCAAATTCCTACGCCTTGCAGCATATGCCTTCTTCTTGCAGAATTAGAAAATCAAGATCGGCTCAAAGTTTTAACATAAAGGTTGTAAGGTTGTCCAAAGTTATGTAGTTTAATTAATTCTGGAACAGATGTTTGCCACTGCCTTTCTAGCAATGTTTTATTTCAAACTTGCCTGCACTCATTTATTTTGGGTGGATTCACATTTGGAGTAACTTGCCGGAAGCTCTAGATGTAGGTGCAAAGTCCTTCAAAAAATAATTCTTTTTGCTTGCTGTAGCTGCAGTTTCAAGCAGATAATATGTAGACAAAAAGAAAATAATAGCACTTTTTGGTAAGATCATTTTTATTTGTATTTCGGTTGCGATTGTTGCATGTCTTGCTGACAGATCTTGATCTTGTGACAAGGTGGTTCGTGTCGCAAACGTAAAACGATTTGGATCACGTGCACCAAACACTTCCGTATCGTTTGTCCTTCCTTGTGTGATGAGGAAGATCTGGATGTCATTCCAATTTTCCCATCGTATTTTCTTCCAGACCTAAGACCTTTCCTCTGACCCTCCCAAATGTACAAGCACCCAACAGATTTTCAACAATGCATAAATGCACAGGCCACCCTCAAAAGGTAAAAGCAACCCAAAAGATGACACCACCAGGTGTCACTGAATTTCCAGTTTTGCAAGACCTTCAAGCCGCGCGCGCCGCTGGAAACGGCTGTTCCGAGTCATGGTGCCATTGTTGTCATCATTTTGGTCATCATCATCATGGACAGTATTTTGGAGTAGTTTAGATTGACTACCCCCTGCCAGCTTGACACAGATGAACTCAAAAGGTTACACCTGAAAAGATGTGTTTGTGATGGCAGCTGGGACAGACTGCAAGTAAAGATGAACTTAAATAGAACACCCAAAGACCCATTTGTGATGGGAGGATGATGGATTAATATTGCAAACAAGTGAAGATGAACTTTAGGACACCCAAAAACTTATTTGTGATGGGAGAGTGAGCACATGGCTTCGATGCCCTTGCCTGGTGTGTTAGTTTTTAGGCCAAGTGCGACAAAATTCGGATGGCCCTATCGAATCATGTACGTCATCCCCTCCCCCACAGGCTGACCCCCTTCTGGGCTGATCCCCCTGGCCCATTACATTGTCACGTGACGGGATCACGTGATGGATGGTAGGGGGCGCTTGGCTTTCATGCTGACGAAGCGTACTTGTTGGAAATGCCGTTTTAGCCGTTTTTTCAAATCTGAGATTGAAGCGCGAGCCTGAAAATTCACAATCAGCTGTCTACCCTCACAAGTTACCTTCTTTTATGTGCTTTTGTTCAGTACAAAAGCCTGAAAATCCACTTCTCATCTTCTTGCACAGCAGAAATGAAATGGAGAGCAACAAAGAGTCCAATAGTTAAATGAGGCAAACGTCCTCCCACCATGCACCATGCTTCCTCGTTGAAGGCCCGTGTCGTTCGGGAGGAGGGGGAAATTTTATTTTAAAAAATCCAACTTCAGTCACCGGAATTTCGTCTAATTTTATGGATAACCGGCCAACTTGGAATATTTGTACTTTCGGGGAATACAGGCTCGTTGGGACTTACGGTACACAAATTACTTCGGTGTACAACATCGAAGCTACAGGGAGTGTCTTTCTGGAATTTCATGGGAGCCAACACAATGCAGAGCTGCACAGATACAAATGATGCTGTCCGCGACACCTTTTTTTGCATATGTCCAGAATTCGTGCGTTGCATAAGACAAACATCAAATTCAACAAGCGGCCACCAGCAGAAGGCGAGGGGGAACATTCTTCAATTCTGTGTGTGAAAAAACAACGCTTCACTATTTTCAGGGGTGATTGGGTGATCAGAGGCCGGGAAGATCATGAAAGTTGGACAGTTGGTGTCGACCTGAACAGCTCTCAGGCATGGTGCCAAGCGTGTCATCGCAGAGCGAACCCAACTCTGGCCCTTCGAGTAACAATGGATAAAAACAAGGAAAGACCTGGTGAGAAATTCACATTTTCTTCTCCGATGTCTTCCAAGTGAGAAATTTGTGGGATCTTTTACAATGGCTTTGTGAGTGCATATTTGGGGTGGCTGATGTCATTCCAAGTTTTCTGACAGACACGTTGGAATGGGTGTGATCCTTTTCAGTGCCAACCATCGGCGTGTTCTGGGACATCGAGAACTGCCGGGTGCCGCGCGGCAAGTCGGCGCTCAGTTTGGTGCAGAGAATCAGAGACAAATTCTTCAGTCATCACAGGGAGGTGGAATTTATGTGCGTCTGTGACATCAACAAAGAGAATAAAGACATCATCCACGAACTGAACCTGGCACAGGTGATGGAAACTTCTTTTTGGGCCGCACTGCGGCCAAAATGAGTCACGTTGCCGTCACTGTTGCCTCCTCCTCCCAAGCAAGATTTCGCGTCCTCGAGTCCTCAACGTTGATAATCTTGCCTTGTTCGCAACAATCTCCTAAATTTTTGCCGAGAAAGGAAGTGATTTGGACAAGCACAAGGTGAGGAAAACGCAGTTGACAAACCAGAAATAGTGAAATGAGGTTCTTGTTTCAGGTGACCGTTGTGCACGTCGATGGGACTGCGAAGAACGCCGCTGACGACATCTTGAGGACCAGATTACGTCGCTTTGCGCAAAGCCAATTTCCCCCCGCTTCAGTTCTGCTGCTTTCTGGTAAATGTTCTGCACTCACTTTCATTTTCTTTACATGCCAGCTTTTTTTCCAGAAAAAGACTTTCAGACTTATTTGAAGTTGAGAAATCTGTTTGGAATAAAATTTTTCAGGTGATGTCAATTTTACCTCGGACCTGTCAGATTTGCGTCACCATCACAAACTTCACATCATTCTGGTACATCCCGCTCACGCACCAAAAGCGCTGAAACAGTGCGCTCACCGATGCTTCGCGTATGAAATACTTGCAGCTGATTTGCCTGACCGCACAACGCCTGAAAGGGTAAGTAAGAACGCTGTCAAAAGTGGCTATTGAAAGAACTGCTTGAGAAAGTGCCAATTACGCCCGTCTTTTCCATTTGTTTTGCACAATTGCCTTTTGTTTTTTGCAGAACACGGATCAATTTTGTGAATTAGAAGTTTCAAATTTGCCAACAAACAAACCATTTCGCGAACTACGAGACAGACTGAGGCAGCTGGCCTCCAACTGTGGTGGAAAAGTTGGAAAGATTAGCGGGCAGTACGCTCAAGTGAAGTTCGCCAATTTCCACGATGCAGTCAGGTAGGTCCATCTAGCTGGTACAACAAAGTTTCTGGAACCTCGGGAGGACAACAGAACGTTTGCGAAATGTTGGTGTGAGATTAGATGTCAAGGTAGTTCCATTCCTGTGATATTCTCCGTTGTTGTGGAAGACAGCCCCACCCACCAAGATAGCATCCGACACAAACCATGACGCGGGTGTAATGGTTTGTTGTGTGCTGAATTGGCATCCCCCTGCCGTGCGCGGCCTGTACCCCGAGTCGGCACACATTTGTTTGGTCTTGATGCTTGTGACTTCCTTGCTCTTGTGCAAGCAAACTGCACCTCCAGTCAGAATCTGCAGGTTTGCCAGAAAGTCAACGTCGTCTGCAAATGCCCTTCCTGTTTTGCCTGGTGTTGGCCCGAGTCGAAAAAGACCGAAAAGGGGTTGTGCAAAGGAGTTCCTCTCGCAACACTGAAGGAAAGTGGAAACAGCGAATTTATTTTGGCCTGCCTGTCCGAATTCGGCTCAACATGTCCGTGGGACCAAAGGGTGCCTGTTCTCAAAAAGCATTTGTGTTGTTCACATTTACCCGTGTTTGCAAAAACAAAAATTTCAGATGCAAGAAATCTGGGGAGTTTTCCAGGAAATTCCTGGACTGAAAACCTTTGTGTCCAGATAACTGACGCAACGCAAAAAGTAACCTGAATATTTCTACTAGTCGTTTTGCTCCACGATGCCGTTTTCTCTATCCAATTCCAGCCGGGTCAAAACAGACCCTAAAAGTGATCTCTTTTTGTTTCCGTCCTGAAAGCTCAGCAGACCAAGACTGAGTTCATCACTTTGACTCGTTGACCCGAAGTGTAAATCTCATATTTTTCCTGCAAAAAGAAATAAAAGAAAGAAAGAAACGCCAGACATCTAAATGGGAAACTTCGCCCTCGTTTGCAATGGACCAGCATCACAAATGCTTTGTTTGTGGCGGAAACCTGCTTTGCTCGATGGATCTGTTATTTGGATTCAAAAGCAGAAAAAATTGGGCTCTCGCTCTTTTGACTCAACTAGGATCAAAGGTCAAGGTTCATTGACGGAGATTAAACTTTTTGTTGTGGCTGTCAAAATTGGTCATTTTCCACCCAATTCTCTCTCGATTTTCGTGGTTTTTGTTTTTTTTTCTAAAACAATGGACCGTGATTCGTTCAGAGAGAGAGAGAAGAAACTATTTCTGGTGTCAGCATGGGCCGCGCAAATTGATGTTTTACATTTTGGTCTCGACAGCAAGAAACAAACATTGCCCAGCTATTCAATTCTGAAATTTCACGATGGGGTAAGGTGTCCAAGATCTTTCAGAATGTTGCCAGGATAATTGCCAATTGTCGAAAATTTATTCGCGAGGAAACTGAGGTGTGAATTTCTCTATTGTTGGTGAGCGAAAGCCCACTTGGTGTGATAATTTTGACTACAACATGCAGAACAATTCTGGTTGGTGCTGTTGGGTGATTTGCGGATTAGAAACAAAACTACCTGTTCCCGTTTTAAATGCACAACATATTTCATAGTCTCACATGGAAAACTATTCCTGTCTTCAATTGTATGCAGCGACAGGTTCAACAGGTAAGAAGTCGGATCTTTTCTCTGTTTTCAGAGCACAAGGCAGGATGGATAAGGGAAATGTTTTTGGAAGGAAAATCTTTGTTCGCTTCTCCAAAGAAAATCGACACAGTCCTGGACCTCGACAACACAACGGAAAGTCTCGCTCTCCGACTCCCAGTCGGTGGAATGAGCGACATGACCATTCTCTGTCCCCCGCGCCGAACAAGAGGTGGTTCAACCGCAGGAGAGGATCACCCCACTGGTATTACTCGACGTCCTACAGATCCAGTTCCCTTGTTGAACACGGCTGTCCACCCTCGCCCGACCTCTCATGGACGCACGGGCGTCCGCATAGCCTCTCTCCACGACGTGAGTATCATCAAACAGCACAAGCTCCCCTTCAGATCTTTCTCCATCCGACATGGCAATTTGCGCCTTTCGTTTCCTGACTTTATACAGCTTATGTTTCCAAGAACAAAATGCTGAATGAGCTCAGAAATGGCACTGCCCTCCCCGGATGTTTGATTTTTCCTCTCGGCAGTACATTCTGATCCGCATCCGTCCACTCCTGTGCCTGGATGTAAAAAGAAAAGAATGCACGTTCCGATGTGGAAAGGCGTGTTGATGTCATCTTACGTAATGCCACAAACCGGTCAGCATTCTGTGAAGGTTTGTCCTTCAGGTGGAAAATCACCTTTTACACTTGAATATTGTCAGACATGGAAAGACCGTACAAACCTCGACCGCTCCGAGGCCAGCAGTCCAGTCCCCGAGGATTCTACGACGCGAGGGCGTATCACCTGGACCGGTTCGTCCCTGGACACGTCGGACCCGCAAAACGGTCAGAAACAGCAGCCGTGAGCAAGAAAAACTCGCGACAATGCAAGAACTCCGTTTTTCCGAAGTTGCTTTATTTGCAATTGTATCATGCTTCCAGAAGAGTGAGCATAGACAAGGAGTCCAACTACATGGTGCACATGGTGCATTCTCACGGGGAGGAACTGTTCGCTCAGACAGCAATGGACGGAACAGCTGCAGGTTCGGACGGTCAACAGTCACTGTATGGCCTGGACGACAACGATGGTAGGCTTGTTGCGCTGTTTTTCCACTTCAGAAAACTTTATTCCAATTGGATGATTGTGGAAAAGTCAGATCTACTTCTGCTGTCCTCACAATGTCACATTTCCTTGTGTCTGTAAAGTGCTGTAAATTCGTCTTTTCAAAAACGGTCGGTCTTTTCTGAATTCCAGCGAGCCACAGACACCAGTTGTTCGGGGGTATGATGCCGGGAGACCCTGGTTATGCGTTGAGTGGACCACAACCCTGGAGCCTGCGCACGAGTCCGGGGCCTGGATACCGCGCAGACACTGCGCAGCGCAGGACGAGCCCCAGCTTCCGGAGAACCCCGGGCGCGAGCCGACCCGCGTCCAGAGCCAGCACCGCCTCCTCTAGTGAGTTGCGCACCACACTCAGCAACGGTGCAGAGCTGTCGTTAACTTCAATTTTGCACACCTGGATCAAAGCTTTTTCCCAGCCAGTGACAGCGCGTTGACCCCCCGCCCAGGACCCCTCCCCCCACATGACCTGACCACGTGACTTGTCACGTTGTCACTTGACGGTGGGGGGATGGTGCTCGGCCTTCACGCTGACTAAGTACTTGTTGCATTTTCTTCGCCAGTGTCGAGTAATCGCGCGAGTCCGTTCCCGGTGTTTGGCGGCCACGAGGGCGACGATCACTACTTCCAGCCGATACGCAGCCAGTCTCCGCTCCTGTCCGCTGCTGATCTTGTGGTTCCCAAGGTGCGTGTTTTCTAACAATACGACGTTCAGTGTGAAAAGTTGTCATTGCGTCTCGCCTTTGGAACCGACACAAGGACCAAGGAATTATCATTATTTTGGCTTTTCATGCTGTCTTTTATAGAAGTGAGGATGTTGATTTTGGTGAGGTCTCTCAGAAATGTTTCCCAGTTTGGTTCTGTTTTGTTAAAATTGTACGTTTTGATGAACCTTCTCGGCTCATGTGCGGCTTTCAAATTAACCCACAATTATTTGCGAAAGCCTTTGCTGAGTGAATTGCCTGGTTCACACACAGGACGCAGGGTTGGATGTTGACATTGATGAAGACAACGGAGAAGTGGAGCTCATGGTCACCAACCTCGACTACAACATCTCGGCGCGCGAATGGAAGAAAATTCTCTTTACAGAATTCCAGCAACAAGTCAAGGTAGTTCTCCAATGCGTTCTTGTGCCACGAACTGTTGTACGCCAGGGATTGCAAGAGAGAAACGGAACCTGTTCAAAAACATTCGCGTCATGATATTCACCCTTGTCAATTAAAAAACGTTACCTGGATGAGTCAACCAGATAGAAAAGCGAAACGTACCTGTGTCAAAATCAGTGCTTGCCAGTGCTGTCTCTTCTGGGTAAATACCTGCAGGTCATTGGAGTTCATGTTCAGACGCAGCCTGACAACACCAACGTTGGGTTCGTCAAGATGTACTCGGTGGACGACGCCCGTTACGCCATCTCGCAGTTTCACAGGAAGAAGATCGGTTACAAGCGCATTCACGTGTCGCTGGTGGCGAAAGACGACGACAGGACGTCACCAAATGTCAGGTGCGGTTTCCCTGTACCATGTAGAGGAAGCAATTTTTTTGCCATCTTTAGAATTAAGAATTTCCTTTTGTGTGTTTTATCCACTGCTTTTGTTGGTTCACGTGTGAATATAATTTGTTCGTGATGGATTTTGTTGGAATTTTAGATCCGAGGTGATAGCACTGATGAAAGAAGTTTCTGGACGCCCACTGCCTCTGTTCAAATTTATTGAAATGTTTGAGAAAAGGTGTTGTATTTGTTTTGTTTCTTTTCGTTTGCTATTTTCTTTTTGGTGTGGTCATAATTTTAAGCTCCGTGTCATTGTGAAGCTTCAGGGCTGTGTGCAGAATAACATCGGGCGTTCTATCCTATCAGGTACCAGAGGACGATCAGCGTGTCGGAGCTGTACCGGATGCGAGAAACGGTGGAGATAGAAGAGCTGGGCAGCACCGGACGCACCGTGTCGCTTGTAGCCACCATCACTGACAGCCCAGAGAAAAACAGCGCGGAGGAAGAAGTAAGTGCACTCAAGTTTTAGGACGAGTGCGGCTGTAAGCCGTGACGGCCTTGTGGAGTGATGCATGTGTCGTTGTTATCGTTGGTGGGGAACTCGCCCCCCCCCCCCCCCCCCCGCCCGGCGAGCGGGGGGG
>JAAUYG010058678.1_pt1 | contig 10916 bp, 5 predicted proteins | sample 7278091 | NCBI WGS metagenome assembly JAAUYG01 (sample SAMN14350201, study PRJNA611818) | marine sediment metagenome | isolation source: surface marine sediment (0.6m) | place: French Polynesia: Moorea | collected 2018-08
ATTGAGTGTTTCAAATGCTGGTGCAATCATATCATGCATATAAACTATCTGTACTAAATCTGAAGGCAAATCTTTTCCTAATTTATCTTTTTCAAACCGGGATGCCCTCCTTGCGTTGCACAGCAACCGAATGTCTAGTTTCTGACAATGATAAATGAACAAGAAATGGTTGTCAAGGTAAATAATGATTGTAACAGGTGTATGTATCCGTTTGAAGAATGTTTTATGATGCTGCCTAAATCATGTAAATAGAAGGATTTCATTAAACTTTACCATAATATGAAGAATCAGATATAGGGCAATATCTATAGATAAACTTGTATTTGACCTCTCAAGGTGACCAAATGTCAAATCCAATTGTGGTGCCAGCTTGTCCATACACATGCATATGATTTCCTATTAGCATTGGTATATGTACATGTATATGTATTCAATATAACCATACTAATATTCATGCCGACTTAATCTAATGGTGCAGTTGGACTCCCCATGGATCACTTTCTATAAGTATCTAAATGGTAACCACATGCCTGTTTTTCCCGGTTTGTCTGTTAGACCTGCTTGAAAACAATTCTCCAAATTCTCCTGTCTCTTATCATGGACCAAAACATGAAAATATCTGACCTGCAACCCGTGCTGAACCAAAATCAAAGACCTGTATATAATCCTTGTTGATGGAACCAGGCAGAGGTAATATTCTTTTTCACTAATCATTCATCATGTTCATGTTTAGGGCCGGCAAAATAAAAGATGCCCGAAATCGTCTGGTTTTCTGCTATCCAGAGATGCCCCAGATCCTGGAGCATGTACAGGCAAGAGGCGTAACAATGGCATGTGCATCTAGGTGAGTATACAGAAGCAAAAGCTGTTTACAAGATGTGCAATGAGTCAGATTATTTCCGAGTTTTGCCAGGTTTACATGTGGCTTAATCCTTTCTTGAATTGTCACCAACAAATGTCTGCTAGTGGTTTTATAGTACATCTTTTCAGTTTTGACCGTTAGCATGATTAGAGAGCCATTAGGCAGAAGAGTAAGTAATGGATTTAACAAATCTTTTTTGCAACATCCTGCATTGTACCGGTAAATGTATGTACCGGTAATATATTTGATGAGGTATAAAAAATATTTTCTGATATGGAAAGTACAGAGTAGCACAAGACAATGTATATATGTTCGTGTAGTGTAATTTAAGAATTTAACTTTAGCACCTTGCAACAATTGTGCAAGATACATGTCAGAACAATATACATGTAATATATAGCATTAACATCATGATAATCAGGTCATGATCCTACTTTATGTGTACATTCTATGACCAATAGTATAGTCATTCCTCAATTTACAATCCCCCTATTTTAAGACCACCATTATCATGTTCATTATATATAATGACACTTAATTTGATTCTAAAGTACCGCTTCTGTGCACATGTACTACTGAAACTTTATCTACAACCACCTGCCTTATAGGACCGCATTTCCCAGGTCCAGTGGGTGGTCTTAAAATAGAGAGATCACTCTATTTCATTCCACAAAACATGTAACAAGTGTCCTGTAATACCAGTACAAATGTGGCAAACATAACTGCCACTATATAAAATATCTGGCTGGCCCTTCTGCTGCAGTAATACAATTTAACATGGTCACTTAAGCCACAAGCTCTCATGGTAGGCTCCAGAGTGAAATATCTCCAGCAGCTCATGCTAGGAGTCAAACCTTTTGAGATGGCTGTCTCTTATATCAGCTATAAATGCACATAATGTGCTAGTACAGTAGTCCCCTCTCTTAGTGGCCACTCTCAACAGAGGCCACCCTCTCTAATAAGACCATAAATCTTTTGTGCTATGGCTGTCAATGTATTTACTTCTCCCCCTCACCAAAGGCCACCTCCCTAATGTGGCCAGTTTCTTCACAAATAGGGTGGCCTTATTATCGAGGGAACACAGTACACACTGCACACTGTCACAGCGTCTTTATGTGAGTTTAGTAATCTATGTAATGTGTTTGTAAATTCTAGGACTAGCTATACAAGAGAAGCACGCGACTTGATAAAATTATTCGGCTGGGAGAAGTATCTGTCTTACAAAGAGATCTACCCTGGCTCCAAAACTGCTCATTTCAAAAAGTAAGTGTCCATGTGAGTTTTCACTATAACATCAATGAAATATCGAATGGTCTTTATATATAGTTGTAAGATGTACTCCCAATTATTGGTTGCGGAATTCTGAATCATTCATGAAAATTTATGAGTATGTTGCAGATGCTATACAGCATGTACAGAAAGACCTGTTAGCTGTTTAATGCATACATTATGTACATAGCAAGATGATGCATATACCAGTGTACCGGTAGAATGGTATACACTTGATATGGAGTACAGTGGTGTTGGTGTGCCACACTTAGGAACCCACAATTAGAACCTTTCCATGCCATGTCATTCCATTTCAGGTTCCATGAGCAGACAAAAATTCCATACAAGGAGATGCTTTTCTTTGATGATGAACAAAGAAACATCAGCGAAGTATCCCGATTAGGTAGATATATTTATTAAATGCAAACACATTAGTATCTACTGATGATGTCAGAAAGGGTTAATTAAGAGCAACACAGAGTTCTCTCTGTGTCACCCCACTTTTTGTCCTAGGGAAATGGAATTATTTATATTTAACATGTTTAAGAAAATAAAATTCAGATGTGTATACTGGTACTTGTGCATGCATGCATTTATTCCTTGGAACTTGTACAATGGAACCGTCAGTGGGAACCTTTTGACCACATCTGGCCCAGAATTAAGACCATTCAATGGCGTACCCAATGCTATACTGCAATGATGTTTTGTTTTCCAAGGGCCATCAAAGTTAAAACTGGCCTGGCTAGGTTAAACTAAATGTTCAACTAACAATCTTGTATTTTCTAGCCAAGACTATAGTTTTCACTCAAGTTGCCAAAATTGTATTACGATCCTCATGAACTGAAGTAAACATACATATGTATTACATACATAGAGACAGACATACAGACAGATTGCTTTGGCCTCAGTCATTGGTGGGAGAAGCTCATGGGTCCCGCTGTATTAAGCAGCACTGCTATGTTTAATTCTGTTGTGTCTGTGTTTCCAGGTGTAACCTGTGTTCTGGCAGAGGATGGAATGTCTTTAGACCTGCTGCAGCATGGACTAAAACAATTTGAACAAAACACTGGCCACCGTTGACACTAGGATGTATTTATAGACAGCATTTTAGACAGGAACAAAACACCGGTCGCTGTAGACATTGGGGTATTTGGACAAGATTGTTTGTGTTATTCCATCCAGTACGTTACTTCAGGATATTTGTTCTCCTTAATGCTTATTCTTATGTGGGTGATTTTGGGACTTTCATCTTGTTGATGTGCTGATAATACCGGTAGTGTGGGTGTGAACATTTATTCAATATATACAGTGATATATGGACACTGGAAATAAGTGTGCGTGTGTCATCTTTAGAATGAAGGCTTTGCATCTTTTGACAAAATTGTTCTGCAGAGACATTTTTCACAAATATAATTGTGCCATACATACAGCATAAGGACAAATGAAGTTAGATATACAAGGTATAGGCCGGACTATAAATATTGGGACTAAGTATCTATACACATTTGCATTAGAAACACAATGTACATGAAATTTGATGAAAAGACTATAATATGATCACTTCCTTCACATGACTGAACTTTGCTACAGTCTACCCACAAATTAGATTATTCCCTTGTTTACAAATCTTATTATTAGTCAACATACCTATTATGTTTTGATGCAACCTTTTTGTTTCCAGGGTGTTGCAGCTTTTGTAGGCAGCATATGTATGGGTTTTTATACTGGCTGCAATATGCCATGCATGATATCCAATTGGCCACAGTACTATACAGATGGTACATATGTAACTGTTGCTACTGTTTTGCATGATCTGTATAACTTGAGCCAAGCTTGTTTGTCTAGTTTTGTTGAAGGACTATTAAGTAAGGTGTATGGCACTATTTATACAAGACTGTGATATAATGCCAATGTGACTTGGTATCATATGATGATGTGCCATGCTTGACAGGAATACACTTTGTTCATACATGCACATATCCTGAAATGCTACGTACACTGTGTATATCTCTGATTTACAGGGAGTATCCTACTATATCATGTACATGTATGGGAATTCTCATTTTGTACTGGAATGGTGTGGTCTGGTCACAAGTTTGTGTGATACGCTAGGGATGTTTTCCTTGGTAGAACAATAAATTAAATGCTGTGCTGAAAACAGCCGGTACCTGGTATATTTCATTTTCTCCACATTTTGCGGTTGAACATGAATCACCTTTTCATGTTTTTTTTGCTTGCATGTGGGGTGAGAGACCACCTGTCTATGAAGACCGATTTCATTGGTCCCAAAGGTGATCTTTTTCAGGTTTTACTATACCATCATACATGGCTGAGTCTGAGTTCGGACGCCAACATTATACAGTAAAACTTAACCCTTCAGATAGGTTTACACACAATCCATTGACCTCATATTACACATGTAGCTTGTATACTAGTGCATGGGCAGCAACAGGATCTTTATGGCTATTTGTGACCTTCAAAATCCTACAGTAGATCAAGTCACTTTATGTTTGATAGGGGAAGAAATTTCTTACCTCTCGGAGTCAAACTTTGAAACATCGTCAGACGTTTTGACCGTCTCCTAGAGGTCTTGTTCACTGACTGATGATGTAAAGTGAACAAGACCCCAAGAAGGCAGTCAAAATGTCTGCCGATGCTTCAGAGTGACCCCGAGAGGTAAGAATTTCTTCCTCTAAGATGAATCCGGAGTCAAGTAACAACATACATGTTTATATTTGTTGTAAGTTTTTTTTTTATTGTAGCTTGTTTCCACATGTATATTAACTTTCATCTATATGTATACTTGTCCTGTGTTCATTGTTGAAACATGGAGAAATAAAGACTTGAAATATATCCTGTTTGGCTTGTTTTCACGCATGCACATCACCATGAAACAATATAGATTGTCACCCAGTTTGCCCTTGTGTCACAAAAATATATATATATTTGACGAGATAATTAACTTGATTACACTGATGGCTGGTGTTTGATGGGCTATATGATTGACAGTCATCAGAAGTTGAACACAAGAAAGACCGCTGGGACAGTGGAAAACCCTGCCGCCCCCGCCCACAAATTCTCTTTTGTGACATCCAGATTCAGGATATTACCACCAAAAAGCTGCAGTAAATACCGGTATGCACAATGGACAGATCTCCTACCACTCAAAATGTAAATGACCTTGAGTTTGATTTTCAAGGTCAAATCTGATGGTGCCATTGGACTCCCCATGACTTCCTATTGGTGTTTAATAGTCACATATGGCCTAACTTGGCTTTTTGTATGAAGTTATGACTTAAAAATCAGAGTGACCATGATTTTGACCTTTTAAAATCACGCAAGGTCAAATATTATGATGCCATTGGACTCCGCATATATATGGTTTCCTATTAATGTATAATAGTAACATATGGCCTAACTCGGCTCCTTTGCAAGATATAAGGCTTCGAAATATATATCTGAGTGACCTTGATGATTTTGACCTTTCAAAGTCATTCAAAGGCAACTGTGATGGTGCCATTGGCATTGGACTCCCCATATATGGTTTCCTATTGATGTTTAATAGTACCATGTGGCCTAACTAGGCTCTTTTACAAGATATAAGGTTCAAAATCTGAGTGACCTTGAATTTGACCTTTCTGGGTCATTGAGGGTCAAATCTAACTGCAATTGGACTACCCATATGTGACTTCCTATTTTCTCCGATCTCATCATTAGGAAGAATTTAGGACCCCAGCTCACACTCACCCTTATTCCGCAGCGATTTTTATCAAAAATCCAATGGCTGGGTCAGAGAGAAGGCCCCCACCAAACTCAGGTTGATCAGTTCAATATTTTCTGAAGTCTTTTTGCTTAACAGACACATGGACAGATGGACATATACACAAATGCAGAGTAAGAAACCCCACCCAACAAAGCTGGGGCAGGTTTAATAAGTACTTGCAATCCCCTCAGTTTAAGCATGTTTTACAATCTAATTATACTCCATCATGCTACACATATAGCTGCCCACAGTACTTTCATTACATGGACTGACAATGTTCCAGTTGGTGGTGAAGTGTACTTAAGGATGTTAAAATGTTGACTAAGGCAGTGGGGGTATATGTATGTATATTTATAACAATTTTATTTACTGTTAATTCATTAATGTTAGGGGGATTAATGTCTGCATTTTTGACACAAAGCCATGTTTGCAGGGATTAATTCGTGGTTAGCTCGGGGCTTCTAAATTTTCTAGGTACATAAATTATGTTCGCTGGTATTTATTTTCGTGATTTAAAAGTCGCAAAATTTGCTAAATACCAGTAAATCCCTTACAAACAATAAATTTACAGTAATTTTTCTATAGATATATTACTAGTTGCAGAAAGTAATATTATATTTGCAGATGCAATATTCTCTGTCAGCGTTTAATAATATTTATCGGTCGTCCGTGATCAGGCATATACTTCTACATAATATATTGAGAATGCAAACTATTTTTTGAAGATGTACAGTTTTTCAGTGCATGATAAGGTGGCACATCAATACATAACATTATTAAACCTACAAAATGAGCGTCAAATACTAAATTCCATATCATGCACGTATCAAATATTAAATGAATCTGTGATCATAATGTGCCCACTATCCATCTTGTGTAGTTCTGGAATATAATGCTTTACAACTTACTAATGCGCTCATGTTGATTGGCCATAGAACATGTATAATTTATTTGCTAGCACACTTAACATGCATACAAGTAATATGCATGTACCTGCTACAGCTAGGAGCATGAGGAGAGTGTGTGTGTGTAGGGGAAGAAGTTACGACAATTGTTGCAACAACTGCATTCTGATACTCTGGGTGATATCCCAGAGTATGAGAATTCTGCTGGTATCCGGCGATCCATCTCAAATGGATTGCATGATTATGAAAATTTCTCTAACAGAAATAGGGAAATCAAAAGAATTGAACACGCAGGCGTTCATGTTTTCCGGCTATATATTTGCACCATATTCCATATGCCATTTTCCAATTCACAGAACAAATGAACATTGACCACACACTTAAAAGCTTATGTCCAGCATATCAGCCCTGAATACATAATTAAATCAAATATATACATTTCTAAAAATATTACTTTTACTAGGATTTATGAGTATAGAAAGTTGTCATATAGAGTAGTCCCCCTCTAATAAGCACACCCCTTCTGCCAAGAAATTCTGTCCTTATTAGATAGGTGTCCCTTGGTGAGAGGAAGCATTACATTTATTTCCAGTACTTGCTGCCAAACATTTTTTGTGTCCTTTATAGAGGGGTGTCCTCTCCAGGGAGTGTCCTTTAAGAGAGGGATCACTGTACACATGATACAATGTACTAACTAATCATCTGCATCTACATGACTGTAGCACTTACAGCACTTAGTGCACAAAGTATACGCACCAATTCCCATCACAATATCTACAGTTTTATGTGTTAAGTCAACCTGTATTAGAAAGTAGAATGAAACTAGAATACTTTTCAGTGGCTTTGTCTTTGTTTGGCATTAAACATGTCAATCAGTGTCTCCACGTTGTTCTGATCCCTTTACTGTATTGGCAGAGTCGCACACAGCGTTTTCATCCACCCTGGGTTCTTCTGACGCATGGTCCGATGTTCTGGTTTCTGATTGCTCAGTCTGAACTGAATCCACGCTTTCCGCTTGGTCACTGTTCGCAGGCACTTCTTGCAGCTGTTCAGCTGGATGGCCAACACTGCTGTCTTTTTGAGACTCGTCACTGGCGGATAAGTCACTCACTGGTGGTTTAGTGTTATCTTGTTCAGATACTGAACTGCTAGGTGCTGAAAGGCACATTTCTGTGGAAGCAGAGAATGCTGGACTGGGTGCCCCCTGAAGGTAATCCGCTGTCCTGAAGACAGGCTGTGGTGAATATGTAGGCACTGGAGAGATATCCCTGGCTGGTGAAGACTTTTTCTGAAATTGAAAAGCCAGTGCAACTTGAATGATGAACTACTACTCATCTGGGAGTTCTTGCTTACTCTGCTAGACCTCAATTTCCCCACTTGGGTGTTCATGTATAGATTGTACCTCTGTTTGGGGGAACTCCATAGCCATATGGCATTCAAGAGTTGCAAAAATTAATACCTTTCAGGCAGAGGATAATACAATTTGTTATATAATATGAATGATAAAAGTTAATATTTTACAGCACTTAGCACAAACATGTATGAGACAGTAACCATTTAACACAAATAACAACAACCAATTGTAAATTCTGTCAGATCACAACTTCGCTGTAATCATTGTAATGGCGTGTATAGTTTCACCAGTCTGTCTCGCCATTCAAAAGAAATTAATGGAAAAATTCAAGCTACATTTGAATTTCGATCCATCAACAAATTATCAAACCCATATGCATACAAACACATGTAAACTTACAGAAGACAGGAAGGAAGGGAGGGAGAAACTGCCGATGGCTTTCTTAATGGAACTGAGAGATCCCATTTCAGCCTCGGCCTTCTCCACAGCGGTCTCTATTGCTGCTACGTTCCCCTTCACAATGGCAACGAAAGCCTGGCAAACACATCTATTATGTACTTCCCAAAGATGTTAATATTCCACTGCCCACTTTATCATCACTTTCTAAGAGTATTTATACATCATGGAAAGTACATTGTATAGCCTTACTAACTAATGTTCCATATGCTTTGTGCGTAAACTGTTGCAACAATTGGCATGACTGATGTAATTCAAGCTAAGCAGAGTGGTCCCAGGATCCCAAATATCAAGATACTACTGACTGTACATGCAGGTGATATGGTTCCAGGTACTTTGGTTATGCAATGAAGCATGATGACCCATCTACAATTTCATTAATACCAGAAAGGATATTTTTCCCAAACCCACCTTGCTCTCATTTTCAGGAAGTTCTGCTTATGTCTCAGAAGTTAACACATGGTAAACATATTAAAAAATCATGACAATACAGCCATATAACAGAATGAAGAGAACTTATGTGACTATTACAAACTTGTCTTTATGACTTAATGTGGTCTTATTTCTAGATTACTCAAAAATTACAAAACATGAAAAATGCAATTTTCCCACTGCCGAGAAGTGGTCTTTATTCTTGAGGTGGTCATATAGCTCTCAGGCACTTGCCAAATGAGGTACACTCTTCTACAATGTAGTAAGTACATCTACTACAAAAAGGAAGACTTCTACAGGTTACCTCTAATTGGTCCACCCGATCAAAAACCTTCTGCATCTGCCTGGTTTTATCATGAATATGCGGTAATGTCTTCTGCAAACATAGACTGGTGTCACTCCTGATCTGCAATGACAAACCAAGCTTTTGTGTGTATGTATATTATTCTGACAAAATACACTTGAACATTGTGTAAGTCTTAACACTCGTCTATAGCAGTTACAGTTATTGTGGTCTCTCTTCATAATTTGCAAAGCATTTGCTAGTACATTAGAATGAACAGGAATATCTTGATACTACCACGCTCTACATTTCAAACCCAGCACATATCGTGCATATTATGTTGTATTATGTGCAATGAAGTATGTTTAAAGAGTGGTTGTGTGAATGCATATATTATTATATACAATTTCTTATTTATGGGACATGATGTATTCACCACGTAAAACATTTGTACAAGTATTCTTGTGAAATAAGAAAGCGACTTTATTCTTTTGGAGAATACAGGTAATAGATGTCAGTTGTCATTTACTGTTGAATAACAGGAGTTACAACTGAACTCACAATATCGGCCAGCCCACAATACTCGTCCAACTTGACCAACATCTCTTCTATGCTGTCATCAAATTCAGCCACCTGGAAGAACAGAATACTGTCACATCAGGGTAGGTTACACAGGTTAAAACTCCTAAAGGTCACTTGAATCACAGTGAATAAAGCTACACTTACTAGTAACCCAACATTACAAAACTGAGTAACAGGGGGGCTAGTACAAAGTAAAACCTGTTTTTGAGATCTCTCTTGGAACGACCACATAGATATCGCCTTGAAAAAGGTTAACCACGTCGGTCTTCGTACATCATCCGTGATCATTACATCGTACACTGCCTGCACTTTAGATATCATGGAGCAATGCTACAAGACACTGGTGCAATTTCACCCTATCCTGGATTATGTCAGTTCTGTGTGGGGGGTGCATACATTGCCGAACATCAAGAAGTCAGAGATGATGCAAAGAAGCAAAGAAGATCGAGCTGCATGCATGACAACATATGACTTTGCAATTACAATAGCTCTCCGGTGGACTGCAATCTAGCAAGATCAAACTATCCTAGGTGTGTAAGTTGTGGATATAGTAGTAATATTATAATAAGCAGATCTTATATGCCTGATTATCTTCGAATGAGCTCAAAGTGCTTTACAATTACATATTCGATATTATCATGATTATTACCTTGGCACATCTATACACACCAATATGCACCTCCTCGATGAAGCATACTACCGGGTACCTACTGTCTCTTTGATTAGCACTTCCAGGACAGTTTTGTTCATTCGAGTTATTTGGGCGCCCTTGCTGACTGCATGACCACACGCCACACATGTGGCAGTTTAAGTTGACTGATATATAATTAAAATTACTGCAGATTAAAGATATATACAAGTTATTTATTTTGAATTTTGTGTATAAACATCAAACACATAGTCTTCCAGATGCATTTCATAATTATTATATGCTAAGAAGTGAAATACAAAACAGAATTACTAGAGGAGCGAAAGATATACATATTCCAAAAGCTAATAACAACTTTGGC
>JAAUYG010112113.1_pt1 | contig 10916 bp, 10 predicted proteins | sample 7278091 | NCBI WGS metagenome assembly JAAUYG01 (sample SAMN14350201, study PRJNA611818) | marine sediment metagenome | isolation source: surface marine sediment (0.6m) | place: French Polynesia: Moorea | collected 2018-08
AGTCAAGGTCTGAACCAACACAAAGTCAATTGAAATCTTATAATCAAGTTCTAACCGCTTGTTTTCTCAAAATGGTGCAGAACAACTGCGGAGAGAGGGGCGGTAGCGAAAGAGAAATTCTCTCATGGTTGAGATGAGAAAGGAAGGAAAATAGACTGATTATGAAACCAAAGCGTTTGTGTTCTGTTTGAAACTGAAATTGTAGCAAAGGATGCTCGTGAAAAGAAAAAAAGAAAAAAAAAAAGACTTTTGGAAGATCCACAAATGTGTCGGATTGTGATGCATGTGGTTGGCTATTGATGACCAGACGCAAAAAGAATTGCATCCGATCATTACGAGTCATTGTGATTTGAATTGCACAAACAATTATGCTTGAAAATCATCATTTGCTGTGCAGTGGAACAACTTTGTTGGGCCAAGGTGTGGGGTTTCCACCCAGCCGAAGTCCAAGAACGCGCAGAACATGTGTTAATGGGAAGACAGTTATTCGCTGCCGTATTGTCACAGGGGAGGGGGAGAGTGGCACATCAGTGGGTATGGCGGGGTGTGAGCAGGGAGGAGTTGCATAGAGGGCATCTTTGTGGGGGAGGCTGACTTGGTTCATGTCCAGGGTTGAAGGGGCACTCGTGCACCAAAGTTCTTGCCTCAACCCAGGCCCCAAAAATTGTAGCGACTGAAAATGGACACACAGCTTCAACAACGAGATCATACAACACGAAACACAATCTGATTGTCTCAAGACTGTGTCTGCGTATTAGGGTGGGGTTGTGTGGAGCGAAACATCGCGCACAACTATTTTTCAAGCCGTGCGCTCCGCTGAAAGCGGCCAGCCAAGCTTGCTCACACACGTGGGCTTCAACGGTTTCAGCTCAAGCGCCCTTGTTGGACTCAGTATGTAAGTAGTAAGGTGGCTTATCTGAGTCATGCTGCTGCTGCTGTTGTTATCAGCATCATTGCAAGTGAAGATGAGCCAATTTCAAACATTGCGATGGCATTGCGGTGCAGTTTAGACTCTGATAAACGCCCTTGTTTGCTCACAGAATCTGACCATGCATGTAGTTATCTGCCCAACAACGAATGCGCGTGTGACTTTGATGTGTAAGTGCAGTCAGTTATTGGCTGCCCAGCATCAGTCGTAACAGGCAATTTTCCCGCAGAATCAAGTGCATTGCTTGTCGATGTTTACGATAAGTTGTTATCAGATGATCCCCAAGACATTTGTATATCTCGTGTGTTTTTATGGTAAACTATCGTTGCTTGCAAATTTAGGTTATAAGAGCAAAGAGTTTACGTCGCGCTGTCTGCTTGCTGTTGCATGCAGTCTCTGCTTGCAAAGTTCTCTGAGAACTTCAGTTGAACAGACTTACTCAGTATTTGCAGTTTTGCGTCAGTTTAAAGTACTTGGAATGATTGGAAAGAATTCAGGATTAAAGTTTTCTATGAGCCATGATGAAAGCAAAAGTGTGGAGCATTCGTTTGAAAAGGGAAGTACCGTATATATATTTATGTTACGTGTTTGAAGTTCAACAAGCGCATTTCACAGCAAATCGATGCGTTCCGCGGCGTTCAGTGCGCGTTTTGAATCGGGCGTAATTTCTTTATTCTTGGCTGATACGGAGCGGGCCAATGGAATCATGTTCGCATCGTCGTCGGAGAGCGCCTGTTGTGTTGTTGCTTCAAGAAGCATGCAGTGGATTGTGGTGCTTATTCTTCGAAACTCAACGCGCAATGAAATGCACCAACCTGTGAATTGTTTTATTTTCAGGATGTTGAGAGGATCGAGTCGGAGAGCAGGAAGATCTTCCAGGCTCTGGCCTACATCAGGGATGTGGTGGATAAGAACATTCTGCAGATGCTGCCAGGGTCGGCGAGCATTGTGCTCGAAACGATCCTCGAGATACACCAACTGCTCAACAACTATTTCATGGACCAAGAAAGGTACGCCCTTTTGTTGTTCTGGATTCAATCCGATTGTGTTCTCGACCAAGAAGGTTGCCCAGTATTTCTTGGGGTGGAGCTCCAAGGTTGCATTGTACACATCAAGACACGTATCTTTTGCGTGGGAGGCTACAATTCCCTTTCTCCGATAGTTTTCTACATAAGAGTGCAAACGAAGAAGCTGTGCCTTCAGTACATACGCTTTCAGACAGACAAGTCATGAAACACCTGCAGATTGCATGATTGCACGATATCTTGCATTCCACTGATGTCTCGGATTTTTTGTGCAAATTGCTGTAATGAACGTTTGTTTCATATTCTGTTTGCGTTATTCCCAGTGCGATATTTTTGGAAGCAGATTGCGCTATCGCAGAAGCTGTTTTGTTGTGCATTAATTTTGTGCACAACAGGATCCATTTGAATGTCATTTTGCGCAATAGAAACATGATGTAGGTTATGGTTTATTCTGCTCAAACCAATGTGCTTCTCAAAAGGAAAAATCCACACGGGCACATGAATCAAAAGAACTTGTGTCCACCCATGTTTTTCGTCGACAAGAACGGGTGGAAGATGTTGAAATTTGTTCGTGTTTTGCAGCACAACTATCTTGGCGTCACAGAGTCAGGTGCATCAGAATCTGGCACACTTGATTCGATGGGCGGACCACATCTTGATGAACGGAGAGGAAGCACTCAACAGGAACAACGCACACGAGATAATCAAGGCACTAGAAAATGCCGTCAAGGTGCCCAACTGACAGTTTTAATATATATTTCCGTGATTTTTTTTCTTGTTCTGATCGTTTTTGCCGCGTGTCGTGCATCACTGTTGTTGTTGTTGTTATTTTGGTGTTTTTTCCCGTTGTGTCTTTTGCAGAACTTGAAGTTTATCTTTTGATTTATGTTCCTTCCTTGAGGGAAAGATGACATTTGAAATTGTGTATTTTTGGCATCAAGAAAGGAAGTTTTGCTTTATGGCTCCGTGATATAAATGCAAAGCGGTCTCAGCATGTTTACTTTGAAACTGTAATCTTGTACTTTCAGGAATTGTTGAAACTGTCAACAGAGAAACTGAGACGGAATGCTTTGTCGCTCCCAGTAAAACCTAGAAATAGCTCTGCAACAAGTGAAACGTAAGTTGAGAAGTTAACACCAATCGTCTTTGGTGCGCTGAAGTACTTTACGCGCAAGAATGCAGAGAGTGAGAGGAAAGAAAATCTGTGTGTTAGCTACGTTCAACAGCCCACAAAAGTTATGTTATCGTACGCGAAATTCCAACTTTCCTTTGCCCATTGCTCGCAAAAATTTTCAAGCATTGGCACACGGTGCACTTGTCGTTGTTCGTGTTCAGTTTGTTTTCAAGATTTGCAAATTTTCAGTTCGGTGAATGGAACAAAGCGAAGCTCCCTACCGGACATTCCTCTGACTCCGAGAGAACAGAAGATTCTGGAGGAAACGAAAGCTCTATCTCCATCAGAAAGTAAAGCAACACCGCAGTTCGCTGTATCCAAATCAGCAGAGGATCTGCTGGACGCTTCCAATGATTATCCGACAGATGAGCCTCCCCCAAAACCACCTTTACCACCTGGTTATCCGTCGCCGCTTATCAAGCAGACGTACGTATTTGTTTCTATCGTTTTGTTCCGTCTGCTGTTTGACCGAAATTGAACAAACATCTCACAGCTCGAAGTCGGTGTTTTGTGTTCTCGAACAGTTTTCTTTTTCGCCAAAAACTGTTCCAGGCTGTCAGAGTAAATGTCGCGTGTCAAGTCTTCACGTCTTTGTCATTTTCATTGACATGCACTTCTCCTGAAAAGTGTCGTTCCACGCTGTTGTTTTGAACTGCACTTGAACCCGACTGCTGTGTCATTGGGGTTGTTTCTGTAATTTCAGAGGTGTGATAGTGAGAGCTAGAGGTGGTTTGCCAAATGAGAATGATGACACACCGCCGCCACTGCCGGTCAAGAAGAGACTGGGGAGTCAGTCGCAGCAGGACGCGGCGCACCTGTCAGTGTTGAGCGGCGGCGGGATCGCGCAGGACCCGAGTCCCCGCACCGTGAGCCCGCTGAGCACGACCCCGCTGAGCCAGTCCCCCTCCAGCAGTATTAGCTCCGCGCCGAGCGCCGCCTCCTCCGAGGATCTGCTCAGTGACAGTCGGACGGAGAAAGCGCAGTCGCAGTCGAGCAGTCAGGCCACCACGCCGACGCACAGCAGCAACATGGGCGCGCAACAACAACAACAACAGCAGGACAGGTCGTCCACGTACGACAACTTCCAAATGTTGTTGCCTTCTGGTCAGGACTCGCAGTTGTTCAGTGATTTTGCGAAAAGAATGAACGAGTTGACCTCCAACATACACACCAAAGGCTCGTTATTGGAACAGTTCACTGCTCAGTTTGGCAGAGGCATCGTACCCTCTTCACCGGAAAGGACAAACGTGACCAGACGGACGTTAAACACGAGTAAATCAGAGCGTGGCCAGGTACATTCCCAGTACGACAATTTGTTCGGAGATGGAGAAATGCGGACAGAATCTTCGAGCGTTGTAAAGCGGACAGTGATGAAGACGTCGTACAGCGCTCACGGCTTCTCGACGTCCAGTAGCAGCAGCAACACCACGACCGCAGGTGTGTTCGGGACGGGGCTTCAGACTTGCGGGGCGCAGCTGACAAACAGTGCCGCTTCGGCCATGTATTCGAAGACAATGCAAGTGACGACGAGTCAGGAGACTTTCTCCAGCACAGAGACGTGCTCGTCTTCAGGGGTCGGCACGTCGAGCATGGAGAGTTTACAGAGACCCCCTCCGCTTCCTCCCAAAAAACGCGCTGGTAAGTACCTCACATATCTCGTGCATTTGGAGATCAGGTGGCAGTATTTCGCTGCAACCAAGTTTGTAGTTCGATGTGCCTTTCACAGAAATGCACCTTTTGCCAAAGGAGATTTACTGTTCGCGATTTTTGCAACCACACCAATGAAGAACTTGAGATCCGAGATATTGGCCATTTGTTTCAGTGCACACATACATGCAGATGCTAGGTTCGTACAATGGTCCTGGCAGCGTCACGGAATTCGCAAGGCATTCTATTCACTCAGTCAACTTTTACCAGGTACGGACCGCTTCATTGACACATTCGTTTAGCTTTTTCAACTGGAAGCAGGATCAGAGTTTATTTGCGGAATTCGCAAGTGGCTGTGGATATGAAAAAGAGATCTTGCAAGGGAAAATAATTTTCCAGGGAACAGTAGTCTGCGATAGCAATGCACTCAGTGTTTGACTGGTGGGCGGGAATATGGCAGGCAGACTGCTGCTCTGTGAAACACATTTGCAGCACTTAGTTGCACGGTGGTTTTCACGCATCTGCGTACATTAGCGTTGCTTTTATCTGAAACCGTCGGTTATTGAACACGCTGTTCAGATAAGATATCTCAAACGAGTGGACATTTTCAAGCACTGTACAGCCAAAAACTCTTATGGCCAGAAGGATTGTTACGGGAGGATAAGATGGAGGGAGTATGAGCTGGGAATTCGGGCAAAGTAAATATCGGTTCCGAGAATTAACACAAGACCAGATCCCAACAGTAACCCTGACTGTTTGCTCACCGTTGGTTTTTTTCTGCCTCAGTGGCAGTTTTCAAAATCCTTTCTAACTTACTTTGTAATTTGTGTGACGGTCGAAAAGTTCCTTCATGTCTTCACACAAAACGGATTTGCATTGCAGACGCAGTGGTACCAGCACCAGGCGGACATATTTCAGCACCTGTATCCCAGATCCAACACGACTGGTGCGCTCTCCGATCTGTCCGGAGGTCAAAGAAACTCAGACTCGTTGTCCATCACGAGTGGTAGCGACGCGAGCGAAGATGGTGCGTGCACATTTCGCTTTCATTACATCAGAAAAATGCAACTGGAAGTCCGTTGCAGAAAAGTACTTTCCAGTATTAACCTTGCAAAACGCTTTTCCAAAATTGTGCGTTTCTTTGTTTTCAAGTTACTTGCCCCCCCCCCCCACCCAGTAAAGAACGAAAGAAAGTGACTGTGTGTGGTATTCTTTCAGCCATTTACTCGACCATTGCCCCGTCCCTACCTCCAAAGACAGGCAATGCCAGACACAGACGAAGCGAGCCTTGCAACACGCGTTACATACAAGTTTGTCAGGTTGGGCCCGCGGTACCAGAATTACCTGCTAAGAATGGCTCAAGGCTCCCAGAAAACTCAGATGGGTGAGTTGTTCGTCACAATAATGTCATGCTTAGGACACATCAAGCCATTTTATGGGGTCTTGCTTGATGTGTTTTGAGCATGACACCTCTCCAAATCTAAGGAGCGAAATTTAATGGCAAGCTAAATCTCCTCACATCTGTTTTGACTGGCCTTGCGGGCAGATCAGATTGGGAAAAAAGCCCGTGTTCCATTTTCGTTGCAGTGAATCGAGTGCGAGAACGTCCTCGTCGTCGACGCGACAGATGAGTCCCCCGCCGGACGTGCAGAAGGACGGAGACTCGGACTTCTCCGAACTGACTCTGCTCGACGACGTCGATGTGTCTGACCAGCTCATCAAGAAGAAATCCGACGACGGCATGGCTGAGGTCCGAGGTGGCTCGATCGACGCGCTCATCGTACATGCCGCGAGCACAGGAAGACACGGTATGTGTGATATTTCTCAAAAGATCAATCGTGTTTTCTTGCCCTGGGAAGTGTTCGTCGTCGGAGTAAAAACACAGGACCAAGGAAACACTGAGATCCTGTTCCCGCATGTTCAGCTCATTTTACCAAAAAAGTAAATCTCGGGACACACGTCACCGGCTTGGGCATTTTCAAAGCGTTTTCGTTTCAGATTTCCTCTACCAAGAAGCTTTCTTGACAACCTACCGAACCTTTATCACAGCCAAGGAGCTCATAGACAAGTTGCTGTACAGATATGGTCACTTTAGCCGGATGTCAGACGTCAAGAAGAAGAGGTTGTCACGCAACGCATTTGCATTGCTGATAAGAGTTGTTGATGAATTGTGGTAAGTTAAGCCTGTGTTTTCTGAACTCGCGCTCTGCCAATTCTGGTCGAATAAATCGAAAAGGTTGATTACTGCCGACACAAAACGCTGTCATGTCGTTGAATCGGCACAGTGATCACAGACATGACTGATGTTCCTTCCATTGTGTTTGCTCGGTGTTGTGTAATGCAGGTCTATTCATGTTCTTTAGCGTTGAGGTTGACGAGGAAATTCTTCAGACGCTGATGGAGCTGGAGTTTCAGTTGCTCAGTGAAGGGGAGCTGATGCTAGGACGAGTCCTGAGAAGGAAAGTCATTGAACAATGTGAACACAGGAAAAACCTGATCAACGCTAGTCACACCTCCATCCCATTGTCATCGTATCAGCTGACAGCGAAGTAAGAACACCAGAAAAACATTTTTGCGGTTCTGGACATCAGTTTGTTGCGGCATCGCTTTGACTTTGGTCTTGTCATTTTGTTTTCAGGCAGCACAGTTTGACAGAGTTCAAATCAGAGCTGATAGCAGAGCAAATGACATTGCTGGATGCAGAACTATTCCAAAAAATAGAGGTGAAGTATGGGGGACTCCCCTATTTTGGGGTTTAGATTTTGCTCATGTAGATTTGTTTTCTCGTCTTGTTACACCGCATTTCTCTTTTGGCAGATTCCAGAGGTTTTGTTGTGGTCCAAGGAGCAAAATGAGGAGCACAGTCCAAACCTGACCAAGTTCACGGAACACTTCAATAAAATGTCTTTCTGGTAAGATTGCCAGCATTGGTTTTTGCGCAGTAAAGACACTTTCAGGTGCTGTAACAATGATTTTGAGAACTTGTTTTCTCTAAAGGTGTCGCACACGGATTCTGGAGCAAGAAGAGGCGAAGGACAGAGAGAAATACCTCTTGAAGTTCATCAAGGTGATGAAGTATCTGAGGAAACTGAACAACTTCAACTCCTATTTAGCTGTGCTTTCTGCCCTGGATTCTGCTCCTGTAAGGCGACTGGAGTGGCAAAAGCAAAACATGGAGGTCAGTGAATGAAGTACAAGGATCAGGATGTTTTCTGTTGTATTGTTGACGATCGACCAAACTTGGATTGAGAGTGTTGTTGTCTGTGGTTTGTTTTCTCATGCTTTATATCATGGATTTCAGGCATTGAAGGAGTTCTGTCAGTTAATTGACAGTTCTTCATCGTTCAGGGCTTACAGACAGGCACTGACGGAAACTGAACCGCCAGGAATTCCGTACATGTAAGTTGAACGACAATGAAACAAGTACGCTTAGCGTAAAGGCCACGCAGTTGGGGAGTGGGGTGTCAATTCAGTGTACTCTCCACTGGAGTAAAGGTTTGAGGAGGATGTCTCGGCAGGGTTCTTCCCTGCAATGATAACAATGACAAGAACAACGCAGACATAACTCCAGAAGGCATAAAAATTAACAGGGGAGAGGGTGCTTTTTGTCTGTTCTCTTCACGGAACTTTTGAATTTTCAGAGGACTGATTCTTCAAGATCTCACGTTCATTCATATCGGGAATCAAGACTGGTTGCCAGATGGGAACGTGAATTTTTCAAAGAGATGGCAGCAGTTCAACGTTCTCGACAGTATGCGCAGATTCAAGAAGAGGTAATTTTCATTCTGATTGCCGTGAGGGCAGCAAATTACTTGCTCAGAATTCAGTGATAATCAGCTCGTGAATTGCCTCAAACGATAAAAGCTGTTTGAAAGGAATCAACACTTTTTTCCAGACCGGTGCATTTCCGTAAGAAATGAGGGTGGTACTGTAACAATTCCGTAAAAATCTTTGCAATCTTCTTTCAGCAAGTACACTTTGAAGAAGCATCCAAAGGTCATGGCTTACTTCAACAACTTTGATAATTCCCTGTGCGAGGAATCGCTGTGGCAGATTTCGGAGTCGATCAAGCCCAGGGGTGGAAAAAAGAAGCAGGACTCCAAATAGGAAAACACCCGAGGAAACAACCTCTTTTTATGCCTTTTTTCGCCAAAGTTTGTGTTGCGTTGCGATCCACAGTGCGTTCGTGCTTTCTTTTCCCCATTGAAACATTCCAAGATTTGACCTTTTATGTGTTACTTTTATCAACAGTGTGATTGTTTGTTGTGACAAAGAGCTATTGCTTTGATCCTGCAGCTTTTTGTTGTGTTGATTTTGTTTGGTATTTTCACCACATCTGCGCGAGAAGGTAGTTTTTCTGTGCAGTTTAGCGTCCGAATGTTCTTCAAAGAAACGAGAATTGTTTGGTTCCTCACCGATTTGTCTTCGATTGTTTGAATGTTTTTCTCTTTCCACATCAGTTTGGTAACAGCACTGTTCACTGCCGTAAGTTTTCTTGTGAATGTTGTGGTCAAAACAGAAACACGAGCACCCACAGTTCTTTTGTTTGCGAGTAAAATTTGTACAGTGGAACAAAAACTGCTTCCTAAAGAGACAAGGCATTATCACGCTTGGCAACATATCAGTGTAAACAATAGGCTTGCTGTCTGCGAGTATCGCAGCTTGACAAGTTTGGTGCAGTAATAGATACAGAAAGATTGTGCTGGTGCATGAGGAGGAAAAAGAGTTTTTGTGATACTTTGTTGTGTTGAATGTCGAAAGTTTCGCTGCAGAAATATGAATGACTGAGTCGGTAGATTTTCAACAGTTCAGACGTTCAAGTTTTTTCACTGGTACAAATCATGCGAGCTTGCGATCTTGCTTTCCTGTTTCTGTTCTGTTGTTTTGCTTTTCGATTTTGTTGGTGTGATGAGAAAGACTGGAGGTGCTACAGTGTTTTCCTGGATCTTTGTGTGGGCTCGCAAGCAAGTTTTTGTGTTGCATCTCAAACTTGTGTTTATAAAACGGATTGGATGGACAGGACAAATAGATTTTTCTACGCAGGCTAAAGTTTGTTTTGAGAAGTTTTATCTCTATTTTGCATGGTTTACAACTGCGCGCGTTGGAACGACCATTTATCTACTTCTAAAATATTCTATTCGCCAACAGTGAATAAAAGTACGAGCATCAAGACATTTTTTTTCAATGGCGAGAATTCACTTTGTGTGCGATCCATTTATTTCAATGCGATTCCGATTTGCAGCTCGAAAAGTTTACGGGTGGCAGAATGTGAGGGACTGCAACAGAAACCAAAAAAAAATAAACGCGCTCGCATCGAGCAGGCTCGTGCCACGCGCTTAAAAGTGCAAAAATTTGTGAAGACAAACGACGAATCTTGGGAATTAATTTACTGAGTTGATGTGATGTGGAAAAACACTAATGGGGTTGCAAAAGTTGTTTACCTATTCCGGGTGACACCGTGTTGGGAGAGCGCGAGAAGCGGCTGGTTCTTCGGTAGTGCGACGCGAAGGCCGGTTGAAGCTCTGGCAGCGGGAAATCAGATCGCTGAGTCGTCGACAAGTCGTACTTGACATCAGGAACAGCTACAGGAGCAAGTGGAGGGGAAAATGAAACACATAGAAGGAATCAGGATCGAAGCTAAATCCGAATGTCACCCATCGAGAGGGATGCCACGAACGAAATAGATTGGCGTACTTTTCTCTCCTTTGCTTCGCTGATATTTTCCGCAGGTGAAGTTGGTTTGTTCTATGTGAGGAAGTACTCCATCACTCGTGAAAATTTTCGGCTTCCAAATTCCGTATCGCTGAAAAATGGAAACAAGACCAGACAAATCGAAAAAATATTTATTCAAAAAAAAAAAAAAAATTTCGGAGAGACCAAACTTCAAAGTTGAAATGGCTCAAATCATTTCCTTCGGACTTCCTAATTGAAAACGTAAAGAAAAAACACGCTCAAGCAAAAATTTTGCCTGTGAAACTTACCGTGCTATCCTTGTTATAAGGACTCTGATAAACTAATCCAGTTGGATGCGGGTTACTGCAGCGGGTGGGGGACGAGCATCGCAGTGTGGTTGGTTTCTGGACCTCACGGTGATAGAGCGACGAGAAATCTCGCAGTGTAATGCTCCGTGGATATTTGCTCC